>JAEEGF012204468.1_pt1 | contig 12467 bp, 12 predicted proteins | sample 9134171 | NCBI WGS metagenome assembly JAEEGF01 (sample SAMN16246542, study PRJNA631951) | gut metagenome | biome: gut microbiome; feature: rumen; material: AP-attached | host: Bos | place: Iran: Karaj | collected 2018-10 | reverse complement strand
CTAAGCACAAGAAAATGCACCTGACTACCAACCAAGGAATGGGAAACCAATGGAATCTGGTGTGGACGGAATATGAAGGAGCTGGCTACACAACATACGTGATTTATCGCGGAACTAATGCCAGCGACATGCAGCAGATAGATGCAATCCCATCAGGTGGTAATACCACATATACCGACCCTGATGCCCCGGCTGGCAATATTTATTATCAAGTAGGCGTTTTGATGACAACACCTTGCAATCCCAGCAAAACCGAAACAATCTGCCGTTCTAATATTGCAACAAATGGAGCCGTTGGAATAATTGGAACTAATGAAGATGAGATTTATGTTTACACTATTGGTGACCGTGTCTTTGTTGACGGTAATAATAGGAAAAATGTATGTGTATATGATATGGTTGGTCGTCTGGTTGCAAGTACAAATGGTGATATTGTTACGGTTCCTAATCCAGGAGTGTATTTGGTGAAAATGGGCAACGCTACACAGAAAATAGTTGTGTTATAGTTGATAATCTCAAATCTCCGTAAGGCTAATATTGTATGGGCGCAGATGAGGATTTGATGATGTTTGAAGTGTGCGGTACACGCTACAAGTTGTCAGAATACAATGTGGCTGTTGAAGCACATAAGGATGAGTTTCGTGACAGTTTGTCTTTGCTAAATGAGTTTCCGTATACTGTCAAAAGTTTTCAAGGTGATGCGATAGAACAAATAAAAAACGCAGCCATTTCCATCGTTTATAAACAGGAGAAGATAAGTTTATATAGTTTTATTAAAGGCCTTCGGGCATTTGAAGAACAATTACCACTATCTGATGAAACAAACGGATTGGAAGTAGAGAATAATTTAGAACTCGCGGTTCGACACATTGCAGACAAGAATGACTATCATTCAGTAGTGATAGAAACATTTAGGATATTACAAGATTTCCATTTTTTGAATGCTACAGCTCGATGGGCATTGATAGAGGCCCATCGTATTTTGCACTTCCATAGTGTCCTTATCTGGTGTAATGGATGGGAACAATTGTGGACACGGGCCACATGGCTGAACAATGCTATTATAATGTATGACTCCTGCTTTGATAAGTTAATTCAAGCGGTATGGATAGGTACGGAGAGTTATCGTGAGAATAAAATAGGGAGAGAATCTTTGATTACGCCCGAGGGATTGGAAGTAGTATACAAGAAATGCTGGCATAGGAGTGACAAAAGGTTTTCAAGAATACCATCCCCATATCTTCATCTTTTTGAGGAATTTCAAAAGACGGATTATGAAATAGCTGTATCAAATTATGCACAAAGAATAAAGCATAGGGGAGGTATGAGATATGCAGGAATGTTCCCCTTTGGACAAACGTGGAATTATGCGAACAAGAACGAGTACGATTCCTTCAATACGAGAAATGAGATAGATATAGATGAGGTTGTTGATACAGTGAAAGATTATCATATAGGGATATGTAAACTTGCATCACGGATTGTGGTTTTTCTGATGGAAGAGTTTAAAAAGCATGGTTATTTAACAGGAGAGGATATCCATCTCTAAAAATCGCCGTCGCATTACATGAGTGAGAACTACTGGTTGATTCTGTTCCTCTTCGAGAAAGCTGACTCAATTTGAAGTACTTTTTTTGCGAAGCGGGGCGGCCTCGACTAGGCTACCCCAAGTTTTGTGTCGGATGCCGCGCGCAGCCAGCGATACCTTAGAAAAATTCGGGTTATTTCGGTTAGAAATTTCTGATTGTTCTTTTAGTTTTGATTGAGATAAAGACCAATCCATCGTGCGTCTTAAAAAATCTACTGGATTTATAGATCTCGCGCAGCGGGAGAAAAAGAAATTTACGATAATTCGGTGACCATTTACGGTATTTTTCTTCATCGAATACTTTATATGTAAAAAAATGTGTATATTTGCAATTTAAAACCAAGCCTTGGGTATGGGCAAGGTTTTGATTGTTTGGTAATTGTAAAGAATTATAAATATAAATATATTAAAAAAATGACACCTTCACACATTGAACACATCGGCATCGCCGTCACTAACCTCGACGAAGCCATCCGCTATTGGGAGGACATGATGGGCCTCAAGTGCTACGCCATCGAGGAAGTCAAGGACCAGAAAGTAAAGACGGCCTTCTTCCGCTGCGGCGACGTTAAGATAGAGCTCCTCGAGCCCACGTGCCCCGAAAGCACCATAGCCGCATTCATCGAGAAGAACGGCGGCAAGGGCGGCATGCACCACATCGCCTTCGCCATGGAGAACACCGACCAGGCCCTCAACGACGCCAAAGACAAAGGTGTCCGCCTCATCGACCAGCAGAGCCGTCCCGGCGCAGAAGGCCTCCACATCGGCTTCCTGCATCCGAAAAGCACGCTGGGTGTACTGACTGAATTTTGCTGCAAGTAATCACACCGCCTGTGGCGGAGATTCAGGAAATAGCTTGGAAATAAAATAAAACACAACAATATTATGGCTTTTGAACAGAAGATAAAGGAGCTGCTTGACAAGCGTGGTGAAGCCCGCATGGGTGGAGGCCAGAAAGGCATCGACAAGCAGCACGAACAGGGCAAACTGACGGCCCGTGAGCGTATCGCCCTCCTGCTCGACGAGGGTTCTTTTGAGGAATTCGACATGTTTGTCACCCATCGCTGCACCAACTTCGACATGCAGAAGAAGTCCTACCTCGGCGACGGCGTCGTCACCGGCTACGGCACCATCAACGGCCGCATGGTCTACGTTTTCGCCCAAGACTTCACTGTCCTCGGCGGCTCCCTCAGCGAGACCATGGCACTGAAGATTTGCAAGGTCATGGATCAGGCCATGAAGGTCGGCGCCCCCGTTATCGGACTCAACGACTCCGGCGGAGCCCGCATCCAGGAAGGTATCAACGCCCTGGCCGGCTATGCCGAGATTTTCGAGCGCAATATCCTGGCCAGCGGTGTGGTGCCGCAGATCAGCGCCATCTTCGGCCCCTGCGCCGGCGGCTCTGTCTACAGCCCCGCTCTGACCGACTTCATCTTCATGAGCAAGGAGAACAGCTATATGTTCCTCACCGGTCCCAAAGTGGTGAAGACCGTCACCGGCGAAGATGTCACCGTCGACAAACTTGGCGGCGCCATGGTACACGCCAGCAAGAGCGGCGTGGCCCATTTCGTTGGCGAAACCGAGGAAAGCACCATCCAGACCATCCGCGAGCTGGTGGGCTTCATCCCCAGCAACAACTTTGAGGAAGCTCCCATGGTGGCCACCGCCGACCCCATCGACCGCCTCGAAGACCACCTCAACACCATCATCCCCGAAAATCCCAACGAGGCCTACGATGTCAAGGACGTCATCCTCTCCATCGTCGACGACGGCCAGTTCCTCGAAGTGCATGAGAACTGGGCCAAGAACCTCGTCGTCGGCTTCGCCCATATGGGTGGCATGAGTGTCGGCATCGTCGCCAACCAGCCCAAAGCCATGGCCGGTGTCCTCGACTGCAACTCCAGCCGCAAGGGTGCCCGCTTCGTGCGTTTCTGCGACGCCTTCAACATTCCCCTGGTGACCCTCGTCGACGTGCCCGGCTTCCTGCCCGGCACCGGCCAGGAGTACAACGGCGTCATCAACCACGGTGCCAAGTTCCTCTATGCCTATGGCGAGGCCACGGTGCCCAAGGTGACCGTCACCCTGCGCAAGAGCTACGGCGGCGCCCACATCGTGATGAGCTGCAAGCAGCTGCGTTCCGACATCAACTACGCCTGGCCCACGGCCCAGATTGCCGTCATGGGTGCCAGCGGCGCCACCGAGGTGCTGCACGGCCGCGCCCTGAAGGAAATCAGCGACCCCGAGGAGAAAGCCAAATTCATCGCCGAGAAGGAGAAAGAGTACAACGACCTCTTCGCCAACCCCTACAACGCCGCCAAATACGGCTACATCGACGATGTCATCGAGCCGCGTAACACGCGCTTCCGCGTGATCCGCGCCCTCCAGGCCCTGCAGACCAAAAAGGACAGCCTCCCCATGAAGAAACACTGCAACCTGCCGCTGTAATCGATTGAAAATATTTTATTAACCAATATTTAAAACATCAAAAAAATGAAGAAAGTTCTGTTTACCGCTATTGCCGCCATGGCCTTTGCCTTTGCCATGACCGCTTGCAACAACCAGCCCGCTGAGGCTACCGAGGACACCACCTGCCAGATGGAAGCCGCCGAGTGCGAGCACCACTGCGCCATGGACAGCACCTGCACCCACGAGTGCATGTGCAGCGAGGAGTGCAAGGCCGCCAACTGCGAGAATTGCCCCAACCACGGCACCGAGAATTGCTGCAAGGCCAAGGCCGCCGTCGAGGGTCAGGCTTGCGAGAAAGCTTGCGAGCACAAATGCGAGAAGGCTTGCGACAAGAAGTGCGACAAGGCTGAAGGCAAAGAGTGCGAGCACAAATGCCAGAAGTAAAGTTTGAAGTTTAAAGGTTAACGGTTAAAGAAGCTGACACAAATGCTTTGTCAGCGACAAAAAGTGCCGGTTTCTTTAGCCTTTAACCGTTAAACGAAGAACGAAGACCTTTTTTTTGATGTTACAATTTTAACACAGAACCAATGAAAAGCATCTATAAATTGCTATTTGCCGGTCTGCTCAGCTTCACGATGCTGACGGCTACGGCGCAGGAGCAACCTGCGGGTGACGCCAATCCGCACGAGGGTTGCCCGATGCACCAGCTGTCGTCGTCGGTCGACTATGTGAGTGTAAAGACCTGCTATGTGCCCGACTTGGGTGCATTCGTGGCGGTGGATAGCGTGGAGTGCTGCGTGCACATGGTTGCCATGGTTGACGGCAAGCTCGACACCGTGGGCAAATTCCAGACCGACAACATCCACAAGCGTCACGACCTGAAGAACATTCTGCGCCCCGTGAGCGTCAGCTCGATGGGCGAGTATGTCATCGTGCTGGCTTCGGCCATCAACGACACCTCATATGTGGCCATCCTCGACAAGAACATGAAAGAGGTTGCCCGTCGGCCGTTCCAGAGCCCGATGTATGCCATGCGCCGCGACGGCGGTGCCTTGACAGTGGTGGGCCGCAACCCCTATGGCTATGACATCAACATCCTGCCTCTCCACCGTCTCGATTTCGACGCCTTTGCCAACGGCGAGATTCTCAGCCACCACTACCGTGTGGCCAAGCAGGCTGAGAAGATTAAACACTCCGACCCCTATGGTGTCGGTCTCACTGCCGTGGCTGTTGCCGTGGTGTTCCTCGCGTTGGTCTGCATCGCCCTGCTCATCAGCGGCTCCGGCAAGCTGATGTCGGGTATGGACGACAAGAAGAAGAAAGGCTCTAACCAGAAGAAGGGTGGAGCCGCCGTGGCCGCTGCCGCCGAGGCTGCCAGCCAGGAGGGCGATCTCTATGCTGCCATAGCCGCCGCCATCCACCTCTACAACGACGAGCTCCACGACGAAGAGGAGACCGTTATCACCATCCAGAAGGTGGAACGCGAGTGGACTCCCTGGAATGCCAAGTATTATAATATGAATCAATATTTCAATAATAGAAAATAAAAATGAAAAATTATAAGCTCAAAATAAACGGCAACGACTACAACGTTGACATCAACGAGGTCGAAGGACAGGAGATCAAGCTCTCGGTCAACGGCACCGAGTATGTCGTCACTGTCGACCAGGAAATCAAACAACAACGCAAGCCCGTGGCGCGCCCCGTTGCTGCCGCCGCTCCGCAGGTGGCTCCCGCCGCCGGCGCTGTCCAGAAGGCCAACGCCCCCGTCGCCGGCGCCAAGGTGACCACCCCGCTGCCTGGCACCATCCTCGACGTCTTCGTCAATGTGGGCGACGCCGTCAAAGCCGGCCAGACCGTGGTACTCCTTGAGGCCATGAAGATGGAAAACAACATCGAAGCCGATACCGCTGGTACCGTGAAAGAGGTCAAGGTCCGCAAGGGCGACAGCGTCCTCGAGGGCGATGTGTTGGTTGTTATTGGATAATAAACAGTTTAAGTTATCAGTTTAAGTTATAAGCATACGCAAGAACTTAAAACTAAAACTAAAAACTAAAACTTATAGAAAATGATTAGTTTAGCAACAGGTGGCTTCATGGAGTTCATGTCGACGCAGCTGGTCCAGTTCTTGGAATACACCGGCTTCGCCAATGTGACCTGGGGCCATATAGCAATGATTTTAATCGGCTTGATGTTCATCTTCCTGGGCATCAAGTACGAATTCGAGCCGCTGCTGCTGGTCCCCATCGGATTCGGTATGCTCATCGGCAACATCCCCTTCTACCCGGGATTGAAGATTGGCATTTACGAGCAAGGCTCGGTGCTCAACATTCTCTATCACGGTGTGCAAAACGGCTGGTATCCACCGCTAATCTTCCTCGGGATTGGCGCAATGACCGACTTCTCGGCATTGCTCTCCAACCCCAAGCTGATGCTTATCGGTGCTGCCGCCCAGGTGGGTATCTTCGCAGCCTACACCGCCGCTCTCGGTCTCGGCTTCGCGCCCAATGAGGCTGGCGCCATCGGTATCATCGGTGGTGCCGACGGTCCCACGGCTATCTTCATTTCTTCGCAGCTCGCTCCCGATCTGATGGGTGCCATTGCCGTGTCGGCCTACTCCTACATGGCTCTCGTCCCCGTCATCCAGCCGCCTATCATGCGCCTGCTTACCACTAAGAAAGAGCGCACTATCCGCATGAAACCGCCGCGTCAGGTTTCCAAGCTCGAGAAGATTACCTTCCCCATCATTGGACTCCTCTTCTGCGCATTCATAGTGCCGAGCGGCCTGCCTCTCTTGGGTATGCTCTTCTTTGGTAACCTCTTGAAAGAGTGCGGTGTTACCAAACGTCTCTCCGACGTGGCCTCCAACGCCATCGTCAACATCTGCACCCTGCTCATCGGCATCACCGTCGGAGCCTCCACGCAGGCTTCGGTGTTCCTCTCGCTCGACTCCGTCAAGATCTTCGGTCTTGGTGCCGGTTCGTTCGTTGTGGCAACCTTCTGCGGTGTGCTCTTTGTGAAGATCATGAACCTCTTCCTCAAGGAGGGCAACAAGATCAACCCGCTTATCGGTAACTCCGGCGTCAGCGCTGTGCCCGATGCTGCCCGTGTGTCGAACAATGTGGGCCTCGAGTACGACAAGACCAACTACCTGCTCCAGCACGCCATGGGTCCCAACGTGGCCGGCGTGGTGGGAAGCGCAGTGGCTGCCGGTATCCTGCTGGCCTTCCTGCACTAAGAAATAGTGTTTATGTGTAAACAAGGAAGCCCGCTGCAACTGCAGCGGGCTTCCTTGTTGTAGGTTATCTTTATTCTACCCAGCGGATATAGTCGGCCTTGCGAGGTAGGGGAGAGGGGATGGCCTTGGCAGGGAAACCGACAACGAGATGGTCGATGCCCTCGTAGTCGCCTTCGATACCGAGATCCTTTAAAATCTGCTTGCCTTCCTCAGAGTCGAACTCTTCCTTGGCACGGTGGATCCAGCAGGAGGCGAGGCCTACTGCTTCGGCGGCGTTGGCCAGATTGGTGAGCACGGCGCAACCATCGTAGAGGTAGGTGGGCACGGAGCGGTTGGCCAGGACGAGCAGCACCACGGGGGCGCCGTAGAAGGGGTCGAAACCTTCAGTGGGTTTCTCGCCGCGCTGCACTTTAAGCTTATTCCAAATGCGGGCGTTCATGTCTGAAAGCTTGTCGCGCAAGTCTTTGCGGGTGACAGCCACGATGAGAGGACTCTGCTTGCCGTGGCCAGTGGGGGCCCAGGTGCCGGCTTCGCAAACTGTGGCAATCAGTTCTTTCGACGGCATCTCCGACGAAAAAGCGCGACAACTGCGCCGCGCTTTCATGTTCTCTATTGCTTGGATGTTCATCTGTCGAGGGTTTTGATAAGACCGGTGACTGCAGGAGTGGTTTTGCTCATCTGCGATGATGAACTGTTGTTGTTGACTGTACCCAAGGCCGAAGTGCCGAGAAGGGCGTTGACAAAGGCGGCGGAGTTCTGGTTGGTGATGAGACCGGCCGAGGAAAGGATAAGTCCGTTGGTGAACGACTTGCGGTATTCGCTATTGTCTTTGTTTTGCGAAAGTTGGGTGTAGGCTGTTGCCAAGGCGAGTGCGTTGGTGAGGTTGTTGCCCGAAGTGAGGCTCAGGCTACCGGTGGACTTGTAGGACTGGTAGAGCCCGAGGACGGCGGCTCCGCAAGTTTGTCCGAGAGCTTGGGCAGCGGAGTTGCTCGACGAGTTTAGAACGCCGCACGAGGACATGGCCAGGGTGGCAAAACAGACTGCAATGATAGCTAAACGTTTCATGTTGTGATGTTTTTATTTGTTATTATTTTTTTCTTTCAAATTGCAAATATACATATTTTTTTTGAATCGTGGACAAAGTTTTTTTTCGTTCAACCGTTGACAATTTCGTCCAACTCCAGCCATCGTAACTCTTTCTCGTCCAAAAGTGCTATTATTTCACCGATACGGGTAGATGATTTTGTGATTTCCGACGAGTCGCTCATCGTTCCGCTGCTCAGTTGTTTCTCAAGCTCTTGACGTTCATTTGTTAATTTATCGATGTCGATTGTCAAAGCCTCGTATTCCTTTTGTTCTTTATATGTAGCCTTGCGTTTCTCACTCTTCGAGCGTTCGTATTTGGGCTTTTCTTGCCGTTGCATTTGTGTGACCTCGCGTTGCTGCTGAGCCTTCTGCATGCGGTAGATGGTGTAGTTGGAGTGGTAGTCGCGAATTTTGCCATTGCCTTCGAACACCAGCAGGTGGTCAACGATGTGGTCCATGAACGAGCGGTCGTGCGAGACGATGATGAGGCAGCCTTTATAGGTCTGGAGGAACTGCTCCAGAATCTGCAGCGTGTAGATATCGAGGTCGTTGGTGGGCTCGTCGAGGATGAGGAAGTTGGGGTTGGCCATGAGCACCTGCAGCAGGTAGAGCCGGCGTCGCTCGCCGCCGCTGAGGTTGCCGAAGTAGTTGTACTGTGTGGTGCCGTCGAAGCCGAAGTAGGTGAGAAACTGGTGTGCCGACATGCTCTTGCCGTTGTCCAGCTCGATCTCCTCGGCAATGTCTTTCACCAGGTCGATGACGCGGCGGTCGGCAGGGGCCTTCATGCCGGCCTGGGTGTAGTAGCCGAACTGGATGGTCTGTCCCACGACGACGCGGCCCGAGGTGGGCTTGAGTTGCTCTGTGATAATGTTAAGGAAAGTGCTTTTGCCTACACCGTTGGGTCCTACGATACCGATTTTCTCTCCTTTTTTAAAAACATAAGAATAGTCGTCGATGAGGTTGTAGTAGCAGACGTTGTAGAGTTCCAGTATCTTGCCGCCTATACGCTCGGTTTTCACCGTCAGTTGCGGACGGCTGTCGTCGAAGCGGGTGTGGGCCTTGGCCTCAAGTTCATAGAAAGCGTCGATGCGGGCTTGGGCTTTGGTGCCGCGAGCCTGCGGCATGCGGCGCATCCATTCGAGTTCGGTGAGGTAGAGGCTGCGTGCCTTCTCCACCTCGGCGCGCTCGTTGGCCTCGCGTTCGGCCTTCTTCTCGAGGTAGTAGTCGTAGCGGCCTTTGTAGTGATAGAGTCGCGAGTTGTCGAGCTCGTAGATGTTGTCGCACACATTGTCGAGGAAGTAACGGTCGTGGGTGACCATGAGGATGGCCAGCCGCTGGCGCGAGAGGAACTCCTCGAGCCACTCAATCATGTCGATGTCGAGGTGGTTGGTGGGCTCGTCGAGGATGAGCAGGTTGCAGTCGTCCATGAGCAATTTGCACAACGCCACCTTTTTCTGTTCGCCGCCGCTGAGGGTCTCCATCTGGCGGTCGAGGAGGCTGTCGACTTTCATGCGGCTGAGAATCTCTTCCATGCGTTGTTCGAAAGTCCATTCATCCTCCGTCTCAGGACGTTGCACATTGTAGACGAAATCGCGTACCAGCTGCTTGGGATAGGCTTCGGGACTCTGGGGAAGGTAGGCAAGCTTGAGGTCGCCGCGGAAGGTTATCTTTCCCGCGTCCTGCAGGGTATTGTACCCCTTTTGGCCAGCTGCCGTCATGATGATGTTGAGCAGCGTCGATTTGCCGTAGCCGTTCCGGGCTATCAGTGCCGACTTCTGCCCGGCGTTGATGCCGAAGGAGATGTCCTCGAACAGCAGTTTGTCGCCGAAACTTTTGGTCAGGTTTTCGATAGTGAGCAGTGCGTCAGCCATCTACCTTTTCAGTTTCTCGTATTCGTTGCGGGCATCCTCCATCAGATGCAGGAACTCTTTCTCGGAATGCAGGCGTGCAATGGCGGCGCTGGCCACGAGGCGACCGGCATCGACATCGCTCTGCCAGTGGAAGCCGGCGATGACGCGGCTCTCGCCATATCGGTAGCCAACGGCCAGGATTTTGTCGGCCAGCTCGGGCGCCATTTCCGTCAGCAGCAGGGCGGCGCTCCATCCAAGGATGGTGTGGCCGGAAGGATAGGAACCGTTGTGGCTCAGCTCTTCCTCGTCGTCCGGGACGATGGTCGATTCGCCATAAAAGACGTAAGGGCGCTTGCGCATGAAGTGTTCCTTGGGCAGATGGCCTGCCTGGTCGGCTGTCAGGCATCCGACAGCCAGCATGTTATAGATGGCGGGCGTGGTCTCGGGCGAAATTGTTATGTCTATCACTTCGCCGAATATCTTGCAAATGTTTTCCACGCTCCACACAGCATCGCTCATCGCCACGGCGCAGCGCTCCTTGTTCTTGCGCTGCTCCACGCCCCAGCGGTACTGGGACTGGTCGTAGTCGAACGCCGCGCTGCCTTTCTCCGGCGGCGCCGGCAAGAAATTGACGGCGTTGGGCATCTCCTCTGCTTTGACGAGGGGCTCCTGTCCCACGGCCATGAGGCCAAACACGATGAACAGGATAGAGAATAGAGTCTTCTTCATGGTTATATATATTGGTACAATATTATATTGTTTGGAATTAACGTAAAACCACCCGGAATATTGCCCTCCATAGAGCAAAAAAACGCTTAACGCCAACTGCCTGACAACCACCTTTCAACACCCTGCCAAGACCCTACCAACTCCTACCGTGGTAGGAGTTGGTAGGGTCTTGGCAGGGTCTTGGCAGGGCTATGGTAGGGATAAAAAAGCTATGATAAATGGAGCATGTCTCTTCCTTGTTTGAGGATATTGTTGGTTTGTTCTTTGGCTTTGTGGTTGATTTCGGGGGTGAGATATTTGTTGAGGGTCCTCAAGGCGACCATGAGGGCGGAAAGGTCGTCGGTGAAACCGAGTGCCGGAATGAAATCGGGGACCATGTCGACGGGCAGAATAAGATACCCCAAAGCACCGACGATGAGGGTTTTGGCCTTCATGGGCACATTCTTTGCTTGAAGAAGGAAATAGAGCTGCAGGGCAGGGTAGAGCACCTTGGAGCCCACGTTGGAAGCCAGATGTTTCAGTTTCTTCCAGAAGGAGTCCTCGCTGTAGTGACGATTATATTGCGGTGCGGTGTCGATACTGAATCGCTCCATGGATTGTTATAGTTAATAGATAGTTAATAGTTATAATCGTTGAGTTATAGTAACATTATTAAATAAAGTCTTCAAGTTTTTTTGGGGAGTCGTTCATGATGTTGGGGCGTGGTTGATAGGTAAGGTGCAACTTGGGAGAGGTTCGCAGGTGGAAATTGCATTCATCCTCGTAGCAGCATCCGTTGTCGGTTACCGCATGGGTAGCACCACTCTCTGCGACGGTCAGCATCGTCCAACCGCCCTGTGTCTTCATTCTGTGTGAGGGGAACCAGCCACGGGACTGCAGTCCTGATCCATCCAGTTCCCACATCAGCGAGAACGGAGCTTCGGGCTGGTAGCCGAGAGGGAATGTGAGGGCATATTTCTCGCGCTCCAGTTGCCACAGTCGTATGGCGTTGCGCCCGTTTTTGCGTCCAAGGTATTCGTCGCTGAAGATGGCTATTGCATCTTCGATGGCGGTTAGGCTGTCCACATGCTCGACGATGATCACGGCGCCGTCGTCTTTTGCGGTTTCCATCAGGCTTTCCACTTCTTGCCTGCGGGAGGCTTCTTCCCTTTTCTGCTTTATTTTGGCGGGTTCGATGTTGCGAACGGCCTTGTAGAACAGTGATACAGCTACGACAACCATCAGTGCCGCCACAAGCCATTCTTTTTTGAGCAGGAAATAGATGGCAGTTGCTACAGCTACGGCTCCAAGAATATAGTTGGCGTTTCGCTCCGAGCGCTGTTCTTTCCGGGCTTCGGCCAGCTTCTCCTTGGCCGGTTTGCGACGTTCTTTGCGTTCGGCATCCGCTTTGCGCTGCCGTTCTCGGTTCTCCATACGGTCGTAGAAGAATGCCCATGCAAGCAAGTAGAGGGCAAAGCAGCCAAACAAGCCCACGCAAACCACCAGAGCGATGATTTTGGAGGTGATATCCTCCATTTTCATTATTAAGGGGAAACTCCAAACGACAAGCCATCCGGCTGCCGCCGCAAAA
>JAEEGF010138619.1_pt1 | contig 12467 bp, 9 predicted proteins | sample 9134171 | NCBI WGS metagenome assembly JAEEGF01 (sample SAMN16246542, study PRJNA631951) | gut metagenome | biome: gut microbiome; feature: rumen; material: AP-attached | host: Bos | place: Iran: Karaj | collected 2018-10 | reverse complement strand
TAAGACAATCACCTTGCGGCGGCTGTTCTGTACAGTGACCACGAAAAGCACTGCGTAAAGCACGATTCCTATGAGTATTTCGTAAATCATAGCGCAAAGGTAAATAGAATTTCCGAATCTGCCAAATTTTTACGTTCGCAATAGTTTGCAAATGACTTTTCGGTTCGCAAAAGTTTGCAAAAGGCAATAATCGGGCGATAAAAGCGTTATTAAGACTGATGAATTGTTCATTTGCAAGATACTTTTGTCTATTTCTGGCGGTACTTTCGAGCACCGTCCTGATGGCCGACGGCTTTAAACTGAAGGGAAAGGTGGTCGATGAGGACGGACAGGCTCTGGAACTGGTGACCGTGTCGTGTCTGGCACAGGGGAAGGTGGCCATGACCAACCTGAAGGGACAGTTCAGCATAGACCTACAGAGTACCGACTCGGTGGAGGTGAGGTTCTCGATGGTGGGCTATGGGGTACGTAAGCGCGTCTTCCGAAGACCAAAAGGAACGATGACCGTCCAGATAGTGATGCATCCAATGGAGGCTTTACAGGAGGTCACCATCACACAACGTAGGCGTCAGACCTCACAGACCGAACAACTTGACGTGAAGGACATCCGTGCGTTGCCCTCAGCCTCGGGCAACGCTGTGGAGGAACTCATTCAGCAACAGGCCGGTGTCTCAACGCATAACGAGTTGTCATCGCAATACAATGTGCGGGGCGGCTCGTTCGACGAGAACTCTGTGTATATCAACGGCGTGGAGATATACCGACCACTGCTCGTGAGCAGCGGACAGCAGGAGGGGCTGTCCATCATCAACCCCGACATGGTAGAGAAGATTGGTTTTTCCACCGGTGGCTTCGCGGCCAAATACGGCGACAAGATGTCATCGGCCCTCGACATCACCTACCGACAGCCCAAACGCCTGGAGGGGGCTGTCACAGCCTCACTACTCGGAGCAAGCGGTTATCTGGGCTACGGCAACAAACAGTTCTCCATGAGTCACGGCATCAGGTACAAGACCAACAAATACCTGTTAGGTTCCCTCGAAACAACTGGAGAGTATCAGCCTAATTTCCTTGACTATCAGACCTATATAAGCTACAGACCTAACAGCAGATGGACAGCGGAGCTCATCGGCTATCTGTCGGACAACCACTACAATTTCACACCAGAGACCAGAGAGACCTCTTTCGGAACGATGGCCGACGTGAAGTCGTTCCGCGTCTATTTCGACGGTCAGGAGAAGGATGTCTTCCAGACCTACTTCGGCACGGCATCCATCACCCGTTCATTCAGTGACTCTACCAAGATCAAATTCCTCACATCAGCCTTCCACACCAAAGAGAAGGAGACGTACGATATCCTCGGCCAATACTGGCTGGACGACACACAGTCGAGCGAGAATCTGGGTGTAGGTACCTATATGGAACATGCCCGCAACTACCTGACTGCCGACGTGGTAAGTCTGAAGTTCATGGCCACCCACCGTACACGCTACCACGATATCGAGGCGGGCATCACCTATAAGACCGAACATATCAAGGAGACCTCGAAGGAATACGAGATGCGCGACTCCAGCGGCTACTCCATCCCACATACGGCTGACCGGCTCGACCTTATCTATACCCTCGCGGCAAAAAACGATGTGAAGAGTCACCGCATAGAGGCCTATCTGCAGGATACTTACCGGTTCTCTAAAGGAGAGACCTTCTACACATTGGACTATGGTCTGAGACTGGCCAACTGGTCGTGGAACAAAGAGACCATCGTATCGCCGAGAGCGTCACTGGCCATCGTACCAGCCTTCAACCACGACCTCACTTTCCGTTTCGCCACAGGACTGTATTATCAGGCGCCTTTCTATAAGGAGATGCGCGACACCATCACACAGGACGGACTGACAAGGGCTGTGCTCAACGAGAACATCAAGAGCCAGCGCTCACTACAGTTCATCGTAGCGATGGACTACCGGTTCAAGTTGCTCGACCGGCCATTCAAGTTCTCAGCAGAGGCATATTACAAAGCACTGTCGAACCTGATACCTTATAATATACAGAATGTAAAGATCACCTACTTCGGTGAGAACCTCTGCTCAGGCTATGCGGCAGGACTCGATCTGAAGCTGTACGGTGAGTTCGTGCCTGGAACCGACTCCTGGCTCACGTTCTCACTGATGAGTACCCAACAGAAATACAACGGACAGTGGATACCAACACCCACCGACCAGAGATGGTCTGTCAACCTGCACTTCACCGACTACTTCCCCGGCACAGACCGCTGGAAGATGACACTCCGTCTGGCCTTTGCAGACGGACTGCCATTCGGACCGCCCCACCGCGGACTGGAACAGCAGCAGTTCCGGGCACCGGCATACAAGCGTGCCGACATCGGTATGAGTTTCCGCGCTCTGAAGGAGGGCAGAGACATCAAGAACATCTGGATCGGAATTGACTGCTTGAACCTCTTCGGCATCTCAAACGTGAACAGCTATTACTGGGTGACCGACGTGACAAACAGGCAATGGGCCGTTCCCAACTATCTCACAGGAAGACAAATAAATGGAAAAATAACCTTGGAATTTTAACTTTTTAGTTAATTATCTGTAAAATACATATTTTCGTATATTAAAAACGTTGGTTATTTGATAACAATTATTATCTTTGCACCGATTTAGTTTGTAATTTAGTTTATTAAGTAATTGGTAATTAACTCTTATAACCTATGAAGAAGTGTATTATTGGTATAGCATGTGCACTTGTGTTATTCAGTTGTAAAAATCCCTATGAGGAATTCCAAAAGGCTGTTGAACAACAGGCCCAAGATCAAGTAGCCAACACAACACAAGAAGACATTGACAACAATGTTGCCAAGATCTTTGGAAGCATTGACCCCAACCATACGTGGAATTCAATCACGCAGGGTTCTGTGTCCATCACTGCCGACGCCGATCTTGACGACATCGTCAAGGTGCAGGTTCTGACAGAGTCTCCGTTCTTCAATGAAGATGCAAAAGTGCTGAACGAGACGAATGCCTCGAAGGGCCAGACTGTGACACTCAGTTATGAAGCACCGTCGTATTACGACCATCTGGTAGCTGCCTGTGTCAACAGCCGGGGTATGTACTATATCCAGGTTTTCGACATCAACGACAGTCATGTAAATTTTGCAGAGGCGCAGAAGACACGTAGTATGACAAGAGGCGAAGGCAGCTTCCCCGAACTGTCAACTTTGAAGTTAGGTTCTCCCAAGCAGTCGTTTAATGCCATGCGTGCAGAAAAAAAATATGGCGTCTGGGCTGAGGAGTCCGGACAAGACTGGATCAACGACCGCCTGTGGGAAGTGACTGGCAGCGGTGACATCGGCTCGGGATGGAATATCGAACTGGGATCCATCTACAGGGAAATCGACAGCTTCGGAGAAAAGGAAGAGGCCAACCTCCGCGAGATATGCAACAGGTTCCTGGTCAAGAAGGAAGGAAACGCGAAGAAGAACAACCTGAAGCTGATCGAGGCCAGCAGTATCTTCAGCTTCAGCAACAACCAACTCACCACCGATGGCAGCGCCATCACACTGATTCCCATTCAGGCCTATACGACGGAGTTCAAGTTGAACACCATCTACTATTATTATTACCGTCCGGAACAGCTGAGCGGCATGTCCGACGAGCAGCAGGTGAAGTTCTTCAAGAGCCTGCCGAAGTTCAAGGCCGTCAAGGTTGAGAAAGTACAGACCTCAGTAGAGATGAACGCTGGTGCCATGTACAGGAGAAGGGAATACCTGCTGCCCTTCTACGGTGATTCACCACAGGCCGGACAGACTGCCGTCAGCGCAACCTTCCCCAAGGGATATAAAATCGGATTCCTGAACCAGAAAAGGGAAAACGACAGACATGATAATGCCAAGAATGGATGTTCCTATGGCGACGGTAGGTTGAACAACGAGCTCAATCACTTGAAAGGTCATTATCTGTCTGCTGTAGACAAAAAGCTTGGTGGAGAAACTGAGAACGGCATGAGCTGGACAAGTCCGCGTATCGCCTTCTTCGGAGCCAACAAGAAGACCTATATGTGCTTTGAGGATGGTTGTGACTGTAACTTCTGTGATATGATCTTTGAGATATCCAACGGAACAGAAGTCATTGACGAGCCTCAGACGGTTGAAGAGAATGTCTATACCATGATGTTTGAGGACCGCCCCATCGCTGACTATGACCTGAACGACGTGGTGCTGCAGTTCAGACGTGTCGGTGACTCGCAAGTCAGAGTGAGCCTCGTCGCCTGCGGTGCTAACGACAAGCTCTTCCTGAACGGACTCAACGGACAGACGTTGAACGGAAACAGGGAGATACATGAGATACTCGGTTTCGGCAATGATATCCTCATCAATACGGGCAGTGATAACGGTACTTCGGCAAGAGAATGCGCCCCCGTAGAGGAAACATTCGATCTGGGTGGAGCCGACATCGCGACGTTTGCCAAGAGGATATCCCTCATTGACAGGACGACGAACTCTACCATCTCCTACTCCGAGAAAGGTCAGGATCCTCATGCTATCCTCGTACCGTGCGGATTCCCCTATCCAATGGAGAAGGTATGCATCACCAACTCCTATCCCAAGTTCAAGGAGTGGGCACAAAACCAAAACCATAACATCGACTGGTATCTCTATCCGTCGAATGGTAAGACATTCTACTATAAGAAGTAGCAAAGCAAGCAATTGACACACTCTTCATACAGGGATTGTTGCCACATAATGCAACAATCCCTTGTTTTTTATAAAAAAGGCAAAAAAAGAACGTTATTTCATTTATTATTTGTACCTTTGCACAACATTTTAAGACATACCACAATTTTTAAATACAAACGATATGAAGATTTCACACATTGAGCACCTGGGCATTGCAGTCCAGAGCATCGAGGAAAGCCTGCCGTTCTTCACAGAAGTACTGGGCTTAGAGTGTTATGCAACAGAAGTAGTGGAAGACCAGAAGGTAAAGACCGCCTTCCTTCGCTGCGGTGAGGTGAAGCTTGAGTTGCTCGAGCCGACATCGCCTGAGAGCACCATTCAGAAATGGCTCGACAAGGGCAACAAGGGTGTACACCATGTGGCCTTCTGTGTTGAGGACGGTGTTGCCAAAGGTCTTGCCGAAGTAAGCGAGAAGGGTGTGCGACTGATTGATCAGGCACCGCGCAAGGGAGCCGAAGGACTCAATATCGCCTTCCTCCATCCTAAATCCACATGTGGTATCCTTACGGAGCTCTGCGAGCACCCGGAATAAAGGTGAAAAGGTAAAAAGGTAAAAAAGTAAAAAGGTAAAAAGGTAAATAATTGAAATAAAGCAATGAGCAAACAATTAGACAAGATCAAACAACTGATTGAGAAACGCGAGGTCGCCCGTCTCGGTGGTGGTGAGAAAGCCATTCAGAAACAGCACGAGCGCGGTAAGTACACTGCCCGTGAGCGCATTGAGATGCTGCTCGACGAGGGATCGTTCGAGGAGTACGACATGTTCAAGGAGCATCGCTGCCATAACTTCGGCATGGAAAAGAAACAATTCCTCGGCGACGGTGTTGTAGCCGGTTCAGGTACCATCGACGGCCGTTTGGTATTCGTCTTCGCACAAGACTTCACCGTTCATGCCGGTTCGCTCAGCGAGACAATGAGCCAGAAGATCTGTAAGGTGATGGACATGGCCATGAAGATGGGAGCCCCCGTCATCGGCATCAACGACTCCGGTGGCGCTCGTATCCAGGAGGGCATCAACGCCCTGGCAGGCTACGCTGAGATCTTCGAGCGTAACATCCTCGCATCGGGCGTGATCCCACAGATTTCAGGAATCTTCGGTCCATGCGCCGGCGGTGCCGTCTATTCCCCCGCCCTCACCGACTTCACGCTGATGATGGAGAACACGTCATACATGTTCCTCACAGGTCCGAAGGTGGTGAAGACCGTCACAGGCGAGGACATCGACCAGGAGCACCTCGGCGGTGCATCGGTACATGCCACGAAGTCGGGTGTCACCCACTTCACCGCAGCCACTGAGGAAGAGGGAATCCAGATGCTGAAGACCTTGCTGAGCTATATCCCCTCCAACAACATGGAGACCGCTCCCTTCAAGCCCACCAGTGATCCTATCAACCGTCTGGAGGACTCCTTGAATGAAATTATCCCTGAGAACCCCAACGAGGCCTACGACATGTACAAGGTCATCGGTGCCATCACCGACGACGGCGAGTTCTTCGAGGTACAGCCTAAGTTCGCCAAGAACATCATCGTCGGCTTCGCCCGCTTCAATGGTCAGAGCGTAGGTATCGTGGCCAATCAGCCGACCTGCTATGCAGGTGTCCTCGATGTGAACGCCTCCCGTAAGGGTGCCCGTTTCGTACGTTTCTGCGACGCCTTCAATATTCCTATCGTGTCGCTCGTCGACGTTCCTGGATTCCTGCCCGGTACCGGTCAGGAGTACAATGCCGTCATCCTGCACGGTGCACAGCTGCTCTATGCCTACGGTGAGGCTACGGTGCCCAAGATTACCGTCACCCTGCGTAAGTCATACGGCGGTTCCCACATCGTGATGGGTTCCAAGCAGCTCCATACTGACCTGAACTACGCATGGCCCTCTGCAGAGATCGCCGTGATGGGTGCCAGCGGTGCTGCCGCAGTGCTCTACGCCAAGGAGGCCAAGGCCAAGAAGGAGGCCGGTGAGGACGTGAAAGCATTCATCGCCGAGAAGGAGGACGAGTACAACGAGCTCTTCGCCAATCCATATCAGGCAGCCAAGTACGGCTATATCGACGACGTGATTGAGCCTCGCAACACCCGCTTCCGCATCTGCCGCGCCCTGGCACAGCTTGCTACGAAGCGCGACAGCCTTCCTGCAAAGAAACATGGTAATATTCCTATGTAGTTTACAGTTTATAGTTTATTGTTTACAGTTTACAGAATGAACAACGAAGTATATGCAGCCATTGCCCTGGCGCTCCACGAGCACTTAGGCAATAACGTTCACGACGCAGAGCCGGGCATCATCACCATCAGTGCCCACCCCACTCAGTGGAACGGCTATGCACAGTCATTCACACAACATCCCTAAATACTGTCGATTATGAAAGAATACAAGTATACCATCAATGGTAATAAGTATGAAGTAGTTGTCGGTGATATTACTGATAACATCGCCACCCTGACCGTCAACGGTGAAGAGTACACGGTTGAAATGGAGAAGCAGCCCGAACCTGAGAAGAAGAAGCCCGTCGTAAAGGCAGCTACCGCTGCCGACGATGCTCCTGCCGCCTCCAAGGCTGCCGTCAACAAGGCCAACGCCGTCAAGGCTCCCCTGCCTGGTGTCATCACGGACATCCTGGTGGCCGAGGGCGACGAGGTGAAAGCAGGTGACACCGTCATCGTGCTTGAGGCCATGAAGATGGCCAACAACCTGTCGGCTGAGAAAGACGGTAAGGTGACCGCCATCTGTGTGAAGATAGGCGAGAGTGTGATGGAAGACGATGCGCTCGTAGTTATTGAATAACCCTATGAGAAAGGTCCTCATAACGATGGCCATGGTACTCGCTACCATGGCCATTTTTGCCCAACAGTGGCCCGAGGCGAAGCCAGAGGCCAAGGCAGGAGCCCGTTGGTGGTGGCTGGGCTCTGCCGTCGACAAGGAGAACCTGCGCTGGACGATGCAGGAGTATGCTGGTCACGGCATTGGTGCTCTGGAGATCACGCCCATCTACGGCGTTCAGGGCAACGATGCGAACAATATCCCCTACCTCTCAGACCGTTGGATGGAAATGCTCCGCGAGGTACAGCAGAACGGTCAACGGCTGGGCATTGAGGTCAGCATGGCCACGGGCACAGGCTGGCCCTTCGGAGGCCCGTGGGTGCCGTTGGAGGAGAGTGCCTGCAAGGCGGTGTTCGTCGACACGACGTTCATCGGCGGCAGCGTCAGTGCCCTCGACCTTTCCGTGCCGGAGAAGGAAGCCCCTTACTGCCGTCTCAACAAGGTGATGGCCTACTGGCAAGGAGAACCTTTCGACGTAACAGCCTACGTCAGCGACGGCCGACTGACGTGGTCGCCTGCCGCGCAGCTCAAGGCCCGCATCAAGGCAGCCGGTAACAAGCAGCTCCGCAAGTTCCTGAAAAGGCAATTGAAGGAGATGCAGACCGCCCGCTGGGAGATTGTGGCCGTCTGGGTGCGTTATGGCGTGATGAAGGTCAAGCGTGCTGCACCGGGTGGCGAGGGACTGGTCATCGACCACTTCGACCGCACGGCCGTCGCCCACTACCTACAGCATATCGAAGAGGCCTTTGAGCGTACTGGCACCCCCTACCCCCACACATTCTTCAACGACTCCTATGAGGTAGAAGCAGCCACATGGACACCCACGCTCTTCCAAGAGTTCCAGCAGCGCAGGGGCTATCAACTGGAACACTACCTGAGGCAGCTACAGGCCGGAGACCCGAAGGTGGTAAGTGACTACCGCGAGACCCTCGGCGACCTGCTCCTCGAGAACTTCACCAGCCAGTGGACCGCCTGGGCACACCGCCACGGTGCCATCACTCGTAACCAGGCACACGGTTCACCCGCCAACCTCATCGACTGCTATGCCGCCGTCGACATCCCCGAGATAGAGGGCTTCGGCCTCTCCGACTTCGGTATCAAGGGCCTGCGCCAGGATCCCGGCAAGACCCGCAAGAACGATTCCGACTTCTCCATGCTGAAGTACGCGCCGTCTGCAGCCCATGTCTGCGGCAAGCCCTTCACTTCGAGCGAGACGTTCACCTGGCTCACTGAGCACTTCCGCACGAGTCTCTCGCAGATGAAGCCCGACATCGACCTGATGTTCTGCGCCGGTGTCAACCACATGTTCTTCCACGGCACCTGTTACTCACCGAAGGACGATCCCTGGCCCGGCTGGAAGTTCTACGCATCGATTGACATGAGTCCGACGAACACCATCTGGCGCGACGCCCCTTACTTCATGCAGTACGTGGAGCGCTGCCAGAGTTTCCTGCAGTGGGGCGAACCCGACAACGACTTCCTCGTCTACCTGCCCGTCCGCGACATGTGGCAGAAGCAGACCGACAAGCTACTCATGCAGTTCTCCATCCACAAGATGGGCCAACTGGCACCGGAGTTCATCAAGGCCATCCTCGCCATCGACCGCGCCGGCTTCGACTGCGACTACATCAGCGACCGTCTGCTCCTGGGAACGACCTTCTGCGACGGCATGCTCCAGACGGCTGCCGGCACCCGCTACAAGGGTCTAGTGATCCCCGAGTGCCGCATGATGCCCGAGGCGGTGAAGGCCCATATCGCGCAGTTGAAGGCTCAGGGGGCACATATCATCTATGGCACGCAAGCCGCCGACCTCCAGCAGGCCGCCTGTCCTGAAGCCATCAAGACGGCATGCGGCCTGAAAGCCATCCGCCGCCGTAACGCTACTGGCTACCATTACTTCATCGCAAACCTGACGCCCGATGACATCGACGACCGTCTGCCGCTGTCTGTGGCATTCAAGTCTGCCACGTGGTTTAATCCCCTCAACGGTGACATCACCCCTGCCTGCATCTCAGGCGACAGCATCGACATTCGCCTCCGCTCTGGGGAATCCATGATCCTGCAAACTTATGATGCTACCGCCATCCCGTCTGGTAAAATAACGGCTGCAGAAAACCCTGAATTCCACGCTCTAAACTCTAAAAACATCTCCGGCCCCTGGACGCTCTCGTTCATCGAGGAGACTCCCAAGGTCAACAAGACCTTCACCCTCGACGCTCCCCAGACCTGGGAGACGCTCGACGATGAGAGTCTGAAGGTGATGATGGGCACTGGCGTCTATACAACGAAGGTCAGGCTCACGAAGGCCGAAGCCAAAGAGCATTGGCAGATCGACCTCGGCGACGTGCGCGAGTCGGCCCGTGTCTACATCAACGGCCAGTTCATCGGCTGTGCCTGGAGTGTGCCCTTCGTGCTCGACTGCCATAACACGTTGAAGGCCGGCGACAATGAGATCCGCATCGAGGTGACCAACCTGCCAGCCAATCGCATCGCCGACTACGACCGCCGCGGTATCAAGTGGCGTAAGATGGAGGAGATCAACGTGGTGGACATCAACTACCGCCGCACGACCTACGACCAGTGGACGCCCGTCCCCAGCGGTCTCAACGCCCCCGTCCGCCTCCTTTCCCCTCCTGAGTAGGAGGGGTCAGGGGTGGGCTATCTCAATACCAACATTCTCCACATTCTCCAAGATACGGAGTGTTGCGATAGGTGTCATCCATACGATTGGAGGTATAAAAGGTGTTATACCACGATTGGGTCTCCTCGCCGTCGCCATACTGATACATAGTGTAGCCGTCTTCGCCGCTTTTCTCGATGACGATCCGATAGTTGAAGGCTTCCTCTGCCCCGTCCCACATGCACGTCAGATGGTCGCCGACAAGACGATAACTGCCGGTGTTTAAGACTTTTTTCCTGGGGCCGTCATCCGTATTGATGATGGCAACGGACTCAACGGTGCCGTTGTTTTTATAGACCACGAGGTTGTAATAGTTCTTGGGCATCTCATCACGCCAGTACCAGGCATGACACAGTTCGGAAGCCCCCAGCCCGTCATCATCGCTGCAGCCCGCCAAGGCCAGCATCAGCAGGGCAACCATCGCATAGAAAAAGCTTTTTCTCATCATCCTACATTTTAATGCAAAATTACACCTTTCTACTCTGATAAATACCAAAAGGGGCAAATCTTGTAAAGGAGTCGCCTCTATTTATGATTCTTTAAAACAAACAGGGCGAATGTAACGGTCATTAACATTGGTCTCGGTGTTAATAAACCATAAAAAGCAACCCCGTCCATGCAGTCTTTTGGCCTCCTTTGACACTATATAAATGAAAAGAATTAAATTTGCAACGTAATATAAGAATAAGGTATGAAATCAATTAGAAACGTTCTTTCTTTAGTTTGTGGCGTGGTGCTGATGGCAGCATGCTCCAACAGTGATGCTGACGATTGGAGTAAAGATATGTTGGTGACAGCAGAGAGCGGGGTTACCCGTACAGCCTTTGGTACTGAAGACATTCCCGTCAAGCTGGTAGACATTACCGAACTGCCAGAATGGATGCAGAAGGGCGTACAGGGCTGGAGTGAAAGAGACGCCTTACTCGGAAGATACAAGATTTTCCAAGGTAAACTCAAGGGTGAGACCATCTACTACTTCGACGACATACTGAGTTCATGCATCGGATGCCTCTACTATCATAACGACGGCAGGCAGATTGAGTATAACGAATGGGAACAACAGGATGGCGTCACCTATCTGGATGCCACCGACTGGACGTGCATCTATTCAGCAGCACCGTTACTGACAGGTCTGACAGGCATCCTCCGCTATGATCCGAACCGTGAAAACAGAAACGACTACATGGAAAGCGGACAACACCGCTATTATATCTGGGGGTATCTGAACACCGACGACCTGAAGAAATATGATGGCAAGCACGTCGTCCTGTCAGGCTTCATGTATGGAGACATCACTCAGGTCATAAATGACTGTCCCTCAGGGGTCACCTGCTATGGGATAGAAGCCACCTACATCAATGGCGAATAATGTGCACAGTTACCCTAGCAAGACAGGGTGTCTTGCCTGTGACAGATTGTGCCTGTGACAGATGCTATCTATTACTTTTATGCTGGTTTTATTTTTTTAGTCTTGACCTTCAACTTTTCCTTTTTTATCTGTCACATCCGTCACAGAGAGAAAGAGTGTTTGTAATTTGCTTATTATCAGTTTGATAGATCCAGTTTTTACTGTGACACATCTGTGACACATCTGTGACACATTTGTGACACATCTAAAATTCAACATCATCTGTCACACAAAAATCGCCTGTTCAGTCGAATTTGCAATTCGCCAGAACCACTTGGATAACCTGCCATTATCACGCAATAAGGAACCCTTATTGAAAATTAACCAAGCCTTATTGAACAATACTCGGCCTCTGCTAAGTCACTCAGCCCCTACTTCAACAACACTAGCCCTGCCTTTTTTGCAGAGCTCAGCCTTGATAACAATCTAATGTCACGATGTAACCCCAATTTGTCCATCCGAACGGCTCTATTTTTGTGTCAGATGCAAATGAATCAGATTGCAGGCTATCTTATTCCGCCAAATTTTATTTTATTTCTTAGACCCCCAATTTTCCCTTTTTAATCGGTTCTTCGTCAATTTGGGTGGTAATTCCAGTCCCACTTCATACCACTATAGAGGAGTTTTGCCCTCAGGACATCAGCATTTGCCCTGTTGAACATGCTCCTCTTGATGGCTTTGGTCTTATTGACAGTCCCCTCCAGTAATGCATTACTATAGTTTGTAGAGCAGGCTCTGATTACAGCCTCCTTGTCTTTTCTGACACATAGCGCGAAGCTTCTGATTTCTCTGATCTTGCATCTGACGGCATCTTTCAGCC
>JAEEGF011239502.1_pt1 | contig 12468 bp, 9 predicted proteins | sample 9134171 | NCBI WGS metagenome assembly JAEEGF01 (sample SAMN16246542, study PRJNA631951) | gut metagenome | biome: gut microbiome; feature: rumen; material: AP-attached | host: Bos | place: Iran: Karaj | collected 2018-10 | reverse complement strand
AGGACGTCCCCGCCTCTCTCTTTATGATGATTTCCAAGGTCATCATTCAGAAAAACATGGAGGACGGGCTTTCTCCGGGAGCGGCTCTCACCAGATCCAACAACGACATCTGCCGCAATAACCGCGCGGATATGTTCGTCACCGTCTTCTGCGGCGTTCTGGATCTGGAAAACGGGGTTCTGGAGTACTCCAGCGCCGGCCATGACCACCCGATTGTGTCCGTAAACAACGAAAATTTCACATTATTGCAAAATAAAACCGGGTTTGTTCTTGGAGAGATCGAGGATGTCAGATACACTGATAACGCTCTTACTCTGGGCAAGGGAGATGTTATTTTCGTGTATACTGACGGAATCCCTGAAGCCACTGATAAAAACGATGAGCAATTCGGCTTTGACAGAACCCTCGCCGCGCTGAACAGCACCAGGGACAGGGACATGGCCGGAATGTGCGATGCTCTGATGAAATCCATTGAGGAATTCCGCGGAGACGCCAAGCAATTTGACGACATTACCATGCTGGCCATCAGAAAAATCTGATAACCGGAGAATGCTTATGATAGTTGAAAAAGAGTTTAAAGCGGAAACAGAGTCTCTGAATGAGATTCAGGATTTCATCTGCGAGACCGCAGAAAAAAGCGATATCCCTGCGAATATCGTTACCAAGCTCAACATCTGCACTGATGAAATCGTCTCTAATATCATAAAATACAGTTCAGCTGAGTATGTTTCCCTGAAAATGGCCACCAGCGGCGAGAGTCCGGTGTGCACCATTACCTATATTGACGATGGCAAGCCCTTCGATCCCGTAAAAGACGCCGGCGAGTTCGACGCCTCCGTTCCCCTGGAGGAGCGCAGCGAAGGCGGCATGGGGCTTTTCATCGTCAAGAAGATGATGAAGTCCGTAAGCTACCGCCGGGAAGGGAACCGCAATATTTTTACCGTCAGCATTTAGACCCTGCAGCTCCTGAAATCCCGGAGCATAAGGATCTTTGCAAATTAACTTTGGAGAAATGATCATGGAATTGACAGGAAGAATCGAAACTTCCAATTCAGAGGAGTGGAAGGAAAAGATCGTTGCCGGAATGCCGGCCGAAGGCGATTATGAACTGGAGTGCGGAACTCTGACCTATATTTCTTCTGCCGGCGTGCGCATTATTATCAGCATCTACAAGCAGCTCAAGCAGCGCGGCAGCAAGCTCGTTATGAAGAACGTTACCGCTCCGGTAATGGAAATTCTGGAGCTGACCGGAGTTTCAGATTTTGTGACTGTTATCAGATAAGCGGTTATATCGTTACTGCTGCCCGGCAGATCCGTTCTTTGCGATAGAAGCTTTCACCACTAGCCGGAGCATGAATGCTCCGGCCGTCTTGTTTTGTCCTTTCTCCGGCAGTTTTCCGCTGAGTCCGCGGGCTTCTCTGCGCCATTCTTGTTCCCGCATGCTCCAAATTGATGCAAAATCCGTAAAAAATTCTGGCAAAACGAATTAATTTAAACAATTCACAATCCTGCCAGAGAACGAATAATAGCTAATTTCTTGATTTAATGCACATAAAAAGATTTCTTTTTCCCGTTTTTGAGGCTTTTCTAGTATATTTGTATTAAGGGGCTTTGTCTCGGTATGAAGACGCACCCCGGTACCCGTTAAAGATCTTTTTGCCATAAAAGCTGCTTGCTTAGTTCCCCGCCCGGGAAGGCAAAAAAACGTAACGGGTCAGTGAATGATAATAATATTGGATAACTGATTGCCCATTTCGATGTCAGGCATTAAGAAAAAGCGCTAAAGCGGTCTTTATTACGGCTGACAGTATTTTCCAAAAGGGCTGCTTTTTCTGACGTCATTTCAAGATCCTTCAGGCATTTCAGGCAGGCTTTTCTGCGCTGCTTAAAATGCCGAATATTGCCTGCCTCGGCGAAATAAGGCAGGTTTGGGACAATCAATACGACTTATCACCGCCCGGGAATGCCGCTGCTCAAGTTTTTTCAGGCACGGTTTTCCGGATGACTATGAGCGTCATTATTAGAGAGCGGGATTATTGCAACTGTTTTATTCAAACATGAACGCACAGGAAGCATGGTTATGAACACAGACTCGCTACATCGGAAAAGAAAACACTTTTCGCTACACGCTGTCTTCATGAAGACAGCGACGGCAGAATTTATGCGGCTGCGGATTCGCCGGATTACCGCCCTGCTCCTTGTTGCGGTAATAGCTAATATCCTGCTCTCTCTCAGCGCCGGCGCCGCCGAAGGCAAAGCAAAGGTTGTGCGTGTCGGCTGGTATGATACGATCTACTGCTACAAGGATCAGTTAGGGCGCCGCCGGGGCATTGCCTATGAATACCAGCAGCGAATCGCCGCCCACACAGGCTGGGTCTACGAATATGTCGAAGGCAGCTGGCCCAATCTGTTTCAGATGCTGAAAAACGGAGAAATCGACCTTTTAAGCGACGTCTCCTACATCAAGGAACGCGAAGAGCATATGTTATTCAGCAATCTCCCCATGGGAACTGAATCGTATTACTCCTTTGTGATTCCGGAAAATACCTCCATCAGCCCTGAGGATCTGAGCACCTATAATGGAAAGCATGTCGGAGTCAACAAGAACAGCATCCAGTCCGGGATGCTGACAGACTGGGCCGCAAGAAACGGACTTGACATAAATATCGAACTTATCACCAGTACCGGAGACGAGGCCATAGACAGACTGAAACGGGGAGAATTGGACGCCCTGGTTGCTCTGGACGGCTTCGGCACCCGGTATCAAATTGAGCCTGTCAGCAAGATTGGTTCCTCCGATTTCTTTTTTGCCGTCAGCAAAAAACGCCCGGATATTCTGAATGAACTAAACAGAGCCATGTTCGCCATTCATGACGAGGAGCCCCTCTACAACCATCGGCTCAGTGACGAATACCTGCTTACCAAAACAAACGCCTATATCGCCCCGGAGCTTGAAGCCTGGCTCGCCAAACACGACACCATCACCATCGGGTATTTGGATAATTTCCTGCCGTTCTGCACTCAGGACAAGAATACCGGAGAACTTACCGGAGCCCTGAAGGACTATCTGGAAGCAGCCGCGACACGGCTTAAAAATGCCGTAATTCACTTTAAAACCGTGCCATTTGCCACCACAGAAGAAGCTTTGGCAGCTCTGAAACGCGGTGAAGTGGACACCATATTTCCCATTAATATCAGTTCTGATGACGGGGAGAAACATGGGATGTTTCCCATTTCCCCGCTTGTTAACACAGAAATGACGCTTATTGTCAGGCCTGACAACCCGGTAATTGGTATGCCGAACATGAATCTTACCGTGGCCATCAACACCGGCAACACCAGTTATGAGACTTTTATCAGGGACAGCGCTCCGAACTGGAATATAAAAAGCTGCTCCCAGATGGAAGAGTGCTTTCGCATGGTAAAGAACGGCAAAGCAGACAGCCTTATTGTCCCCAGTTACCGGCTGAATCAGTTCGAGGAAATGACCAATAACTACGGCCTCGTGCATATGCACACCGGCGAAACCATGGGCATGTCCTTTGCCGTAAGAAGAGATACTCCGGAGCTTTATGCCGTGCTCAGCAAATTAGTTCATCTGGTATCCGCTGATGATATGCAGTATGCCATAGCCAGCTATGCGTACCGCAACCACAAGATATCGGTAATGGAAGTGCTGAAAAATCACTGGATCACCGTGATTATCTTCATTGTTTCCATATTTTCAGTAATCCAGTTTCTGCTGATTCAAAAACTGCGCGCCGAACGCAAGATCAATGAACAGCAGCAGAAACTGATATCGGTTACCCGGATCGCCTACAGGGATCCCCTTACCGGAGTAAAAAGCAAAAATGCATATGATGAAGCCTGCAAGCAGATGGATGAACGCATTTCCGGCACGGAAGAGCCTGCATTTGCCGCAGTATTGTTTGACATCAACAATCTTAAACTCGTTAACGATACTCAGGGACACAACGCCGGCGATACCTATATCAGGAAAGCAACTCACATTATTTGCCAGTACTTCAGTCACAGCCGGGTTTTTCGCATCGGCGGGGATGAATTTGTGGCCATACTGGAACGCGTTGATTATGAACGCCGGGAAGAAATCTTCAGAGAATTCGACCTGATGATGAAGCATCACGCCGAAAAAGGAGATGTGGCCGTTGCCTTCGGATATTCCTGCTTTGATCCGAAAACCGACAAAAACATTAAAGCGGTGATAAAACGCGCCGACAGCAATATGTATAAGCACAAAAAGCTTTTGAAGAGCAAAATGAACGGGGGATTGCCGGGGGCTTAACCAAAACGCGCAAAAATTCCGTCAGTCTGTTATGCCCCGCATGAGTTTTTCAAGTTCGGTAAAGCTTCCTCATTTTTTTGAGAAGGCATGCTGTCATATCCGGCCTTCTCATAACTCCATTCCCTCATAACTCCATTCCCTCACGCCTCCATTCCTTCTCAATAACGGAACCCGCTGCTCTTCCTGTTCATTTGCGCCTCTTTCTCCATAAACAAAAAAATACGGATCCTCGCGAACCCGTATTTCTCATTCAAGTATTCCCGGCGTCTTTAAGGCAGCTTATCTATCCTGATAGCGCAGACCTTGTATTCCGGTATCCGGGCATACTTGTCCAAAGCGGCATTGGTCAGAATATTAGCGAGACCGTCCGGGAAATGGAACGGCATCCAGGTTTCTCCCGGCGATACCTTGTCGCTGACCCGAGCCTGAGACTCAATGGAACCTCTTCGGGAGGTCAGCTTCACCTGCTCCCGATCGGCAATGCCCAGCCTCCGGGCATCCTCGGTATTGATCTCAATAAAGGAATGCCCTTCCTTCTCCACCAGGCCCCGGGTTTTTCCGGTCATCGCCATGGTGTTGTAGTGATAGAGGATGCGTCCGGTCATCATGATAAACGGATACTCCGCATCCGGAAGCTCCCGGCTCTCGCAGTAGCGGGCAGGATAGAACCAGCCGATGCCGCGGGTGAATTTGCCCACGTGCAGAATGGGAGTTCCGGGGTGATCCCTGGAGGTACAGGGCCACTGCAGACTTTCCCCCGCATCCAGACGCCGGTGGCTGATGCCGGCAAAGCTGGGAGTCAGACTGGCGATTTCATCCATGATCTCATCGGGCCGGAGGAAAGGCTGCGGGTACCCCATGCGGTTCATGAGATCAATGAAGATCTCCGTGTCGGGACGCATTTCCCCGTCCAGGGTAACCGCCTTGCGGACGCGCTGCACCCGCCGCTCGGTATTGCTGAAGGTGCCCTCCTTTTCGGCATAGCTTACTCCCGGAAGCACCACATCGGCATACTGACAGGTTCTGGTCATAAAAAGATCGCTGACCACCAGGAAGTCCAGACTCTCCAGAGCCTTGATCACGTGCCCCTGATCGGGATCGGTGATCACCGGATCCTCGCCGAAGATAAAGAGCCCTCTGACCTCCTTCCTGACGGCTGCCGGGAAGACATCCGTGGCATGAAGTCCGGGCTTTCTGCTGAGCTTGACATTCCAGGCCTTTTCAAACTTCTCAATCACGTCATCCCGGGTAATCTTCTGATAGCCGGGGAGATCTCCGGGAAGAGCTCCCATATCGCAGGCTCCCTGCACATTGTTCTGCCCCCGGAGCGGGTTGACGCCGCAGCCGCTTCTGCCCAATTTGCCGGTAACCATGGCCAGATTGGAAAGAGACATTACCCCCTCAGTGCCGGTGGAGTGTTCGGTAACCCCCAGACAGTAGATAATAGGAGCCTTTTTCGCTGTGGCGTACATCCGGGCGGCCTCTCTGAGATGGTCGGCATCGATATGGCAGATCTCGGCCACCTTCTCCGGGGTATAATCCTTCACGATCTCCTTAAGTTCCTCATAGCCTTCGGTTCTGTTTTTAATAAACTCCTTATCCTCCAGCCCCTCGGAAATGATGATATTGATCATGCCGTTCACGAAGGCCACATTGGTGCCGGGCTTCAGCATCAGGTGCAGGTCGGCCTTTTCCGAAAGAGCGATCTTGCGGGGATCAACTACAATCAGACGCGTTCCCCTCATCACCGCCTGCCGGATCTGCATGCCGATCACCGGATGAGCCTCTTCGGGGTTGGATCCTACCAGCAGGATCACATCCACATCCGTAGTAATGTCAGAGATGGGGTTGGTCATGGCTCCGGAACCCAGAGTCATGGCGAGACCGGCCACGGAGGCAGAGTGACACACCCGGGCGCAGTTATCCACATTGGTGGTGCCGAAAGCGCAGCGCACCATCTTCTGAAGCATGTAGCAGTCTGCAGTGGGAGAACGGGAACAGGCAAAGCCCGCCAGAGCATCAGAACCGTAAACCGTTTTGATTTCGGTGAATTTTCTGGCAATAAGATCCAGAGCCTCGTCCCAGGTGGCTCTTTCAAATTCCCCTGTATCCTGATTCTTAATCAGCGGGTAGCGAAGACGCTCCGGCGAGTGCACGAAATTAAAGGATCCGAACCGTCCCTTGACGCACAAAAGGCCCTTATTGGAGGGGCCGTCGGCCGGCATGACGTCCAGAATGGTGTTGTCCTTTACCAGGAGATAGAACTGACAGCCGGTAGCGCAGTGCGGACAGGTGGTCAGCACCTTGTTTACCTTGCTGGTCTGATACTTCCGCATGTTTTTGGCCACCAAAGCTCCGGTGGGACAGGCTGCGGCGCAGTTGCCGCAAAGTTCGCAGGCGGTATCCTTCCAATCCTTGCCGAAGGGAGCCTCGATAAAGGTTCTGGTGCCGATTTTGGAGGCGTTGAGCACCCCGTTTCCCACCACGCGGCTGCACATGCTGACGCAGCGCTGACAGCCGATGCAGAGATCCGGGTAGTACGACAGAAAAGGATGCTCCGTCTTGTTAGGCAGCTTCTGCGCTTCATTGGTCTTATAAGGGTTTTCCAGCGGGAGCTCGAATTCCTGAGCCAGCTTCTGAAGCTCGCAGTCGCCGGTTTTGCTGCAGCTTAAGCAGCGCACATCATGATGGGCCAGCATGAGCTGGAGCACCATCTGCCGGGCCAGCTTGACCTTGTCAGTGGCGGTAAGCACGGACATGCCATCCCAGATCCTGGTATTGCAGGCCGGCACCAGATTGTCTGAGCCGTCAACCTCCACCACGCACATGCGGCAGGAGCCGATTTCATTGACGTTTTTAAGATGACACAGGGTAGGAATGTAAATGCCGTTACTCCGGGCCACCTCCAGAATGGTCTGCCCCTTCGCAGCCTGAAACTCCCGGCCGTCTATGACAATGCGGATCTTATCACTCATTATAAAAGACCTCCCTTCATGGTGCCGCTCCCGAACACATCGCACCGGAGGCATTTGCCGCACTCCTGCATGGCCTCCTCATGGGTCATGCTGTTCTCCACCGGGCAGAAGCTCTTCTTTCTTTCCCGTGCGGACTTTTCTGTAAGATTAACTCTGCCCATATGATGCCTCATGTTGCCGCGGCTTTCCGGAATTTCGATGTTCATCCGGTAATGGTGGTGGTAGCCCAGATACGCATCAATGTTCATGGCGGCCACCCTCCCGGCCCCGATGGCCATAATGGCAGTGGCCGGACCGCTGACGCAGTCTCCGCCAACAAACACTCCCGGATGATCCTTCATGGCCGTGGTGGCGTCGGTGATAAAGCAGCCCCGGGTATTCTTTTCATAGGCAGAGAAGCCGTCAGACACAATGGACTGACCGATGGCCATGAAGATCACGTCGCAGGGGATCTCGTATTCCTCCTTGTCAGCGTCTCTTACCATGGGCATGCCGGTATTGCTGTCATAGAAGCTGGTAATCTGCGGCTTCGTAATAAGACTCTTAATATTCCCGTTTTCGTCCACCCGGATCTCGGAAGGCGCATACATGGTCATAAGCTCCACGCCCTCTTCAATGGCTCCCTGGATCTCCGAAGGCAGCGCCGTCATGTCCACCTGCGGTTCTCTTACAGCCAGAGTTACCGAGGCTGCGCCGCAGCGCACTGCGGAACGGGCGCAGTCCATAGCCACATTACCGCCGCCGATAACCACCACGTTCTTGCCGGTAAAGTCCGGAATATCTCCGTGGCCGATGCGATCCAGCATCTCCACCGCGGAAGCCACATTGGGGTTGTCATAGTTCTTGATGGGAATTACCCGGCCCTTCTGCGCTCCGATGGCGATATAGACCGCGTCATATTCCTTCTCCAGTTCCTCCGTGGTGACATCGGCGCCGATGCTGACATTTAGCCGCACCTCGATGCCGCCTACCGCCAGAATGGCCTTAATGTCCTCATCCAGACGATCCTTGGGCAGCCGGTACCCCGGAATGCCGTAGCGCAGCATGCCGCCCAGCTTTTCCTTCGCCTCGTAAACAACTACGGAGTGCCCCATCCGGGACAGGAAGTAGGCACAGGTAAGGCCGGAAGGGCCGCCTCCCACCACGGCGATTTTCTTGCCGGTATCCACCATGCGGGGGGCCGGGGGAATCCTGTCGGCATGAATCTGATCCACGGCGAACTTCTTGAGGCCTCTGATATTGATTTCCGCATCAATGAGAGTTCTCCGGCACTGGGATTCGCAGGGACGCTCGCACACAAAGGCGCAGGCGGTGGGGAAGGGATTGTCCTCTCTTATGAGATTAATGGCATCAGAGTATCGGCCGTCCTTGATAAGAGCGATATAGCCCGGAATGTTAACATTGGCCGGACAGTTATACATGCAGGGCACCTTTACCGAGACGCTGGCCTGGCAGCGATGGTGATTGATGTGATAAAGGTACTCGTCCTTGAAGTTCTTGATGTTGGCCAGCACCATGTAGGCAGCTTCGTAGCCGATGGCGCAGTCTGCTGTTTCCTTGATGGTCTGCGCCAGCCACAGCATATCCACGTACATATCCATGTCCGCGCTGCCGTCCAGCACCTTCTGAAGCATGTTCTCCAGCTGCTCCAGGCCCTTGGCGCAGGGTACGCACTTGCCGCAGGTCTGGCTGCGGGCGGTACGGAGATAAGCGATGTGAGTTGAGATGCAGCAGACCCCCGGAGGATTGGCCACCACTCTTTTCTGGAAGGTGGACAGAAAACTGGTTATCAGTTTGCTGCGCTGAGTGTTCTTCAGCTCATGTTTCTGTTCCATAGGATTACCGTAAAAGCGTTAAGAAAAGTCCGGGCAGGAAACCGGCTAACCTGGTGGCTGCCTGCCGCCGTAAAAAAGGATTAAAAAGACTTTCGACCGGTTCCGGGCAGTACCCGAAGTCCCGGCGGACAAAAAAAACTGATCTTCGTAATTTTACTTTTTTATGGTGGTGAAACACCTTAATTAAGCAGGGAATTTTGACAGATGTCACTCATAAACAGGCTGTTCCGCTGTGAATCCCATGCTCCGCATATGCTTCATGAAGCCGGGAACATTTTCAGAGACAGTACATCATGAAGCATCTCCGGAAAAGACATAATGCAAAAGCATCACTGTCATAGCTATTGTTTTTCATGCTGATATTTCAGCATGTTATTTTGCGAGAATTTTCATTTTTACTGGTTTTTCGTCACGTTAAATACCAAAAATCAGCCATTTCATAAAAATTTTGGCTTACAAAAACGAAATTCGTTGACAAAGTATATTGATAATCTATACTTTGGCGGCTTTTTCACTAACAGTCATTGAATTGAGGTATTTTCATGACACAGGTAAGTACGGACATTGCCAGGAATCTCTCAGCTGCCAAAAAAACGGCGAGTTATGACAAAGCAGCCAAACTGCTGCTCAGCAACAAGGATATTCTGGCAAACATTCTGAAAGAATGCGTTTCGGAATTTCAGGAATTTGACAGGAACTTCATCAGGGACAAGTGTCTTCTGGACGGGGTAAGCGTTGACAAGTATTCCGTGGACTGGGATGCTCCGGATGATGACAGCAACGGCGCAGAAAGCATTACCGGGCTAAATCCTGAAGATAACACCATTCTCGAGGGGAAGAGAAACTTTGATCTCCTGTTTGAAGCTCAGGTGCCCCTAACCGAGAATAACAGGCGGCGCCGCAAGAAGGCAAAGGGACATCAGGATGCTGCGGCTTCAGGCAAAGAGGATGCGGCCTCTTCTGATGAGCCGGAAAAAATTGTTTTGATGTTCAATTTGGAAGTCCAGCAGGATACCAGCCCGGACTACCCCCTGATAAACAGGGCTATTTTTTATATCTGCCGGATGATTGGAAGGCAGCAGCGCATGATCAAGGATTTTGACTACAGCAAGATGCGCAAGGTCTATTCCATCTGGATATGTCCCAATCCTAAAAATGAAACGAGCAATCGCATTTTCAGATACCGATTTCATCCGTGTCAGGCGCTCAAAGAAGTGCTAAAGAACGATGAGACATATGTCGACGAGAGTGATGATCTGATGAAGACATTGCTAGAGGAGAATCAGCACGATTTGATGGAGATTATTTTTATCTATGTTGCCAATAATCAGCTGGATAGTCCAACTCCGGTCATAAAAATGCTGGGAAACCTTTTTTCACGGCAAAAAACAGTTGATGAACGGAAGAAAATTTTGGAAAATGAATTTGGCATCAGAATGACGAAAGAAGATACCGGGAGGATGGACGAAATGTGCAACATGGGGCAAGCCTTGTTAGATGAAGGGATTGAAATAGGCGAGGCTAAAGGCAAAGCGGAAGGCAAAATTGAAGGTATCAAAATAGCTCGGCTTGGAAGCGTTAAGAATGCCAGAAAAGAATTGGGGTGTACCTGGGAACGGGCGATGGCCGTTGTCGGCATTCCTGAAAACGAGTATGCGGAATACAAGGAAATGCTGAAGAAGGAGGGGCAGGCTTTGACCTGACAGCGGCTCCTGGTTTTAGTGTTTGCTGTTTCCTTGTTTATGCATGCGGCGAGACAGAGGCTTTGTACGCTTTCTTCTTGCCGCTTTTGCATTCACATCGGGGTACTCTTAGAGACAGAAAGAGGATTGACAACATGTGCAATTTGGGACAGGCCTTGTTAGATGAGGGTATTGAGATAGGCATAGCGAAAGGTTTCCAAGAAGGTTTCCAAGAAGGTTTTCAAAAAAGTTTCCAAAAAGGCATCAAAATAGCTCGGCTTGGAAGCGTTAAGAATGCCAGAAAAGAATTGGGGTGTACCTGGGAGCGGGCGATGGCCGTTGTCGGCGTTCCTGAAAACGAGTACGCGGAATACAAGGAAATGCTGAAGAATGAGGGGCTGGCTTTGACCTGACAGCAGTTCCAGGTTTAGGTGTTTTCTGTTTTTCCTGTTTACGCAGCTGTGAGAAAGATGCTTTGTACGCTTTCTTCCTGCCGCTTCCGCTCGCCATCCATCGGCCAGCCTCTTCCTCCGTTAAACCGCTGGCTTTTCCCTTTCCTCCGGGAGCCCCGCGCTATCACCAAGACGCCCGAAGGAAACCTGATACTCCTGAAGTTCCTCCGGGGTGTTGAGATTAAGGTAATTAAAGCGTAGCTCCTCCGGCACCTCGCAAAGACGGTAAGCTGACTTCATGATGGCGTTACGCAGCCTGAACTCCTCCTTTTCCAGACATTCCCGGAACACCGGGATCATCCGCCGGGAATACAAAGCCGCCAAAGGCTGCCATCTTCCGTTAACCGCCGGTATCAGGGCATCCTCGCCCCGGTAATCGGCAAAAATCCTTCCGGCCTCTTCTCCGGTAAAAGCCGGCATATCGCAGGCAATAACGAAAAGGGGATCCTTTTCCGCATGACCGAGCGCCGTAAGAATGGCCCCCAAGGGGCCGGTGCCAGGATACTCATCACGAAGAGGGATAAAGCCGGGATATTCATAATGCTGATCAAGAGCCATCGAGAGATAACGGCAGGGAAAAAAGCTGAGCTGCTCGGCCAGCGCCTCAAAAAACCGTCGCCCCGAGGAATCCTTGAGTTCCGCCTTCGGAAACCCCATGCGGGAGGACTGACCTCCGGTCAGCACCGCTACTGCGGCATCAGGAACAATGATATTCGCCATGAACGCCGCCCGTCTTATGAAGCAGTCTGATATTTCCGATAACCATGTTTTTCTGCACCGCCTTGCACATGTCGTAAACGGTCAGAGCGGCGGCGGAAACGGCCGTAAGAGCCTCCATTTCCACTCCGGTGCTGCCGCGGTTCTTAACGGTGGCCCTGATGAGCACGGCTGTTCTCTCCTCATCAAGAGATAACGCCAGATCCACTCCGGAAAGCAGCAGGGGATGGCACATGGGAATAAGATCCGGAGTCTTTTTAGCCCCCATGATGCCAGCCACCTGAGCCACGGTAAGCACGTCGCCCTTTTTAATGCCGCCGCTTTTAATAAGGTTCAGGGTTTCCTCATTAACGTATACCAGCCCCTCGGCCACCGCCGTGCGCAGGGTGTCGATCTTTTCTGACACATCCACCATGCGAGACTTTCCCTGATCATTGAAATGAGTAAAATCTGACACATTACCCTCCTATGCGCTGCATCCGGATCCGAATATGGTCATCATTC
>JAEEGF011562369.1_pt1 | contig 12469 bp, 10 predicted proteins | sample 9134171 | NCBI WGS metagenome assembly JAEEGF01 (sample SAMN16246542, study PRJNA631951) | gut metagenome | biome: gut microbiome; feature: rumen; material: AP-attached | host: Bos | place: Iran: Karaj | collected 2018-10 | reverse complement strand
GATCCTCCAATGGCTGACGGAGCGGATCTGGAAGAAGGGGAGCCTTTACGATCCCCAGGAGCTTTTTGAACAGGCGGCGGAGGCCCCCTTCGATCCCACGTACTACACGAATTATCTGAAAGAAAAGTATACGGAGCTTTACGGGCTTTGATGCCGGAGAAAGGCTTTCCTATCGGGAGATCATACGTATGAAAAGAATTGTCTTATTGCTCGCCGCGATCCTCCTCCTGGCGGCCGGATGCGCGGGAAAAACCGCGCCGGGTCCTTCCCAGGATGTCGTTCCCGCATCCATGGACACGCCGGCGCCCATGCCGACATCGGCGCAGGAGCCCGTTTCGGAGACAGCCGCCGCGGCAGAGGCGGAGGGACTGGGCGGTTTGTTTGCCGATGCCGTCCTGCAGGATCTGGAGGGAAACGAGGTTTCCCTGGGTGAGCTCATTTCCGGGAATAAGCTGACCCTTCTCAACATCTGGGGCACCTTCTGCGGCCCCTGCATCTCGGAAATGCCAGGCCTGGGCGACCTTGCCCGGACCTATGCCGGTCAGGGCTTCGGCATCGTGGGCCTGACCTGCGATATCCTGGATGCACGGGGCAATATCCAGCCGGAGATCGTGGAGGACGCCAGGGATATCCTGGATACCACCGGCGTCGACTATCCGATCCTGGCCCTGAGCGGGGAGCTGGCGGAAGCCACGGAGCTTCAATATGTTCCCACGACCTATCTTGTGGACGCCGCGGGACATATCCTGCGGGGCCCCATCGTCAGCGCCATGCCCGCTTCGGAGTGGGAGACGCTGATCCTGGAGTGCCTGGCGGAAGCCGGCTGACAGCGGAAATGAGGAACCGACGATGAAGCGGAAAGCAAAACTGGCCCTTGCCGCGCTGCTGCTGGCGCTGGCGGTCGCCTCCTGCCTGTTCGGCGTAAGCCGGGGCGAGCTGAAAACCGTTCACCGGAAGGCAAGCACCGTTTGCCTGGAATGCATCGGGATCGGCTGAAATGAGAGGGAAGCATATCGCCGCGCTGCGGAAAGCGGTGCAGGCGGGGTGGGGCGTTCTTTCCAACGCCTATGTGACCGGATTTATCAAGGGGACCATCTATCAGGGCCCGCTGAAAAACTTCTGCGTGCCGGGCATGAACTGCTATTCCTGCCCCGGCGCGCTGGGGTCCTGCCCCATCGGGGCCATGCAGTCGATCTTCGACGCGCGGAAACGGAGATTTGCCTTTTCCGTGGTGGGTTATCTGGCGGCCGTCGGGCTGCTGGTCGGCCGCTTCGTCTGCGGCTGGCTCTGCGTCTTCGGCCTTATCCAGGAGCTGCTGTATAAGATCCCCGTGCCGAAGCTGAAGATAGCGGAAAAGCCGGATCGGGCGCTGCGCTATGTGAAATATGCGGTGCTGCTGATCCTGGTCTTTGCGCTGCCGTTCTTCTGGCGGGATTCGCTGGGGATCGGGGAACCCTTCTTCTGCAAATTCCTCTGCCCCGTGGGGACGCTGGAGGGCGGCGTCCCCCTGGTGCTGCTGCGGCAGGAGCTTCGCAGCGCCGTCGGGTTCCTGTTTCGGTGGAAGCTCATTCTTTTGATCCTGACGGTGCTGGCCTCCGTGTTCATCCACCGCCCCTTCTGCAAGTATCTCTGTCCCCTTGGCGCGTTCTACTCCCTGTTTCAGAAAATCAGCTTCCTGCGCCTGAAGCTGGACGGGGATCGGTGCGTCTCCTGCGGGAAGTGCGAGAAAAGCTGCCCCATGGAGGTGCACGTCAAGAGCGATCCCAACAGCGCCGAATGCATCCGCTGCGGCGCCTGTGTGCGCAGCTGCCCTGCCGGCGCCCTGTCCTTCTCCGGCGGAGCATGGTCGATGAAGGACCCCGCCGGGGGCCTGGCAAAGAAGAAATAAAACGGAAATACAGGAGGGACCCTCACATGCTGACGCTCGAAGAAATCAACGGCATCGGAAAAGAGATCGAGGAGATATTCTGCCTTCGCACGGCCCCCATGGCCATCAAGCTGATCGATCGGGAGGAAGTCCCGGAGGGCTGCCGTCAGCCTTCCGCAGAGGGCATCCACTACGCCCTCTGCCAGGCGCTGGCGTTTGTCCGCAGGACCCGCAACCATCTGGCTATCTTCCCGGAGGATCACTGGTGCCTGTGGCCGGTCATCAATTTCCGCCTGCGCACCCTGGACGAAGCGGATAAGAAATACGTGGGCAGCGGCTACTTCATCCGGGACCCGCAGGTGAGCTACCGGCATTTCTGCGAGAAATTCCCCTATATCGACGAGAATAAGAAAAAGGACGGCATGGCCGTCGCGCCTCTGGAATCCTGCCGGTTCGTGCCGGACGCCGTGATGATCTACTGCGAGCCCGGTCAGCTCCGGCAGCTCCTCATGGCCGCGAAGTATCACACCGGCGAGATCACCCAGGCCTGCCTGGATACCTGCGATTCCTGCGGCGCGGCCCTGGTGCCCGTGCTGAACGGGGAGATGCGCTACAACGTGTCCATGCCCGACGCGGGGGAATACGAGCGCAGCCTCTGCGGGGAAAACGAGATGATCTTCACGCTCTCCGGCGACACGCTGGCGGATTTGATCCAGGCGGCGCGGGACCTGAAGCGGGCGGGCTTCGGCTATAAGGAACTGGCTTACGATATCCGCCCGGATTACGCCCGCCCCAAATTCTACAACGATATGTTCGCCAAATGGGGCCTGGAGACCGGAGCGGAGTGGATCCCCGGCAAGCGATAAGGGAAGCGTACTGAAAAAGCCGCCCCCGCACAAAGCTGTGCGCAGGGCGGCTTCTTCATGCTCTGTCGTCGAGGATGCGCCGGACGAGCGTTTCCGTCTCTTTCGTGACGGCGTCAAAGTCGATGCAGGGTCGGACGGCCGCTTCCAGCGCGTCGTGCCCTTTTTTCGCAAGGGCCAGCTCGGCCTGCGCGCGCGTCAGCAGGGAAGCGCCCAGCCGCTCCAGTTCCCGCTGCTCCGCCTTTTCCGCCTCCGTCGGCGGCGGGCCCAGCTTATCCAGACGGATACGCCGGTCGCCCTCGCCGGTGGTGAGTCCCAGCCCCGCTTCCGGCAGCAGCAGATGGGCGATGCGCAGAGGATTTCGGGGATGGGGACAGAGGACGACCTGCTTTCCCCGCTCCAGCGCCGCCTCCAAAAACGCTTGCAGAAAGAGGTCCGACCGCTCCGCATCCCCGGCGAGGGAAATGAGGCGGGGCGCAAGAGCCCGGCGGCTTTCCGCCAGGGAAACGAGTCCGCGGCAGGTGAAAGCGTCGGTGAAGCAGCGGCGAAGGGAGCCCCGGCCCTTTCCCCGGCCCAGGCTCCGCGTTGCCAGCGAAGCGGCGCGCCGCCGTATCTCCCGCCGCGTGTCCTCCGAGCAGCGGCAGACCCCTTCCAGGCTGCCCAGGGAGGCCAGATAGCGGTAGGCCTTGCGGTAGTGCTCCCGGTAGTCGGCGTCCCAGCGCTCCAGCCCCTCCGCAGGCGAAGTATAAAAGCGGCTCAGGTCGATATAAAACCCCTTTTGCCCTGTCAGCGGCGGCTCCAGCACATGGGGGGAGGTGCCGTCGAAAACGGCGGCGCCCCGATCCGGAAGGATGACCCCGTCCAGGGAATCCGGATCGCCGGAGCAAAGGACAGGCACCGCGGTCAGCCCCTCGGCTACAGCGCATGCCGCCAGCCTCTTCAGGAAGCCGGATTTCCCGCAGCCCGCGCTGCCCTTGAGCACATAGAGCCGCCGGAGCTCCGGCGCGCCGAGCGCCTCGTCGTAGAGGGAGAAGAACCCCCGGTCCGTGTTCGCTCCCAGAAAAACGGAGATTTCGTTCATACATGACCCCCAAAAGCGATTTCTACCCCAGATTATGCCGCTCAGGGCATGGGGGTGACGGTTGAAATGCCTCCGCGGCTGTGGTAGAATCGACGGGAGAATCGCAGGGAGGAAAGACATGCGTAAGAAGCTTTGGGCGCTGGGGCTGTGCCTGGTGATCCTGTTCGGCGTCCTTGTGGGGACGGCGGCCGCAGCCGGCGGCGCGGACGACCCTCTGGTATCCGTCAGCTATCTTTTCCACACGCTCCTTGCCCGCCTGCAGGACACCTTCGCGCGGGAAACGGAAGACGGGCTGGCAGCGCTGGCGGAGGATTATTCTGCCCGGCTGGATGCTCTCCGGCTGCCGGAGGAGAACGGCTGGGACCTGGCTGACGGTTTTGTTCCCCTGCGCCTGGAGGACGGGGGAAGCGTTCGCATGGCCCCCTTCGGCACGTTTTTGCTGTCGGAGGGCGTCGCCCGGCTGCATATCTACACCGGCGAGGTGATCGATCTTGCCGAGAGCCGCGTGTGCAGGGAAGGGGAATTGCTGATCCCCAACCGGCGGTATTTTGCCGCCGAGGGAGCGGAAGCGCTGATCCGCTTCTACGCTTCCGGCTCGGCGGGGTTTGTGGATGGCCGCTATCTCGCGGAAACGACCGGTGATTTCGATATTTCGGAGCGCTTTTTGGACCTGGAGGGCCATTGGAGCCGCGGCCAGGTGGTCACGCTGGCGGAAGCCGGGCTGGTCAAGGGCATGGACGCGCACCATTTTGAGCCGGAACGCAAGGTGACGCGCGCCATGTTCGTGACGGTCCTTGGCCGGATGTACGGCCTGCATGAGGACTTCACCGCACCCATCGGCTTTGCCGACGTGCATGAGGGGGACTGGTTTGCGCCTTATGTGACCTGGGCCTCCATCAGCGGCGTCGTCAACGGCTATGAGGACGGCACCTTCGGCCCCAACCGGGAGATCACGCGGGAGCAGATGGCCCTGATCCTGATCCGGTACTGCGAATCCTATGAGCTTCTCCTTCCGGAGGAGACGCATGTTCCGCCCTTCACCGATGAAGGGCGCATCAGCGCATGGGCGCTGGAGGCCGTGCTGAAATCCCGCCGCTGCGGACTCATCAACGGCAGGGAGGACGGGAGCTTCGATCCCGGCGGGACGGCCACCAGGGCGGAAATGTGCGCCGTGATCGCGCGGCTCATGGAAAAAACGGAGGAATGGAAGAATGGAACAAACGGCGATACGGGAGAGAATCAGCCGGTGGGTTGACGCGCACCGGGAGGAATACCTGCGGGATGTGGCGCGGCTGGTGGCCGTCCGAAGCGTCGGCGGCGAGGGAAAGGAGGGCATGCCCTTCGGCGAAGGCCCTGCCGAAGCGTTGGCAGAAGCCCTGAAGCTCGCCGGAGAGCACGGCTTCCTCACCCGGAATTATGACGGCTATGTGATGACCGCCGACCTCCTGCCCGGGGAGACGGCGCTGGATATCCTGGCCCATCTGGACGTGGTGGGCGAAGGAGAGGGCTGGGACACGGACCCTTATACCGCGGTGGAGAAGGACGGCTGCCTTTACGGACGGGGCACCGACGACGACAAGGGCCCCGCCGTGGCGGCCTTGTATGCCATGGCCTGCGTCCGCGATGTGGCGGCCGGGGAGCTGAAAAAGAATGTCCGCCTCATCCTCGGCACGGACGAGGAGAGCGGCTCACGGGATATCCGCTACTACTATGAGCGGGAAAAGAGCGCCCCGTGCACCTTTTCGCCGGACGCAGACTTTCCGGTGATCAACACGGAAAAGGGCGGCTTCGTGGGCTCCTTCCGCCGCAGCTGGGCCCCGTCGGGCGTTCTGCCCAGGGTCAGCAGCTTGGAAGGCGGCTTCCGCATCAATGTCCTCCCGGCGGACGCCGCCGCCGTCGTGCTGGGCGTGACGAAGGCGGAAGCGGAAAGGATCTGCGCGCCTCTGGCGGCGCAGCTGGACGTGGCCCTGACGGTGACGGAGGCGCCGGGCGGCGTACGCATCGCCGTGCGCGGCCTGGGAACCCACGCCTCGACCCCGGACCAGGGGCGCAACGGCATCACCGCCCTGATCGCCCTGCTGAACGCGCTTCCGCTGGCGAAGTGCGCTTCCGCGGAAGCGCTCCGCGCGCTGGGAGAGCTGCTGCCCCACGGCGACGGGGCGGGCAAGGCCCTGGGGATCGCCATGGCGGACGAGATTTCCGGGGCGCTGACCCTCGCGTTCAGTCTTTTCCGGCTGACGGAGGAGGGCTGCGAGGGCAGCTTCGACAGCCGCGCCCCCCTCTGCGCGACGGAGGAAAACTGCCGCAGCGTCGCGGAGAAGCGCTTCTGCGAGGCCGGATTCGATTTTCTGGGTAACATGCGCCCGCCGCACCACACACCGGGCGACACGCCCTTTGTGCAGTCGATGCTCCGCAGCTATGAGCTTTACACCGGCAGAAAGGGCGAATGCATCGCCATGGGCGGCGGCACCTATGTCCACGACATTCCCGGCGGCGTGGCCTTCGGAGCGGCCATGCCGGGCTTTGAGACCAATCTTCACAGCGCCAACGAGCGGATGAACATCGCGGATATGCTGACCGCGATCAAAATCTACGCCCATGTGATCTACGAAATCTGCACCTGACACATCCGAATCGAAAACCCGCAGGCGGCTTGCCTGCGGGTTTTTGTCGGGAGGATTCGCATCAGGGCTCCGTGAAATGGATGTGGCTGTGGATATGGTCGGAACAGAAGCAGTGATAGCCCACGCACTGGGAGCAATAGCGGAATTCCAGCTCCGGGTGATCCGTGTCCGTCCGCCCGCATACGGCGCACTTGCGGGTGTAGGTCTGGGCGTTCTGCCCGTTTTCGGCGCGCTTGATATTTCTGCGGAACCGGCGGGCGGTGCCGCTGTGCCGCATGCGCAGGAGCTTGAGGGAAGCCAGCAGGCTGCTTCCGCAGAACAGGAAGCAGTTGGCGAAGCCCGTCAGAGGCAGGAGCGTCCGCCCGACGACCATCATCACCAGATAATAGGCGGCTTCGAAATACGCGATCCATTTGACCTTGACGGGGATGAAGAAGAACAGCAGGAATTGATTGTCCGGCCAGAGGGTGGCATAGGCGAAGAACATGGAGAGATTCAGAAAGTGACCGGTGAGGACGAGGTTCCGCCCGGTGATAAGGCCGGCCAGGATGCCGTAGACGATGGTGATGACCATGCCGCAGAGATAATAGACGGTGAATTTCCCCGCGCCCCAGGCCCGCTCCAGCGTGCTGCCGATCATGTAATAAAAATACAGCTCGATGATCAGCCAGATACCGGAGGTTTGCGGCACGAAGACGAAGGTCACCAGCCGCCAGACTTCCCCCGCATAAAGCCGGGAAGGGATCAGGCACAGCCAATAGGCCAGCATCCCCGTCCGGTCCATCATGGAGAAAACATAGACCAGGGCGTTGCCGATGATGAGATAGAGCATCAGCCGGGGAATGCCGAAATTGGGATGTTTGTAGAGAAAGCGGCTGACGCCGCGGTCAAAGCGTTCCAAAAACTTCATTTTTTCTGCCTCCGGGGGTATTCTACATGATTTTGGCCGGATTGTCCACGGAAGAAACGGATCATCCGTCGAAGAAACAGAAAATTTACACTTTCCACAGCCCCATCCCTGTGATATAATAACGAAACTTGATACCATAGGATTACTATCGGAGCAAATCATGGCAGAGAATTTCAAAGAAGCAGAGGACCGGATCGAGGGCAAAAACGCCGTGATGGAAGCCCTGAAGGCCGGGCGGCCTCTGGATAAGATCTACATAGCCCGCGGCGAGCAGGACAAGGCCCTCCGTTTCATCGCCCAAAAGGGAAAGGCCGCCGGCGCGGTCATCTCCGAGGTGGACCGGCGCAAGCTGGATGCGATGAGCGTGACCCACGCCCATCAGGGGGTCGTCGCCGTAGCCGCCGTGCGGGAGTATTCCAGCGTGGCCGACATCCTGGCCCTGGCGGCGCAGAAGGGTGAGGCGCCGCTGATCGTCGTCTGCGACGAAATTTCCGATCCCCATAACCTGGGGGCCATCATCCGCACCGCGGAATGCGCCGGCGCCCACGGCGTCGTCATTCCCAGGCACCGCAGCGCCGGCGTCACCGCCGTGGTGGAGAAGACCTCCGCCGGCGCGGTGGAGCACATGGCCGTGGCCCGGGTGGGCAACCTGGCCGCCGCGCTGAAGGAGCTGCAGCAGGCGGGGGTCTGGATCTTCGGCACGGCGGCGGATGGGGACAAGACCCTGTGGGACGCCGACCTGAAGGGGCCCGCCGCGCTGGTCATCGGCTCGGAGGGCAGCGGCATGTCCCGCCTGACACGGGAAAGCTGCGATTTTCTTCTGTCCATCCCCCTGCGGGGCAGGGTGTCCTCCCTGAACGCATCCAATGCCGCGGCGATCGTCTTGTTTGAAGCGGTCCGTCAGAGGATCGGCTGATTCATTTTGCTGTCAGGCAGTCAGTTAAGAAGGTAAACATATGTCGGAGCAGAGCCCTGAAAAACTGAATAGTTCGGAAGCGCCTGCCGAGACGTATTCCCTGGCTTCCATTCTTTCGGAGTATAAATCGGAGGCCTTCATCCGCAATGAGCGCCGCCTGAGCAAGGAGGAGCTGGAAAAGCGCGCGGAGGAGATCATCCGGGAGATGAAGCAAAGCGTGGAAGCGGAGCTGGAGGAGCCTGCGCAGGAGGAGCCTGCGCCGGAAACGGCCGAAGCAGCCGAAGCGGAGGCTTCCCCGCCGGAAGCAGAAGAAGCTTCCGAAGCCCCGAGCCCGGAAGAACCGGGGACTGATGAACCGGAGGCCGGTGAACCGGAAGTCGCGGAGCCGGAGCCGGAGGAGCTTCCCGCCGCGGACGCGCCGTCCGTCGGGGAGTCGCCGGAAGAAGAAAGCGCGGAGGTCCCGCCGGAAGCGGAAGCGGAACAGCCCCCCGCGCCGTCCGGGCCTGCGCCGGACGAAACGGAAGCCCCACCGGAAACGGAAGAACCCGAGCCGGAAGGACCAAAGCCGGAAGAACCTGAACCGGAAACCCCGGCGGAGCCGGAACAGCCCGGGGAGGACGAAGCGGAAGCCGGGCGCCTGGAGCGGGAGGAACGGAAACGGCAGAAGCGGGAAGCGAAAGAGGAAAAAGCCCGGCGGAGAAAGCAGCAGAGGGAAGAAAAAGCCCTCCAGCGCAAGGAGGCGCGGGCCAGAGAACATGAACCCCGTCCGGAGCTGACGGTGGAGGAGGCCGCGAAACAGTTTGCCTCCGGCGTCGCCTCACTTCGGAGGCGGATGATCCCCGCTTTCGCGCTCTGCGCCGTGATGGTGCTGCTGATGCTGCTGGGCGGCTTTGGCCGCGGCGGGGAAGGGGTCCTGCAGGAAAAGACCGTCCTGATCCTGCTGGCGGCCATGCAGCTGGCGGTCATGCTGCTGGGGCTGGATGTGCTGGCCAAGGGCGTGACAGACCTCCTTTCCGCCAAGCCGGGATGTGAGACGCTGGTCCTGCTGGCGTCGATCGCCGCGGAGGTCGACGCGGCGCTAATGATCTCCGGCCGGAACGCTTCCTTCGGCGCGCCTTATAATGTGACGGCGGCCCTGTCCCTGGCCTTTGCCCTCTGGGGCGCCTACTGCCGCCGCAGCGCTTTCCGCGAGACGATCCGTGCCATGCGCCTTGCCAGCATCCCCACCGTGGTTTCTTCGGAGGACAAGCTGGCAGAGGAGGGCAGCGTACTGAATAAAAAGCTGGGCACCGCCAAGGGCTTCCTGAACCGCTGCACGGAGCCGGACCTTCCCGAGCGATTCTATCACAAGGCGACCCCGGCCTGCCTGCTGCTGCTGCTCATCCTGGCGCTGGCCGCCGCTTATCTCTCCGGCACGGGCGCGCTCGCCCACTGCCTGGCGGCCCTGAGCAGCGCCGCAGCAGCGCTGACGGCCTCCCTGGTCTTTGCCCGTCCCTTCCTCCTGATCGCCAGAAAGCTGAGCCTCAGCGGCGCGGCCCTGGCGGGCTGGAAGGGCGCGGAGGATATGGCGAAGGCGGTGGGCCTGGTCATTCGGGACCTGGACATCTATCCGGAAAACTCCGTCATTCTCAACGGGATGAAGGTCCTGGCAGGCGCGCATGTGGAAAAGGTCGTGGCCTACACCGGCAGCGTCATTCTGGCTACCGGCAGCGGACTTCGCCGCGTGTTCGGCGAGCTCATGCGGCAGTATGCCGCGCCCCTCTACCGGGTGGAGGATTTCGACTGCGGAACGGAGGGCGGCGTCTGCGCTTTTATCGGGGAGGAACAGGTGCTGGTGGGCACCAGCGCTTACATGAATCTGATGGGCATCCGCGTCCCCGGCAGCGTGGACGTGGCCGGCGCGGTCTATACCGCCATCGACCATGAGCTTTGCGGCGTCTTTATCGTGAATTATCTGCCGCAGGAGCCGGTACAGAACGCGCTGTACCGGCTGGAGAGCGGGCGGATGCGCCCCATCTTCGCCATTCGGGATTTCAATATCAGCCCCTCCATGATGATCCAGAAATTCCGCCTCAACGAGGGCAGCATCACCTTCCTGCCCCCGGAAAACCGCTATCAGCTGAGCGTGGAGCCGGAGGAGGACGGAATCCCCGCAGCCCTCCTCAGCCGGGAAGGCCTGTGGCACTATTCGGAAACGGCGCGGGGCGGCCGCCGCCTGTGGCGCGTCACCAGGCGGGCCCTGTTGATGACGGCGCTGGGCGCGGTCCTGGGGATCGCCATCGTGTTCATCTCCTGCGCCCGCGGCGCTTTCGCCTCGGTCGCGCCCCTGAAGCTGCTGGCCGCCATGCTCCTGTGGGCGTTCGCCACGCTGATGATCGCCGAATCCGCCGAGGGCGACTGAGGAAAGAAAAAACTTGTATTCCACGGTTCATTCGTGTATAATAACTATCTGTGCAGAAAATCAATAAGGAGAGGAATCACATGTCTGAGAAAATCCGCAATATATGCCTGCTGGGCCACGGCAGCACCGGCAAGACCAGCCTCGCAGAGAGCATCCTGAACCTGACCGGGATGACCGACCGGCTCGGCAAGGTGGTGGAGGGCAACTCCGTCTGCGACTTCGACGCCGAGGAGATCAAACGCCAGATCAGCATTTCCACCGCCACGGCCTATGCCAAGTACAAGGGAACCAAGATCAACATCCTGGATACGCCGGGCTTCTTCGATTTCGCCGGTGAAGTGCAGGAGGCTCTGCGCGTCGCCGACGCCGGCATCATCTGCGTTTCCGCCAAGGACGGCCTGAATGTCGGCGCGGAGAAGTCCTGGAAATATCTGAAGGATGCCGATAAGCCCCGCGCCATCTACATTTCCAAGACCGACGAGGAGCATGCGGATTTTGACCGGACCTTCAATCAGCTGCGCGAGAAGTTCGGCAGCACCGTCAGCGCTTTCACCATGCCCGTGGTCGAGAATGAGAAGGTCACCGGCATCATTGACGTGATCGCCAAGAAGGCTTTCCACGTGGTCAAGGGCAAGCGGGAGGAGATCGCCATCCCCGCCGAGGCCGCCGACCGGCTGGAGGAGCTGTATCAGGAAGTGGTGGAGAACGCCGCTTCCACCAGTGAAGAGCTGATGGACAAGTACCTGGAGACCATGGAGCTCAGCCAGGAGGAAGTCTACGGCGCGCTGAGCACCGGCGTTGCCGAGGGGGAAATCTGCCCCGTCTTCTGCGGCTGCGCCATGACCGGCCTGGGCACCACCGTCCTGCTGGACGCTATCGTCAACCTGTTCCCCGAGCCCATGGAGGGCGGCGAACCCGTGAAGCCCGACGAGCCTGCCCGCGCCATCATCTATAAGACCATTTCCGACCAGTTCGGCAAGTTCTCCCTCTTCAAGGTCATCTCCGGCCGCGTCACCCCCGACATGACCCTGGTGAATGCCCGCTCCGGCGCCAACGAGAAGCTGGGCCACATCTATATGATGCAGGGCAAGAAGAACGTGGAAGTACAGGCCATCGAATGCGGCGACTTCGGCGCCGTGGCGAAACTCAGCGATTCCAAGACCGGCGATACCCTCTGCGACGCCCGCAAGGTGGAAGCCGCCCCCGGCATCCAGTTCGCGGAGCCCTGCTACTCCATGGCCATCGCTCCCAAGACCAAGGGCCAGGACGACAAGGTGGCCCAGGGCCTCAGCCGTCTGGGCGAGGAGGACCCCACCTTCACCGTGGTGAACAACGCCGAGACCAAGCAGATGGTCATTTCCGGCGCCGGCGACATCCATCTGGATGTGCTGTGCTCCAAGCTCAAGAGCAAGTTCGGCGTGGAAGTGGTCCTGAGCCCCTCCCGCGTGCCCTACCGGGAGAAGATCCGCAAAAAGTACGAGGCCCACGGCCGTCACAAGAAGCAGACCGGCGGCCACGGCCAGTTTGCCGACGTAAAGATCCGCTTCGAGCCCCAGGAAGAGCAGGAAGACATGATCTTCGCCGAGGAAGTGTTCGGCGGCAGCGTGCCGAAGAACTTCTTCCCCGCCGTGGAAAAGGGCCTGCGCGAGAACTGCGCCAAGGGCGTTCTGGCCGGCTACCCCATGGTCTATCTGAAGGCCGTGCTTTACGACGGCGACTTCCATCCCGTGGACTCCTCCGAAATGGCCTTCAAGACCGCTGCCGGTCTTGCCTATAAGGAACTGGTCAACGCCAGCCCCGTGATCCT
>JAEEGF010839838.1_pt1 | contig 12470 bp, 8 predicted proteins | sample 9134171 | NCBI WGS metagenome assembly JAEEGF01 (sample SAMN16246542, study PRJNA631951) | gut metagenome | biome: gut microbiome; feature: rumen; material: AP-attached | host: Bos | place: Iran: Karaj | collected 2018-10 | reverse complement strand
TGAGTAAGTTCAAAAGCGAAAAGGTCATGCCCCGCTACTTCGCCATCGCAGTAGTGTTGACGCTCATTGGTTTTGCCATTGTGGGTAAAGCCATGTACATCATGACGGCTAAGAAAGATTATTGGACCCAGGTGGCCTCACGTCTGAAACGTGACAGTGTAAGTGTTAAGCCCAATCGCGGAAACATCCTGAGTTGTGATGGTCAATTGATGGCCAGCAGCCTCCCTGAATATAAGATCTATATGGATTTCCAGGCAGGAACCGACGATTCCATCGGTGTTCGCAAGCGAGATTCCATCTGGGCTGAGAAGATTGACAGCATTGCCTACGAACTGAACCAGATCTTCCCAACCAGAACCGTCAATGATTTCAAGGATTATCTGTTGGCTGGCAAGCGGAAGGTTATGAAAAACGGTAAGGTCGGTGCCCGTCATTGGCCCATCTGGCCTCGTCGTATCGATTATAACACTTTCTGTGAGGTACGCAAGTTGCCTATCTTCAGAGAGCCCATCTATAAAGGCGGTTTCCACTGGGAGGAGTTCAATTCCCGTAATCACCCGTTCGGAACACTTGCCCAACGTACCATCGGCTCTATGTTCGGCGCTATGGATAGTGCAAAGAACGGCTTGGAATTATCTTTCGATTCGATCCTACGTGGTACCAATGGTATGATGCACCGTCGTAAGGTGCTCAACAAATACATGGACATCCCAGTACAGTCGCCCATCAATGGCTATGACATCGTCACAACGATTGATGTCAGTATGCAAGATCTGGCAGAGCGTGCCCTTATCGACGAACTGAAAGACCCGCAGGTTAACGGTGAAATGGGCGTTGTCATCCTGATGGAGGTAAAGACAGGTGACGTGAAAGCCATTGTCAATATGACACGCGGTACAGATGGAGAATACCATGAAATGGTGAATAATGCTGTCAGTTATCGTTGCGAACCTGGTTCTGTGTTTAAAGTAGCCTCCTTCCTCGTTGCCCTTGACGACGGGAGAATAGATACGACGATGACCATACCTACGGGTTGTGGTGTGATGGAGATGCATGGTCGTCCAATGAAGGACCACAACTGGCGTCGTGGCGGCTACGGCACGATTAATGTGGCTCGTGCCTTGGAGGTCAGTTCAAACATTGGCGTTAGTTATCTTATTGACAAATATTATGGGAGTAAGCCTGAAGAATATGTTAAAGGACTTTATCGTATTGGTATCCATGAGGATCTGAAGATTCCCATCGTTGGCTATCACCCCCCGATAATCCGAATGCCGGATACGAAGACCACTGACCGTACGAAATATTGGAGTAAGACGACGTTGCCATGGATGAGTATTGGCTATGAGACCCAGATTGCACCCATTAACACTGTGACCTTCTATAATGCTATTGCCAACAATGGCAAAATGATGCAACCACGTTTCGTAAAGCAACTTATGAAGGACGGTGAGGTGGTCAAGGAGTTTGAGCCTGTTGTCCTAAAGGAACGCATCGCCAAGCCACAGACCATCAAGACCATGCAGACGATATTAGAGCATGTTGTCAGCCAAGGATTGGGACGAAAGGCTGGCTCCAAGTCATTCAAGGTGGCAGGGAAAACCGGTACAGCCCAAGTTGCTGACCAATATGGCGGTTACCACTCAGGTGTTACCCGTTATTGGCTGTCATTCGCAGGATTCTTCCCTGCCGACGACCCACGCTATACCTGTATCGTCTGTATTAAGAAATCAGGTCTGCCTGCATCAGGTGGTGGTATGAGTGGTGTCGTCTTCCATCGTATTGCTGAAGGTGTGATGGCTCAGAATCTGAAACGTAGTGCCAAAGATGCCAGAGATTCAACCTCCATGTTGATACCTGACGTAAAAAGTGGTAATGTAGCTGCAGCGAACTATGTCCTGAAAGGTCTTGGTGTAAAGACCAATACCAACTGGGGAGGTTCCTATTCTGAAGGTAATCCCATCTGGGGAAAAGCCGTACCAGCCGCCAAAGATGTTGTCCTTTCACAAGTTAAGACCAATAACAACATCATTCCTGATGTCATCGGTATGGGTGCACGCGATGCCGTCTATCTGCTTGAATCGCGAGGTGTGAAAGCCAGAGTTCACGGCAGAGGTAAGATCAAATCACAGAGCATCTATGCAGGGACCGCCATCAAAGAGGGTATGATTTGTGAACTATATTTGGAATAATCTAAAATAATAAAGATATGAAACTGAACGAACTGCTCGAGAATGTAGAAGTCCTCAATATCCTAGGTGATACAGAGGTAGAGATTACAGGTGTGAATATCGATTCCCGAAAAATCGAGAAAGGACATCTCTTTATTGCCATCCCTGGTACTCAGACCGATGGTCACAAATTCATTCCAAAGGCCATTGAACAGGGTGCAGTTGCTGTTCTCTGCGAATACTTCCCCAACAAACGGGAACCGGGTGTTACATACATCGCCGTAGAATCGACAGAAGACAATGTCGGAATGGTTGCAACCCAGTTCTATGGAAACCCTTCCAGCCAACTGAAACTCGTGGGTGTAACGGGTACAAACGGTAAGACCACCATTGCCACCTTATTATATAATATGTTCAGGAAGTTAGGCCACAAATGCGGACTGCTCTCTACCGTCTGTAACTACATCGAGGGTGAGCCTATCCCCGCAGACCACACAACACCTGATCCGATTGAACTGAATCATCTGCTTGCTCAGATGGTGGAAGCAGGTTGCGAGTATGCCTTTATGGAATGTAGCAGCCATGCCATCGCTCAGAAACGTATCGGTGGACTGAGATTCACTGGCGGCATCTTTACCAACCTTACTCGTGACCATCTAGACTACCACGGGACCTTTGAGAACTATCGCGATGCAAAGAAGGCCTTCTTTGACGGTTTGGACAAGGATGCATTCGCCATCACAAATGCCGATGACAAGAACGGTGCTGTTATGGTGCAGAACTGTAAGGCACAAATCAAGACCTACTCTACACGGACGATGGCAGACTTCAAGGCTAAGATCATCGAGTGTCATTTTGAAGGCATGTACCTCGATATCAACGGCAAAGAGGTCGGTGTGCAGTTCATTGGTAAGTTTAATGTAAGCAACCTTCTGGCTGTCTATGGGGCAGCAGTCATGTTGGGTAAGAAACCAGAGGACATCCTGATTGTCCTGAGCACACTGAAGAGCGTAAGCGGACGCTTGGAGCCTATTCACTCACCAGAAGGCTATACCGCCATCGTGGACTATGCCCATACACCTGACGCCTTAGAGAATGTGCTTAATGCCATCCATGAAGTGCTTGATGGAAAAGGCAAGGTTATCACGGTCTGTGGTGCTGGCGGTAATCGTGACAAGGGAAAACGTCCACTCATGGCCCAAGAAGCCGTTAAGCAAAGTGACAAGGTTATCATTACCAGTGACAATCCCCGTTTTGAAGAACCTCAGGATATCATCAACGACATGTTAGCAGGTCTCGATAATAAACAGATGAAGAAAGTGATCAGTATCGTGGACCGTCGCGAGGCTATTCGTACTGCCTGTATGATGGCAGAGAAAGGTGATGTCATTCTGATTGCCGGTAAAGGACATGAAGATTACCAGGAGATTCAGGGCGTGAAACACCATTTCGATGACAAGGAAGTTGTTCGTGAGATCTTTAATGCTTAAAACTTAAGAAATTATGCTATACTATCTGTTTAGATTCCTCGACCAGTACGATATTCCAGGCTCACACATGTGGTCCTACATTTCGTTCCGAGCCCTGTTGACACTCATCCTCTCGCTGTTAATATCAGCCTGGTTTGGCGAACGCTTTATTAAATGGATGAAGCGTAAGAAGATTTTTGAAACGGAGCGTGACCCAAGCATAGATCCATTTGGTGTAGAGAAGAAAGGTGTACCAACGATGGGCGGTGTCGTTATCATCGTCAGCATTCTTGTACCCGTTATTCTGTTAGGCCGTGTCCGAAACATATACCTGATCCTGATGGTCGTCACAACCCTATGGCTGGGATTCCTCGGATTCCTCGACGACTATATTAAGATATTCAAGCGTAACAAAGAAGGTCTGAAAGGCAAATATAAGATTGTAGGTCAGGTGAGCATCGGATTTATCGTGGGGCTCACGTTGTGGCTTAGTCCTGATGCCGTCGTACGTGAGAATATGGATGTGAAAATGCAAAACCAGGAAATAGTGATCAAGCATAAGAGTGAGGCTGTGAAGTCACTCCAGACGACCATACCATTTATCAAGAACCATAATCTGAACTATTCCAGTATCATGAGCTTCTGTGGTAAATATAAGGTTGCCGCAGGATGGATGCTTTTCGTCATCATGACCATCCTGGTGGTAACAGCGGTCTCAAATGGTGCCAACCTCAACGATGGAATGGACGGAATGTGTGCAGGAAACTCGGCCGTCATCGGTGTGGCATTAGGTATATTAGCCTATGTGTCGTCACATATTGGCTATGCCTCTTACTTTGATATCATGTATATCCCCCACTCAGAGGAACTGGTTGTCTTCCTATGCGCATTTATCGGGGCTATGATCGGTTTCCTTTGGTACAATGCCTTCCCCGCACAGATCTTTATGGGTGACACAGGCTCATTGACCATTGGTGGTATCATTGGTGTTTGTGCCGTTATCATTCACAAAGAGTTGTTGCTGCCTATCCTCTGCGGTATTTTCTTTGTTGAGAGCCTGAGTGTAATCATTCAGACACAGTGGTTCAAGATTCAGAAAAGAAAAGGAAAGCGCGTCCGTGTGTTCCGTGCTACGCCGATACACGACAACTTCCGCAAACTCGACTCACAACTCGACGCTACCAGCCAGTATATCTTAAAAGGCTGGCCACATCGTCCATTCCATGAGTCAAAGATCACCATCCGCTTCTGGATTACCACTATTATCCTGGCGGCAATCACACTGATAACATTAAAGATGAGATAGAAAATGAAAAGAATCGTTATATTAGGAGCAGGAGAGAGCGGTGCTGGTGCAGCCGTTCTTGCCCAAAAAGAAGGTTTCGACGTGTTCGTGTCCGACATGTCGAAGATTGCCGATAAATATAAGAAGATGCTCGATGACCACCATATTGAGTGGGAAGAAGGAAAGCACACAGAGGAGAAAATCTTGAATGCCGACGAGATTATCAAGAGTCCGGGCATTCCAGAAACAGCTCCAATGGTAAAGAAAGTGATAGAAAAAGGTATTCATATCATCAGTGAAATAGAATTTGCCGGTCGATATACCCGTTCAAAGATGATCTGCATCACAGGTTCGAACGGTAAGACTACCACCACATCGCTCATCTATCACATCTTCAAGGAGGCTGGTTATGATGTAGGACTGGCGGGAAATATCGGAAACTCACTGGCACTACAGGTGGCTGAAACCCCACACGAATATTACATCATCGAGTTGAGTTCATTCCAACTCGACAACATGTACGATTTCCGTGCCAATATTGCCATCTTGCTGAATATCACGCCAGATCATCTGGATCGTTACAACTTCGAGATGCAGAACTATGTAGACGCCAAAATGCGTATCATCCAGAACCAGACGTCCAATGATGCCTTTATCTACTGGGCTGATGACCCCATCATCAAGCGTGAGTTGGAAAAATACGACATCAAGTCAATCCAGTATCCTTTCTCAGAACTGAAAGAGAAAGGTGTGATCGGCTATATCGAGGAAGGTCAGTATAAGATTGAGAAGCCTGAGCCATTCAATATGGAACAGGAAAGTCTGAGCCTAACTGGCAAGCATAATATCTACAACTCACTGGCTGCCGGTATCGCTGCCGATATCGCCGGTATCAAGAAAGAGGAGATTCGCAAGAGTCTTGGTGACTTCCCTGGTGTAGAGCATCGTCTGGAAAAGGTATGTACTGTTCGTGGCGTGCAGTATATTAACGACTCCAAAGCCACTAATGTAGATGCCTGTTGGTATGCCCTTGAGGCCATGAAGACCAAAGTCATCCTGATCATTGGCGGTAAGGACAAGGGTAACGACTATGATCCCATCAAGCCTCTGGTCAAGGAGAAGTGCTCTGGTATCGTTTATCTTGGCGCAGACAACCAGAAGCTACACGACAACTTTGACAGTCTCGGCATCCCTGTACGCGACACCCATTCCATGAAAGAATGCATGCAGGCTTGCTATGAAATGGCGAAGCCTGGTGAAACCGTCCTTCTGAGCCCATGTTGTGCCTCTTTCGATCTATTTAAAAACATGGAAGATCGAGGTGAGCAATTCAAAGAACTAGCCCGCAGTCTATAGAACATAGAAAATGAATAAAAAGATAGGTAACATCTTCAAAGGAGACAAGGTCATCTGGATGGTATTTTTCTTCCTCTGTATGATCAGTATCGTCGAAGTATTCTCTGCTTCGAGTAACCTGACATATAAGAGCCAGAACTATATCGGACCGATTGCCTTCCATACCGTCACCATCCTGATTGGCGCCCTAACTGCTGTCATCACACTGAACATACCCTGCCGTTACTTCAAGTTGATGACTCCGTTCCTGCTCATCATCTCCGGACTAACCCTACTTTGGGTACTCGTAGGTGGTGAGTCTATCAATGGCGCAAACCGCGTTATCTCCCTTCCTGGTGGTGTTACCTTCCAGCCTTCTGAAATCGCCAAGGGTACAATGGTTCTCATTACGGCACAGATTCTCAGTGCCATGCAGCGCGAAGATGGGGCTGATAAGAAAGCATTCAAGTATATCCTGTGTATCGTACTGCCGACTGCTGCACTCATCGGAATAGAAAACCTTTCTACTGCAGCACTTCTGTTTGCAGTCATTTTCCTGATGATGTTTATCGGACGAGTACCACTATCACAGATGGGCAAGTTAGTTGGAGCCGCCGCCATCCTCATAGCCATTTTCCTGACCATGGTCTTTACGTTAGGTAGCATTGGAGCCTCTGAGGAAGATAACAAACAGACGGTTGAAGCCGTTCAGGCAGGTGGTAACACAGACACAAAGGTTATCAAGGGAGGCGGTGTTTTCCACCGTTTCGTCACCTGGAGAAACCGTATCGTCAAACACATCGACAAGAAAGAGATTCTGCCAGAGGATTATGACCTTGACAAAGATGCACAGGTGGCTCATGCCAATATCGCCATTGTGTCAAGTAACATTATCGGCAAAGGACCAGGGCAGTCTGTAGAACGCGACTTCCTCTCACAAGCATTCTCCGACTTTATCTACGCTATTGTCATTGAGGAATTAGGAATTATCGGTGCAGCATTTGTGGTATTGCTTTATATCGTACTACTCTATCGCGCCGCCAGAATTGCCAGCCGTTGTGAGAACAACTTCCCAGCCTTCCTGGTTATGGGACTGGCACTGCTGTTAGTCATTCAGGCTACCTTTAATATGCTTGTTGCCGTGGGTATTGCACCCGTTACTGGTCAACCTCTCCCGCTCATCAGTAAAGGTGGTACTTCAACCATCATTAATTGTGCATATATCGGTGTTATCCTAAGTGTAAGCCGTTCAGCCAAAAAAAGACCGGAAAAAATTGCGGTAAAAGAAATATAATTAGTAATTTTGCAGGCAAATAGAAAAAGGTATGGAAAAAGAACTGAGAGTCATCATTAGCGGAGGTGGAACAGGTGGTCATATTTTCCCAGCTGTATCCATTGCGAATGCCGTAAAGGCTCTGCGCCCAGATGCGAAAATCCTGTTTGTTGGCGCACTGGGACGAATGGAGATGCAACGCGTACCTGCAGCAGGCTATGAGATCAAAGGCCTGCCCATCTGTGGGTTTGACCGAAAGAATCTGCTGAAGAATTTCAAGGTACTCTATAAGATATGGAAGAGCCAGCGCATGGCCAAACAGATCATCAAGGACTTCAAGCCCCAGGTGGCTGTTGGTGTTGGCGGATATGCCAGCGGTCCCACGCTGAACAAGGCGGCAGCAATGGGAGTACCCTGTCTGATCCAGGAACAGAACTCCTATGCTGGTGTGACGAACAAACTCCTTGCAAAGAAGGCTGCTAAGATTTGTGTTGCTTACGAAGGAATGGAACGTTTCTTTCCCGCAGATAAGATCATTCTGACAGGTAATCCTGTACGTCAGGCACTGCTTGATACCACCATCACCCGAGAAGAGGCCATCAAGACTTTCGGACTTGATCCTGCCAAAAAGACCATTTTACTGGTAGGTGGTAGTCTGGGGGCACGCACCATCAACGAGAGCGTCCTGCAGCACCTTGATCTGGTAAAAGGAACCGATGTCCAGTTTATCTGGCAGACAGGTAAGTACTACAGTGCCGAGATAGCCAAGAGACTGGAAGGACAAAACATCCCCAACCTTGTGGTTACTGACTTTATCACCGATATGGGCGCTGCTTATAAAGCCGCCGACCTTGTGATCAGTCGTGCTGGTGCCAGCAGTATCTCTGAATTCTGTCTGATAGGCAAACCTGTGATCCTTGTGCCGAGCCCAAATGTGGCAGAAGATCACCAGACCAAGAATGCGCTGGCCTTGGCTAACAGAGATGCAGCCATCTATGTAAAGGATGCAGAAGCACCTGCAACATTGTTGGAACTGGCAGTTAAAACCGTTAATGATGAGAAGAAACTGAAATCGCTCAGTGAGAATGTGCTTAAACTTGCACTCCCCGACTCTGCAGATATTATCGCCAAAGAAGTTATCAAGTTAGCAAAATGAATATAAACGATATCAAATCAGTCTATTTCGTAGGTGCAGGAGGCATCGGCATGAGTGCCATCGCACGATACTTCCTGAACAAAGGCCTTGTCGTCGGAGGTTACGACAAGACCCCATCCGACCTGACACGTCAGTTGGAAAAGGAAGGAATGCTCATCCACTATGAAGAAGATGTCAATCAGATTCCACAGGCCTGCAAGAATAAACAGGAATGTCTGGTCATCTATACACCAGCCATCCCCGCAGAGCATCAGGAACTGTGCTATTTCCAGCAGAATGGCTTCGAGATACAGAAGCGTGCTCAGGTGTTGGGTACGCTGACCAAGACGCACAAAGGACTCTGTGTAGCAGGTACGCATGGCAAAACCACCACTTCCACGATGTGTGCCCATATCATGCATCAGAGCCATCTGGATTGCAATGCCTTCTTAGGTGGTATCTCTAAAAACTATGGCACGAACTATATTCTTTCCGATTCTGACTATGTCGTTATCGAGGCTGACGAGTTCGACCGTTCGTTCCACTGGCTTCGTCCTTGGATGAGCGTCATCACATCAACCGACCCAGATCATCTGGATATCTACGGTACAAAGGAAGCCTATCTGGAAAGTTTCCGTCACTATTCGGAACTCATACAACCTGGAGGTGCATTGATTATCCATCGCGGACTGGAGATGAAGGAGAACATCCAGTCAGGCGTGCGCCACTATGACTATAGCCTCAACGAAGGAGACTTCCATGCTGAGAATATCCGCATTGAGAATGGAGAGATTACTTTCGACTTCATCTCACCCATCGAGAGCGTCAAGGATGTCAATCTTGGACAACCTATCCCCATCAATATCGAAAACGGTATCGCAGCCATGGCAATGGCACAGCTTAACGGCTGTACTGCTGAGGAACTGAAACGCGGCATGCAGACCTATGGAGGTGTTGATCGTCGTTTCGACTTTAAGATCAAGACCGACAAACTTGTGTTCCTGAGCGATTATGCTCACCATCCAAAAGAGATCTATCAAAGTGCTCGAAGCATCCGTGAGCTGTATAAAGACAAGCATATCACCGCCATCTTCCAGCCTCACCTCTATACGCGTACAAGGGATTTCTACAAGGACTTCGCCGATGCACTGAGTCAGTTGGATGAGGTGATTCTCACTGAGATCTATCCTGCACGTGAATTACCTATCGAGGGAGTCACATCGAAACTCATCTACGACAATCTGAAGCCAGGTGTGAAAAAAGAGATGATACAAAAGGATGATGTACTCAACTTCGTCAAGAACCACTCTTTTGAGGTTCTGATCGTACTTGGAGCCGGTGACCTTGACAATCAGGTTCCGGAAATTGCAAAGTTGTTAAATAACAAATAGCCAAAAGATGTCTATCGACTGGAAAAAGACTTTGATTGTAGCCTGCGACATTGTCGTTGCCACCTATCTGCTACTGGCCGTCACCGCGTTTAACAAACCCGATGCGAAGGACAGCCGTTGCAATGAGGTGAAAATCGATATTGAGCAGAACATCTACGATGGTTTCATGACAGCCGATGAGATCAAACAGGCTCTGAATAAGGAGCATCTTTATCCACTCAAACAGCCTCTGACGGATATCAGTCCCAGAAAGATTGAGGAAACTTTGCAGAAGAGTCCGTTCGTTGAGAAGGCAGAGGTCTATAAGACACAGAGTGGTAATGTCTGCATCCAGATCAAGCAACGTATCCCTGTGGTCAGGGTCATGGCAGACAATGGCGAGAACTACTATTTGGACACTCATGGCAGCATGATGCCGGAAAGCCGATATGTCACGGATCTGATTATCGCTACAGGAGCGATTAACCACAAATACGCCAAAAATACGTTGACACGTGTTGCCAGTCATATTCTGTATGATCCATTCTGGAGAAACCAGATTGTTCAGATGAATGTATTAGAAGATGGTTCTATCGAGATTGTTCCACGTGTCGGAGATCATATCGCCTATCTTGGCGCACCTGTTGACATAGATAAGAAACTGGATCGTCTCCGTAAGTTTTACATCTATGGTCTTAATCAGGTGGGTTGGAACAAGTATAACTATATCAGTGTAGAATTCAACAATCAGATTATCTGCAAGAAAAATAAAAAGAAAAAATAAATAAGTTATAAGAGATGGCAGCAAAGGAATTTATCGTAGCAATTGAACTCGGTTCATCCAAAATGACCGGTATCGCTGGACAGAAGAATCTCGACGGCAGTATTCAGGTACTTGCCGTTGTAAAGGAGAACTCTTCTGCCTTTATTCGCAAGGGAGTGGTCTATAATATCGACAAGACCGCTCAATGCCTCACCAGCATTGTCAGGAAGCTGGAGGCCCAACTCAAGACCGAAATCCGTCAGGTGTATGTAGGTGTCGGAGGTCAGTCCATCCGCAGCGTTAAGAACGTCATCGCCAAAGACCTGCCCAACGAAAGCATCATTACCCAGGATATGGTGATTGAACTGATGGATGCCAACCGCAATATGGTATATCCCGATCAGGAAATTCTCGATGCTGCTGTCCAGGAATATAAGGTGGGCTCTCAGCTGCAACTCGACCCCGTAGGAATCCAGGCCAATCATCTGGAAGGCAATTTCCTCAATATCTTGGAACGTGGTGCATTCTATCGCAACCTGAACAAATGCTTTGAAGCCGCTGGCATCAATGTGGCAGAGATGTATCTGGCTCCTTTGGCTCTGGCCGATAGTGTTCTTACAGAGGCTGAGCGTCGCTCTGGCTGTGCACTTGTAGATCTTGGAGCCGATACAACTACTGTCTCAGTCTATTCAAAGAATGTGCTGCGTCATCTTGCTGTTATTCCTCTGGGAAGTAACAATATCACCAAGGATATTGCAACGCTACAGATTGAGGAGAGCGATGCAGAAAAGATGAAACTGAAATACGGCAGTGCCTACACCGATAACAGCGAGATTGACAACGACCTGAAATACTCCATCGACGCAGAACGCCAGATTGAGAGTCGCAAGTTTATCGAAATCGTTGAGGGAAGACTTGAAGAGATCATCGAGAATGTATGGTATCAAATACCTTCGGAGTATTACGACAAGTTACTGGGCGGCATCATCCTGACAGGTGGCGGTTCCAATATGAAGAATATCGAGAAGGCCTTTGTCAATCACACACACGTGGAGAAGATCCGTATTGCAAAGTTTGTGTCTCAGACCATTCTCTCCAATAATGAGGATATCAAGGCTCACAATGGTATGATGAATACTGTTCTCGGTCTGTTGGCTAAGGGTGACATCAACTGCGCCGGAGATTATGTTGATCCGAATGGTGATCTCTTCGGTCAGAAACATGTTGCCACTCCCGTTGCTACCGACCCGCGTCCTGTCCGCCAGCCTGGCGAGATACCTGCCGGCGTCATCCGTACTGAAGCCGAGAAGAAAGCAGCCGAGGAAGAGAAGCGCCGTCAACAGGAAGAAGAGGATCGTCTGAAGCGTGAGGAGGAACTCAGAAAGAAGGAAGAGGAAGAGGCCATCCGCAGGGAGAACAGTCCTTGGAACAAACTGAAGAAAGGATTCCTGAAGTTTGGCAAGTCTATCGTTGAAGAAGAATAAGAGAGTTTAGTAGTAACAAGTTAACAGTTTATAGTTCTGAATATGAGCGATTTTAATAACATAGATATCCTGGACTTCGGAGCACCGGAGAAAGGACAGAGCATCATCAAAGTGATTGGTGTCGGTGGTGGTGGTGGTAATGCTGTCAACCACATGTACAGAGAAGGTATCCACGACGTAACCTT
>JAEEGF010856658.1_pt1 | contig 12472 bp, 6 predicted proteins | sample 9134171 | NCBI WGS metagenome assembly JAEEGF01 (sample SAMN16246542, study PRJNA631951) | gut metagenome | biome: gut microbiome; feature: rumen; material: AP-attached | host: Bos | place: Iran: Karaj | collected 2018-10 | reverse complement strand
GCAGGCGTCGCGGTCATTGAGTTTCATAGAATAGAAAATACCACAAATCGTTGATTAAGAACCACGAATGGACACGAATGGACACGAATTTTTAACCACAAAACACACAAAACACACCAAAATGCCTCGCCGCCAGGGCCGATTGCTTTGCAGTGATTAGTGGTTAGTGGTTAGTGAAAACATTGCCATTAGCCATGAGCTGTAAGCCATAAGCACCGCCGCAGGCGGTTATTGGCGGTTCGGCGGTTCGAATAATGCTTCGCATAGAGACATTGGAAAAACATGATAATAAACATTTTACATAGTTGTCATCACATTATTTATTGGAGAAAGTCATGAAAAAATGGTTGTTACTTGCATTGTTGTTGCCGATGCTGTGCATGGCGCAGGAGAATTTGTGGCCGGATCGCGAATTTGACGCGACAGGCGTCAAAACAGAAGCGCATTCCGGCGAGAAGGCGGGCATGTTCGGTGTGACGGCGCAGACTCGTTGGGCGTCGTATAATGGTCGGAAGCTCAAGATCGAGCCGTATGCCGTCTATCGCGCGACGGCGTGGGCGAAATGCGAGGCGGGCAGTGACGGAAAGGTCTTTGCGCTCTATACTTACGGCTGGTATTCCTTCGGCTGGAATTTCATGTTCAGCACGACGTTGCAGCCGGATGGCGAATGGCATAAGGTCAGCGTCGATTTTTACGGGCCGGACGAAACGTACGATTTCATCCCGTTGGTCGTCGAAGGCTGCAGCAAGGCGAAGGCGTGGATCGACGAACTGGAAATCGTGAAGATTAAGTCCGCCGAAGAGCATATCGCTGAACTGCTGAAGATTGCGAAGCCTACCGATCATGCGGCGCGTCTGCTGGCCCGTTATTATTTAAGGAAAGGCGATTTCGCGGCATTGAAAAAACTGGCCGCTGTGACAGATGGCATTTCCCGCGGTGACATCGACTGCCTTATCATCCAAAACAAACTCGATCCTGCAAACAATCTCACGTATATTTCGGACATGATCAGCGGCAACGGCATCAACACGCCGGACGGTCCGAAACGCCTGAACGAATTCATGGCGCCGTTGACGATTCTTGAGCGTGTCCAAGTTCTTGTGGATGCGTTCCGTAAGGGCGAAAATGAGGCTTCCTGCCGCAGGGCGTGGGAATTGACGATTCCGACGTTGGCTCTCAACGGACAGCTCCGTCGTGCGCAATTGGCCGACAAACTCGCCGAACTTGACATGGCAAACAAGATCGTGACGGCGGCGGATGACGTGAAGAAGATTCCCGAAGATCTTGCTAAGTCATGGTACAAGAAGGGAATGCAGATTTTGATGGACGCAGAGCAACGCCGCGTGAACGTCGGCCGCCGCATCGTCAAGATCGACGGCGTCGCCTTGCGCGGAGACACGCATGTGATCGTCATCCCGGAAGAAGCCACGCCTTCGGAAGCGTTTGCCGCGGATGAACTTGCGTATTTCCTTGAGGAGATGACCGGCCAGTCGTTCGACATCGTGACAGACAAGGCGGATGTCACGAAATATCCTATCTTCCTTGGCCGCAGCCGTTTGCTTGAGAAATACGGCTTCACTGTCGATTACAAGACGCTCGGGCTGGAAGGTATCCATGTGGAAAGCAATCCGCAGAACCATGCGTTGCTGCTCGGCGGCGGACAGCGCGGCGTGCTGTATTCCGTCTATACGCTGTTGGATGATTATCTGGGCTGCCGTTGGTTCACGGTGGACTGCTCGTTCATCCCGAAGGCGGCTGAGACAGTGGAACTCAACAACTTGAAGAAAGTCTTCGTGCCGTATCTGGAGCAGCGCGACGCGAACTATACATGCAATTATCCGCCGGAATTCGGCGTGCGCAACAAGATGAACGGCGCGGCCGTCCATGCGGATGCGAAGTGGGGCAGCCATGTCATCTACCATGGTTTCGTCCATACGTTCAACTCGCTCGTCCCGCCGAACATCTACGGCGCGGAGCATCCGGAATATTATTCCGAAATCAAAGGAAAGCGCGTCATAGAGCGGTCACAGCTCTGCCTGACGAATCCGGACGTCATCCGCATCGCAACGGAGGAGATCCGCCGCCGTATCAAAGCCCATCCCGAAGCGATGATTTTCAGCGTGTCGCAGAACGACTGGCGGAACTACTGCACATGTGAAAAGTGCAGAAAATTAGCCGAATACGAAGGCAGCCAGGCCGGCCCGTTGCTCCATTTCGTCAACGCCATCGCCAATGATATCGCGAAAGACTATCCGGACAAGATCATCGACACGCTCGCGTATCAATATACGCGCAAGCCGCCGAAACACGTGAAGCCCGCGCCGAACGTTGCCATTCGTCTGTGCTCCATCGAATGCTGCTTCACGCATCCGTTGGAGACCTGCCCGTTCAACAAGACATTCGTCGATGACATTCGCGACTGGGCGAAAATCTGCAACCGCCTGCACATTTGGGACTACGTCATCAACTACGCGCACAACAACATGCCGTTCCCGAACTTCCGCGTGTTGGCACCGAACATCGACTTCTTCATCCGTAACCATGTGACGAGTATCTTCGAAGAGGCCAACTACTACAGTGATTCCGGGGAACTGGCGGAACTGCGCGCATACGTCATGGCGAAACTCCTGTGGGAGCCGACATACGATGTGGACAAGGCCATCCGCGAATTCACAGACGCCTACTACGGCGCGGCCGCGCCGTTCATCCGCGAATATCTGACGATGCTGCACGATAACGTCTGCAGTAAGAAGGACTTGCATGTCCGCATCTACGCTGCCGCGCAGTTCTATCTGAACGATGAGGCGATGATGAACAAATCGACAGAACTGTTCCAACAGGCGATGGATGCCGTGAAGAACAATCCCGACCAGCTGTTCCGTGTCCAAGTCGCTTATCTGCCAATCATTTACGCAAAACAGATGTTGAAATCGACGGCGTTCCATCTGGCAGACGGTCAACTAACAAGCACCCTTTCGTCGCCGTCGGAACTCGATTTCTTCGAACGAGTTGCGAAAAAAGCGAATCTTTCACGCGTAAGCGAGAATTCACGTTGGACGACGGCAAATTGGCTTGCTTCCCGCCGTAGCGCCGCCAACAAATATCCGCTTCTGACGTTGAAGAACGATGTGCTGTCGTTGGACATCCTGCCGGATTTGGGCGGCCGTATTTGGCGTGCACAACTGGCGGACGGTCTCGACATCCTGCGTGTCAACAGCGACGGCAAGGGCGGCTACAATCCGGATGTCGATGGCTATGAAGAATACGCCACGCCAGAGCATCGCGGCTATGGGTGGAATGAAAAATTCACGGTAAAGGCCAAAGGTAAAGACTTTGTGGAAATGGAATGTTTGCTGAAGGACGGCGTTCTCGTGACGCGCCGCATCGAATTGGCGGGAAACAGCTTCAAAGTGTCGTCGAAATATACGTCGAAGACATTGAAGGAGAAGCGTTCTTATCGTGTCCATCCTGTGTTCTATGTTCCTGAACCGCAGAATGCAACGTTGAATCGTACATTTGCGGACGGCAAGAAGACCAGCGTTGTTTTCTCTAGCCTCATGGAGCCTGCCGACGTTGAGTATTTAGAGGTATGGGGCAAGGATGCGGAGAAGCCGCAGGGCCATTGGCAGATCGCCTACAAGACGCCTGACAATCGCTCCATCACCATCACAAACACCTTCAATCCAGCCGATGTAGATTTCTGCTACATCCATTTGTATCGTCCTGAAAACCATGTCAATCTGGAACAGTGGAGCGCCCCGAAGGAACTGTCGCCGACGGATGGTCCGTCCATTTCGAACACCTACACGATTGATGTGAAATGACCATCTTCGTCCTCCCTTCTCGTTTGAGGAGGGAGGAGGAGAGCTAAAAGCTAAAAGCTAAAAGCTGAAAGCAAAGGCTTTTTTAGTGGCTGGGAGGGCTGCGCTCCTGCGCGGCCAATGGCTGGGAGGGGCCCGCTCCTGCGGGACTGGAATGGGACGAATGGGACGAATGGGACGGATGGGACGGATGGGACGGAAAGAGCCGAAAGCTGAAAGCTAAAAGCTGAAAGCAAATGCTTTTTTAGCTGGGAGGGCCCGATGGGAAGTGGTTATCCGAATTATAATCAGCCAAAACATGGTATTTTCATGTAGTTTTGGCTGATTATAGATCTATATTCCGCCAAAATATGGTGTTTTAGACTTGTTTTGGCTGATTATAGCGCTATATTTAGCCAAAATGCGATTTTTTGAGGAGTTTTAGCAAAATATAGCGTATTCGCGAGGGCTGTATGATTGGACGTTTGCAGGAAAAGGCACGGCTTCTGGAGGCCGCTTCATCCAAATATTCAGAATTTGTGGCTGTATATGGACGGCGTCGTGTCGGCAAGACATTTCTGGTCAGAGAAACGTTCAATTACAGTTTCACCTTCCAGCATTCTGGCCTCTCACAGGCGAATTATGCCTTGCAATTGTCGGAGTTTTGGCGTAGCATGAAAGGGCAGGGGCTTCCTGAATGCCCACTTCCAAAGGATTGGTTTGAGGCATTCGAATCGTTGGAAAAACTTTTGGATAAAGCCACTGCAAAGAAAAAAGTTGTTTTTCTCGACGAATTGCCATGGATGGATACGCCCCGTTCCAATTTCGTCTCCGCGTTGGAACATTTCTGGAATGGATGGGCATCCGCCCGGAAGGACATTCTGTTGATCATCTGCGGAAGTGCCACGTCATGGATCATCAGCAAAGTCCTGAAAAACCATGGCGGTCTGCACAATCGTGTTACTCTAAGGCTTCCACTTCGTCCCTTCAGTTTGCGGGAATGCAAGGAGATGGCAGAGGAGAAAGGGCTTCGTTTCACAGAGCGCGACATCGCTGAATGCTATATGATAATGGGCGGTATCCCATTCTATTGGAGCCGTTTGCAACGTGGGCTAAGCTTGGCTCAGAATATCGATGGACTGTTTTTCAATCCAGAAGGCGAATTGCACCATGAGTTCCATGAATTGTTTGCTTCGCTTTTTAAAATGGATGGCCATCATGTCGCCATTTTGGAATGTCTTGGAAAACATCTGAACGGGCTGACGCGCTCTGAAATCATGGCCGCCATGAAAATGAAAAGCAATGGCGGTTTGTCACAGACACTTGAAGAACTAGAAGAGTGCGGCTTCATCCGTCGTTATTCACAGCCGAATCATTCCAAGACTCAGCAGATATTCCAGTTGTTTGACAATTTCACGCTTTTCCATTATCAGATCATGGCTGGCAACCGCGTGAATGACAGCCATTTCTGGACTTCCTCCCTGAATTCCCCCATGCATGTGGCATGGGCGGGTCTTGCATTTGAACGTGTTTGCATGCAACATGTTGCGCAAATACAAAAGGCCCTTGGCATTTCCGGTGTCATCTGTAATTGCAATGCATGGCGCTACAATGGGCAGAATCGGAAAGGAGCGCAAATTGATCTGGTCATCGACCGACAGGACAATGTCGTCAATCTATGTGAAATAAAATTCTCTCGTAATCCTTTTGCCATTGATCGTGATTACAGCGAAAATCTGCAGAACAAACTGGAGGCTTTCATTGAAGAGGTTTCACCGCAGAAGGCGGTTCATCTGACGATGATTACCGCCAATGGGTTAGTTCAAAACAACTACAGCGGCATCATCCCAAGTAGCGTTGTACTGGCGGATTTATTCCAGTAATCAAGCAAACGGAAACTCCTTTCCAACCTCCCATGCGCTTATGAGACAACTGGGACAACTGGGACAACTGGGACAACTGGGACGGCTGGGACGGCTGGGACGGCTGGGACGGCTGGGACGGATGGGACAACTGGGACGGATGGGACGGATGGGACGAATATTTTGTGTCTCGGTTGTCTCTATGATAGCCATATAACAATCGTGCGGCGGCTGAAAGATCAGCCGCCGCACGATTGGCGTTGGTGATGATTGTCGGTTACTTCCTCAAACCAATGCGGAGCTGAACGGGGCCGATGAGGCCGGCGGGCTTCAGCGGATCGCCTTTGTACCAATGATGCCATGTCGTGAAGGCGATACGGCCCGTCGGGCTTGTCTTGCCTTCGAGGAACCACTTGGGCCATTCTTTGAGGCGTTTGCCGTTCCATTCGACGTCGGGCGGAAGCTCTTCGTCACCGATGAGGCGGTTGACCCAGCGGTTGGTGACTTCGATGCGGATGTCGTTGGCTCCGGCCTTCATAATGCCAGTGGCGTTGACGCGGAACGGCGCTTTCCAGAGGATGCCGCAGTCGCGTCCGTTGATGAAGACGCGGGCGTTGTCATGAAGCATGCCGAGATCGAGCATAAGTGGCGAATTGACATATTCTTCCGGTAGATCAATCGTCTTTCTGTAAGTGGCGGTTCCGGAGAAGAATTTGATTCCGGTATCCTTGCTGTCAGGGAAGGAGATGAGTTCGGGGAAGGTGGCCTTTTCGGGCGCGCCGAGATTCGGCGGGAAGGAGACTTCCCATGCGCCGTCGATGGCGATTGGCTTGGGCACGCCGATGGCGGTGATGAACGACATCTTTCCTTTGGCGTCCGTGACGGCGAGCACGCCGTCTTCCCATGCGGTCAGCGTGACGGTGCCGTCGTGGCCGATGACATCGTAGTCCGGTTTGCCGATGATGCCAGCGGGAATCTGGACGAGACCGTTTTCAGGGAACGTGGTTTTGACATCCTTTCCATTCAGCGTGTATTCGATGTCCAGATGCTTGAGATGGTTGAAGGCAGGATCGCCGCCGAGTTCGGTGTTGGACGCCGTGAAGTTGAGTGTGCCTCCTTCGGAGATAAGGCTCTTGACACGCGCCGTGACATCCTTGCTGGCGAAGCCGTCATTCGCGGCGTAGGTCGCCTTCTTGATGACGAGATCGAACTTCTCATCCGCTGTTTCCTGCGGATACCATGCGATGTCGGCGACATGATTGACATGCTGCTTGAAGAGACGGAGGACTGTCTTGACGGCGGGCTTGCGGAAGACGACGAACAACGAACCGGACTGCGCAAGGCGGATCGGCACGCGGACTGTGCCGTCGACGCATTCGTAAGCAGGTGCGTCAACACACTTTCCGGTCTGTGCATCCCACAGTTCGGGCACGCGGTTGGCGATGCGGAAGATGCCAGTGAATTCAAGCGGCATGAGCTGCGGATTCGTCAGGAAATACCAGTCGTTTCCGCTGTCGTCCTGCCGATGGAGATAGGAGACGGTACGTTTGGTTTCGCCGGGCATGAATTCCGCCTGGAAATCCGGAGCGACGGCGAGATCTTTCAGAATATCTTCAGGCTTGACGCCGTAATAGACGCGCCCTTTGCCGATGGTGCGGGAGGTATGGTCTTTGTCAAGGCCAGCCCACAGTTGGTGGACAAGCTTTTGCGTTTCGACGTCCGCCGACGGATAGTCGGTGAGGCCGAAAGCGTGCTTCGTGGGCTGTCCGAGAAGAATCGTCGCGCCGTCGTTTGCGAGTGCGACGAGCTTGCGGAGGACGTCCGGCGAGACGTTGGCCGTGTTGTTGGCGACGAGCAGCGGGAAGGTCAAGCCGTTCGGCAGGGCGATGCGGCCGTTCTTCACTTTGACCATTTCAAGGAAGGAGCGGACGTCGATGCAGTTGGCGTGATAACCGGCGGGGAGGCGCGGGTTGTAGTTGTCCGTGCAGGGGACGGACTGCTGCGCGATGTACAGGGCATCGCTGACGACGCGGCCCTGTTGCAGCATGTACTGCGCACGGCCGAGATAGGCGAGCCATGCGGGGAAGGTCCTCCACAACGTGTTGTGGCGGTTGAAATGGAAGCCCCACTGGCCCATCGTCATGCCAGGCGTGGTGACATCCCACGGTTGGTGGGCATAGCTATGGAAGATGAAACGGTTGACGCCTGCGATATAGGCGTTGTCGCCTTGGATCTTGCGGTCGGCGGGTTGCATCTGCCAACGGCCGTTGTTCGGATCGGCGGTGAAGGTTTCCGTGCTAGCGTACTTATGTCCAAAGACTTGCGCGATGTTGCCGGCGAGTTCGGCCTTCCATGTGCCGTTGGAGCCGCCCCAGAATTCGCCCATGGGGACGTCCGCGGCACGGCCTTGCAGGATTTCATCAAACGGCCCGACGTAGGGTTCGACGAAGAAGTCGAGATTGGCCTGCTTGCAGAGGACGTTGAAGTATTCGGAATAGCATTCCGCGAAGAGTTCGGAGATGGTGCGGCGGAAGTCGTCGAGGAAGCGTTCGGAGAAATCCTGCGATTCGACGTAGCGGCCCGTCAGAATGGGAAGAAGCGGGATGATGTCATAGTGGCGATAGCGGCGGAATTCCGCGGGGAAGTTGTCCGTCCAGTTCTGGGCGCCGACTTCGTAACTGTCGATAAGGGAGCCTTTTAGCGCAGTCCCAGAGAGCTTGCCTGCGTTTTTGACGATGATGCCCATCATGCCGTCCCAAGCGGCTTTGACGCCTTTCTTGGAGAGTTTGTCGCATTCGAGGCCGCGGCCGTAACGGGTGGTGGGATGGTTGTAGCGGCCCGTGAGGGTGAAACCGAAGCGGACGACGGTCCATTTGCCGTCAGGGCACTGCCATTTGAGATTGCCATCCTTGTCCATGTGGGACGAGATATCAATAATTTTTTTTCTGCTGATAATGGCGGCGGCCGGCGGCTCCTTGCCGTAGTCGTGGTTGTTGTTTTCGTTGTAATAGGCCTTGCCTTGGAAGTTTGGAATCTTGGTGTCGTCCGCAGGTGTCGGGAAGGCGATGACGGCGATGTCATTGTAGAAGTCCATGACAACAGGCGGTTTAGGAAGGGCGATGGTGATCTGCTTGCCGCCATCGACGGTGGTTTCGGAATAGGTGACTTTTTTCATGGCGTCTTCCTTCTGGATCCACGGACCGCCGCTGGAAGACCAGCCGGGGCAGTTGTGGACGCAGACTTCCATGCCATGGGCCGCCGCGCATTCGATGGCGTACTGCACCATGTCAAACCATTCAGGAGAGGCGGTCTTGATGTCGCCTTCCGGAATGCCTTCCGCGATGTCGAGAATCGTGAAGCCACCGACACCAGCCTTGTGCATGGCGTCGATATCAGCCTTGATGCCTTCCTTCGTGATGTTGCAGTTCATCCAATGCCACCATGTCTGTGGCTTGGCTTGATTTGGCGGCGCCGCGAAACCATCGTCAAGATAGTCCGCCCGAAGGCCAAGACAGATGAGAACCAGTAGGAATGTCAATGATTTTTTCAGCATGTTTGCTCCTTTTATATATAAAAGTAATATGAAATCATATAACTTTATAGCAGATTATGCGATTTGTCAAATGCGACGATTTCAGAATAGCGGATGCCGTCGCCGCCGAAAATGTCCAACGCGGAGCCGACGGTGACATCGACCTTGCCACCGCCGCGTTCATCAATGGCGCGGACATCGTCCATGGAACGCGCTCCGCCTGCGTAGGTGACGGGGCAGGGCGACCAGACGGCGAGTTTTTCGACCAGTTCCAATTCGACGCCGTTCTGCTTGCCTTCCACATCGACGGCGTGGACGAGATATTCGGAACAGAATTCCGCAAGTCGTTGTAAGAGCGTTTCATCGACCTTTGTCTCACAGATGGTCTGCCAACGGTTGCAGGCGACGTGATAGCCGTCCGCCTGCTTGCGGCAACTGAGATCGAGCACGAGATTTTCACGCGGCACGGCGGCGGCAAGTTCGCGTAAACGGTTCATGGAAAGTTCGCCGTCTTCGAAAATGTACGATGTGACGATGACTTTTCCTGCTCCCGCCGCCAGCCATCTGGCGGCATTCGCTGGCGTGACGCCGCCACCGACCTGCAGGTTGCCTGGATGGACGGACAACGCTTCCTCCGCCGCCGCGTCATTGCCCGGCCCGAGCATGATGACATGGCCGCCGACAAGTCCGTCGCGGAAATACATTTCCGCGTAATGGCGCGGTGGCAGATCGGCGACGAAATTCGTCTTCAAATCGTTGTTCTCACCGTCTTTAAGCGACGATCCGACGATTTGTTTTACTTTGCCTCCATGGAGGTCGATACACGGTCTGAATCTCATGTTAGTGGTTCGTTGGGAGAATGGGACGAATGGGACGAATGGGACGAATTAGCTTTGCTGCTCCGCGTAGCGTTTAAGTTTTGCGTTGTCGAAGACTGGCGCGTTTTCGACGGGCGATACATATTTTAGGTATTCTTCCACAGACGTCGCAGCGGCCCATGCCTTGTATTCGTCCGCAGCAAGAAGAGCCTCCGCAAGACAGGCGAATTCGACGAAATCATCGCGAATGAGACTGATGGGGGAAAATGTCTTCGTGTCGAACGCGCGGACATGCTGGAGGATCTCCATCTTCGGTGCGTAGCGGAAGACTTTCGTGATGTGCGGGAAGGCCGTCAGGAAACCGACGCCTTCCTGTCCGGATTCGCGGAACGCCTTGATAAAGGCTTGTTTATCGATGCCGCAATGAGCCCATTCGGTGCGGGATGGATTGTCCCGTCCGATGATGCTGACGAAATAGACTTTGAAGGCGGACTTGCCGTCAGGCATAGTGACGAGTTCGCAACCTTCTATTTTGGCATGGTAGCTGCCGCATTTTTCGATTTTCATGGTTTCCTCCTATGGAAAAAAGCCATCTGTTGTTTGGTTTGCGTAGCAAAACAGTTATAGTAAATGTTAATTGCAAAAAAAGCGGGGTAGCAAGGCCGTCTCGGCCTTGTCAAGGGCGGGACGCCCTTGTTACCTCCATGAGAAATCCCCTAAAAACGTCATTATATTATAATAGGTAAAGTCGTTGGCCGCAAAAGCTGACGTCGAGAAAACTGTCAAACGCATGAAAATTTAATCAGAGGAAAGGTCATGAATCCCATTCGTCTAGGCTTCATCGGAGTTGCGAATCAAGGCACGTACAACCTGAAGGCGTTTTTCAAGCATGACGATTGCGTCGTAAAAGCCGTGTGCGACGTTGACGACGGCCATCTGGCGGCTGCGAAAGCGTTGGTCGATGAACAATATAACAATCACGACTGCAAGACTTACCATGATTTCCGCGATTTGAATCGCGCGTCTGATATCGATGCCGTCGTCATCACCGTTCCAGACCACTGGCACGCGTTGATCGCCATCGACGCGGCCCGCAATGGAAAGGACATCTATCTGGAAAAGCCGTTTTCGCTGTTCGTGTCCGAAGGGCGGAAAGTCTGTCAAGTCATTGAGCAGACGGGGCGCATCCTGCAGACGGGTAGCCAGCAGCGTTCCTCTCCACAGTTCCGCAAGGCCTGCGAACTCGTGCGGAACGGCTTCCTTGGCGACGTGAAATGGATTGAAGTCGAGATTCCGGAAAACAACAAATTCTGCGAACCGACGTGGGAGCCGATGCCTGTTCCGCCAGAATTCGACTACGATTTCTGGCTTGGCCCCGCGCCTGCCGCGGCCTATCATGAACAACGCTGCCACTATCAGTTCCGTTTCATTCTCGACTATTCCGGCGGGCAGGTCACGAATTTTGGCGCACATCATCTGGACATCGTGCAGTGGGCCTTGGGCATGGACGATTCCGGCCCTGTGGAAGTGTGGGGTGACGGCGAATTTCCGAAATCAGGCCTGTTCACGACGGCAACAAAGGTCGATTTCGGCATGAAATACGCAAACGGCACGGAAGTCCGTTGCGTGACGGGCGGCAGCCGCGTCATTTTCCATGGCTCGAAAGGCGATCTGGAAGTGAAACGCGCCGCGGCGACGCCGCAGGATCCGAACTGCTCGGGCGGTCTGATCACGAATCCGCCAGAAATCGCGCTGACCGAATTGAACGATTCGCATATCCGCCTGTACGAAAGCACCGATCATTACGAGAACTTCTTGGATTGCGTTCGGACGCGCAAGCAACCGATCTGCCCGCCGGAAGTCGGTCATCGTTCGGCGACCTGTTGCCATCTGGCGAACATCGCGATGCTGCTGCATCGTCGTCTGCAATGGGATCCAAAGGCGGAACGCTTCGTGAACGACGACGAAGCGAACGCGATGCTGACGCGTCCCTACCGCGCGCCGTGGGATAAGTTTATTTAAGCTGCGCTTAAAACTAGCTAAAAGCTTAAAGCTTAAAGCTTAAAGCTAAATACACTAGAGTTCTAGGATTCTAGGATTCTTGAAGCCACTGACCACTGACCACTATTCAGAAAATGCTACATATTGAGAAAAAATATTTGACTATCCCCCGCACAGTCATATATTAATTTATGATTTCTTATGATTATTGAGTCGATTGAGTTCTGAAACCACCGGAGAAAGGCATGAAAAACAACCTCCAAAATAGTTTACAACTTGCTAAAGCAAGTTTTGCATGCCTTTTCAATACAATGAGTTGTGAAAGAGAAAAGACTCACTCACTCACTCACTCACTCACTCACTCACTCACTCACTCACTCACTCACTCACTCACTCACTCACTCACTCACTCACTCACTCACTCACTCACTCACTCACTCACTCACTCACTCACTCACT
>JAEEGF010424982.1_pt1 | contig 12472 bp, 8 predicted proteins | sample 9134171 | NCBI WGS metagenome assembly JAEEGF01 (sample SAMN16246542, study PRJNA631951) | gut metagenome | biome: gut microbiome; feature: rumen; material: AP-attached | host: Bos | place: Iran: Karaj | collected 2018-10 | reverse complement strand
TAGAGCAGAATGGAGGAGAGGCAGAGAATCCCACCACAGGTTACAGCTACGAAATCGAAATGAAGGTCCAGGTGGATCGGCTCTCTGCAGGTATCTGTTTCTCAGGTTTGGATGCCAACAACTACAACATGTGGCAGATCAATCTGGAGCAAGCCAACAATCCTCGTCTCAGACCTCATCAATGGATGAACGGAAGCGTGTCTGTCTTGGCAGACATCAGTTTTGGCGATAAGGTGCGTCCGTCTGTTGGCAAGGCGATGACCGTACGGATCGTGGTACTCGATGAGTCAGTCGCTCAGACTTATATCGATGGCGTGCTGATTGATACACGCTATGGTAATTTCAAGTATGGCAAGATAGGTTTCCGCGAGGACCACAGCGACCAATACGGCCAGATAGAAGCCGCTCGATTCGATGACATCTGCATCAGAGACGGGAAGGGCAGAGTGCTCTATACGCAGGATTTCTCCAGCACGAATCCTTTCTCCTCAGGTGTCATTCAAGGAGGCTGGCTGCGCGTGACAGGTTCCATGAATGGTGCTTCGTATGCGTGGCAGCAGGATTATCAGCAGCCTACAGCAATCCAGACGATTCATTTTACTCCAAAGGACAGGATATATACCTTGCAGGGTATCCCTGTGGCTCGCATCACATCGCCAGGCTTGTATGTGGTGAACGGAATGAAGATGGCATATTGAAAAAAAGAAAGAATCCTGAAGAACTTTTGCTCCTCAGGATTCCTTCTTTGGTCGAGATGATGAACGAGTCATCGGACAAGGCATTATATCGAAGGTCTCAACCTAGGAAGTGAGGTTGACCGTAAGACTGCTGCCAATCGCATTGCAGAGATGGCTGAGGAAACAGCCGGTTCTATCTCTCTGTATATGTGGGACTTTGCCGTACTTTGTATTAGTCAGTTCGCATCTGAGATGAGTGGTTTAATACATTGTTGGAAAGATGCGGTGTTAAGCCGCATCTTTCATTTAATAGGCTTAATAAACTCAAAAAAACAGCAAATATTATTCATATTGAAGAATTTTCACTAACTTTACACCCAAACTGAAAATCCGAAATGTATGCAAGACGTAAACCGCCTGAAAATAGTGTTAGTAGAAACAAATGAAGGGATGCCCTGCGATGTTGCAACATCGTGGAGGGCACATGGTAACAGGTATTTTGTGAAAGACAGAAAGTGATAATTGAAATGCAGGAAAAGGCTGTACCCAAAGCCAGCGACCCACAAATCATTATTTCAGACATTTATATCATTACGAACATAAAAGAAGAAAAATATGACCAAGAAACAAGCTTTACAACTTTTTGAAGAAAGAAAAGTCCGTACTGTTTGGGATGACCAGGAAGAGAAATGGTATTTTGCCATAGTTGATGTGGTTGCTGTCCTAACGGATAGTGAAAATCCACAGACCTATTGGCGCGTACTAAAAAACCGGTTAAAGAAAGAGGGGAATGAAACCGTTACAAATTGTAACGCTTTCAAACTCCGTGCTGCTGACGGCAAGATGCGCCTGACAGATGTCGCTGATACTGAGCAGCTTTTCCGTATCATCCAGTCCATTCCTTCGCCTAAGGCTGAACCGTTCAAGCAATGGATGGCACAAGTTGCCAGTCACCGCATCGACCAGATGCAAGACCCGGAACTGAGTATCGACCAAGCCATTGTTGATTACAAACGTCTTGGTTATAGCGATGCATGGATTAACCAGCGAATCAAAAGTATTGAGGTACGAAAAGAACTTACCGACGAATGGAAACGTACAGGAGTACAGGAAGGTTTGGAATATGCCTCGCTCACCGATATCATCACTCGCGAGTGGAGCGGCTTCTCTACCAAACAATACAAGCAATTCAAAGGACTGAAGAAGGAGAATCTGCGTGATAACATGACGAACCTTGAAATCGCCCTTAACATCTTGGCTGAAGCCTCGGCTACAGAACTCTCTAGACAGCGCGACCCGAAAGGCTTCAATGCCCAGAAGAAGGTGGCAAAAGATGGAGGTAGTGTGGCTAAAGTTGCTCGCAATCAGTTAGAGAGTAAGTTAGGACACAGCATCATTTCAAAATCGAAGGCCAGCGACTATCTGTTGCCAGAAGAATCTAAAGATTGAACATTCACCAAATTAAAAATCCGTTTTAACATCAAAAGGCATTTCAAAAACAATTCGAAGATCAAAAAAAGAAGGTTCTGCGTCAATTTAGGTGGTGAATAAAGGTTGGAGAATCTTACCTAATACGTTGATTTATAACATGATTTTGATATATAATAATTGTATAAATTAACCTACTATTTTACGTGCTGAATTAATGAAACAAGAAAGGAATAAGAATGACTAGGCAAGAGTCAAGATGACATGGGCAAACTCATATATGTTGTTAAGCAAAAAAAGAACTGGAATTACCACCTAAATTGACGCAGAACCAAAATAAGATTTTTTCGTATCTTTGTGCCATAAAATGCCATAATGTGCATTTTTGAATCACACTTGAGGTTGTTGGCCGTGAGGTTAGCAACCTCTTTTAGCTCTTAGGATGCTATTTTCATGCTATTGTGACACAAATGTGACATAAAACAGCAATGGAATAAAAATGGAAATTCGCCAATCAACAGACTATTAGTTAATTAGCGAATTTTCCATACTTTTTTGAAGTGATCCGCTTGGGGCTCGAACCCAAGACCCCAACATTAAAAGTGTTGTGCTCTACCTGCTGAGCTAGCGGATCAACCTAAATGCTATTTCATTAGCGGGTGCAAAGGTACACACTTTTTCCGTTTCTGCAAACTTTTATGCCAGTTTTTTGTTTATTCTGCCACCTTTTCTGCCTTAGTTCCCGTTTCTCGTAGTACAAATCGACGATAATAAGAGAGAAGCAAGGTGGTCAGAGGCAAGGCAATGATGAAGCCAATGATGCCCAGCAAACTGCCCCAAACTGAGAGCGAGAGCAGGATGATGGCAGGGTTAAGTCCTGTAACGTGTCCCATGATCTTGGGCGTGAGGATTGTATCCTGGATTGTTTGCACGATGGCGAATACTGCAAGTGCACAGAGGAGGATGATCCAGAAGTTCTGTCCTGTGTTTGCGGCCTTGATAAGAGCCAACAGGATGGTGGGAATGAATCCAATGAGCTGCATGTAGGGCACCAGGTTGAGCAGTCCGATGAACAACCCCAAACCAATGGCCAGCGGGAAGTCGATGATGAGGAATCCGATGCTGAAGAGGATGCCCACACAGAATGCCACGAGTGCCTGGCCACGGAAATAGGAATTCATTCCTTTCTGAACATCGTCGACTACCATGGAGGTGAATTTGCGTTGCCCAGCAGGAATCAGTTTGACCCATCCGTTGGAAATGTGCTCGTAGTCCATCAGAATAAAAAACAGGTACAGCAGTACGACGAAGAACCCCAGGATTCCAATTGCGATGTTGACAGTACCAGCCACGATGTTCCACGCTTGCGTGAGAATGGCCTCAGCCACCTCCATGAAACTGCTTTGCTGGAAGAGCGTCAGCAGGGATTGCGTGTCAGAATTCCCCTCGATGTAGTCATGGATGAAATGCTGGATTTGTTCTGGCAGCTTGGTCTGTCCCAAGAATTCCTGCGTGTAAATTGTGATGATGTCACTTAGGCGGGCAAACTCCTCGACGGTGGGTGGAATGACAAGCACCATGATGCCTGTGATGACAGCAAGCACCAGCAGAATGGCCACCAGGATGCTCAAGACACGGTTTTTCAGCCTGCAGCGGTATTGCAGGAAGCACACCAGCGGATAGAGGAGGTAAGCCAGCAGCCATGCAATGAAGAAGGGCAGCAGGACAGTACTGAGCCGATTGATGAGCCATCCGACGATGGCGGCACCAGCAAGGAAGATGATGCCTCGTATGAAACGGTCAAAAGTGATTTCCTTGTCAAACATTGTCTTTATTTTCAATGGTTTTCTCCCTCAGGGCCTGGGCATAGCATTCGCGGCAGAGTGGCTCGTATTCCATCTTCTCGCCCAGCAGGACTTGCTTCTCGCCCGCCACGATGCGATGGCTGACGTATGCCAACGCCCCACAACGCACGCAGATGGCATGCACTTTGGTCACTTCGTCAGCAATTGCGCAGAGGGCAGGCATGGGACCAAACGGATTGCCCTTGAAGTCAAGGTCCAGTCCAGCCACAATGACGCGGATGCCACGATTGGCCAGCTCGTTGCATACTTCCACGATATGCTCGTCGAAGAATTGCGCCTCATCGATTCCCACCACGTCGCTCTCTTGTCCCATCAGGAGGATGCTGGCAGAGGAGTCTACAGGGGTGGAGAGGATGCTGTTTCCCTCGTGGCTGACCACTTCCTCTTCGCTGTAGCGTACGTCGATGGTGGGTTTGAAGATCTCCACCTTCTGACGTGCGAATTTTGCACGCTTCATGCGGCGGATGAGTTCCTCAGTCTTTCCTGAGAACATAGAACCGCAGATGACTTCCACGCGTCCTCGCCGCATCATCTCTCCGCTTCCGGAACCAACATCTTTCATTCCTCTTGTGCAAATTTATTTTAGGCAAAAGTACAATTTCTTGTCGAGATATCAGATAAAAACCTGATAAAATCGTAAAAAGGATAAAATATTTTCCTTCAGATGCCTTTTGGATTGATTTTATGATTAAATTTGCCCCCAAGTATGGGAACATTGTATCTAGTGCCGACTCCAGTAGGCAATCTGGAAGATATCACATATCGGGCATTGCGTATTTTGAAGGAGGCAGATTTGATTTTGGCTGAAGATACCCGTACGAGTGGTATTCTTCTGAAGCATTTCGAGATAAAGAATGCTATGCTTTCCTATCACAAGTTCAACGAGCACCAGACGGTGGACAGAGTGGTGGAGCGGCTTCGTGCAGGCGAGACGGTAGCAGTTATCTCTGATGCTGGCACGCCAGGTATCAGTGACCCAGGTTTCTTGGTGGCTCGCGAGGCAATCCGTGCTGGTGTGGAAGTCATTACGTTGCCAGGAGCCACAGCTTTCGTGCCAGCGCTGGTCAGCAGCGGTTTGCCTTGCGACAGATTCTGTTTCGAAGGTTTCCTTCCTCAGAAGAAAGGTCGCCAGTCGCGTCTGGAGGCTCTGCGTGAGGAGAGTCGAACGATGATCTTCTATGAGTCGCCCCATCGTGTGGTGAAGGCATTGGCTCAGTTTGTCGAGGTCTTTGGCCCTGAGCGCCCTGTCAGCGTGTGCCGCGAAATCAGCAAGATTCACGAAGAAAGTGTGCGTGGAACCCTGCAAGAGGTGCTGGATTATTTCCAGACCAATGAGCCGCGTGGCGAGTTTGTCATCGTGGTAGGTGGATTGGATGAAAAGAGAACAGAAAAAATTGTTTAACGAATTATAAAGAAAAGATGATGAAAAAGTTTTTTCTAATGGCTTTGGTAGCCGCAGCCTTCATTTCATGTATGGAAGGTGGAGGCGCAAAGGACAGTGAGGTTCAGCGTGAGCGCGACTCCTTGCAACGTGTTATTGATCAGAAAGACAATGAGTTGAATGATATTATGGGTGCCGTGAATGAAGTTCAGGAAGGCATCCGAAGAATCAATGAGGCTGAGGGACGTGTCACCATTGCTGATGGGAGTCCTGAGGGAGCCAGCACGCGCGAGGTGATTCGCGAGAACATGGAGTTCATCTCAACGGCAATGGAACAGAATCGCGAGTTGATAAACCAGTTGAAAGAGAAGCTGCGTACCAGCACGCTCAATTCCGACAAGCTGCAGAAGACCATCCAGAACCTGCAGGCTCAGGTGGAAGGGCAATCTCAGCGCATTCAGGAGCTGGAAGCAAGCCTTGCAGAGAAGGATGCCCAACTGGTGGCTCAGGGCGAGCAGATCACTTCCCTTAACGAGGATGTGACCAATCTGACTGCTGAGAACAAGGCAAAGGCAGAGACCGTTGCCACTCAGGATAAAGAACTGAATACCGCCTGGTTTGTTTTTGGCACGAAGAATGAGTTGAAGGAACAGAAGATACTGGATAAAGGCGACGTGTTGAAGAGTGGTGATTTCAACAAAGACTATTTTACTCAGATTGATATCCGTTACGACAAGGAAATCAAGCTCTATAGCAAGAATGCTAAGGTGCTGACCACCCATCCTGCAGGTTCCTATGCCCTGGAGAAGGACAGCAATGGCCAGTATGAGATTCATATCACCAACCCCACCAAATTCTGGAGCGTGAGCAAGTATCTGGTGGTGCAGGTAAAGTAAAGACGGATCAGCAATTCCCACGAGAAGATTGAAGACAAGCAGAAGCAAACATTACAACTCATCGCGTTCCTCCCTGCCTTTCGAGGATGGCCTGTCGAAGGTGAGTGCCGTCAATGCCATCGAGGCAGTCCAGGAAACCGCCATCCTGGTGGGTATCATCACTCCAGAGCAGAACGAGCGCAAGACGAAGGAGTATCTCGACGAATTGGAGTTCCTGGCAGAAACGGCAGGGGCCAAGACCGTAAAGCGCTTTACCCAGAAACAGAACCGTCCCAACTCAGTGACTTATCTGGGCATAGGCAAGTTGCAGGAGATACGCGAATACATCGTGCGCGAGGAAGATGCTGAGCGCGATATCTCGATGGTCATCTTTGATGACGAACTCAGCGCCAAACAGTTGCGGAACATCGAGAATGAGCTGAAGGTGAAGATCCTCGACCGTACGAGTCTCATCCTCGACATCTTCGCCATGCGGGCCCAGACAGCCAATGCAAAGACGCAGGTGGAGCTGGCTCAGTACCGCTATATGCTGCCCCGCCTGCAGCGCCTATGGACTCACCTGGAGCGTCAGGGAGGTGGTTCTGGCTCAGGCGGCGGGAAGGGTTCCGTAGGCTTGCGTGGACCAGGTGAGACCCAGCTCGAGATGGACCGCCGTATCATCCTCAACCGCATGAGCCTGCTCAAACAGCGTCTGGCTGATATCGACCGCCAGAAGACCACCCAGCGAAGCAATCGCGGGCGCATGATCAGGGTAGCCCTGGTGGGTTACACCAATGTGGGCAAGAGCACGCTGATGAATCTTATCTCAAAGAGTGAGGTGTTTGCTGAGAACAAGCTCTTTGCCACCCTCGATACTACCGTCCGTAAGGTAATCATCGACAATCTGCCCTTCCTGTTGTCTGATACGGTGGGATTCATCCGCAAGTTGCCTACGGATTTGGTGGACAGTTTCAAGAGCACCCTCGATGAGACGCGCGAGGCAGACTTGCTCCTTCATGTCGTGGATATCTCTCACCCTGACTTCGAGGAGCAGATCCATGTGGTGGAGAACACGTTGGCCGACCTGGGTTGTGCAGAGAAGCCCTCGATGATCGTGTTCAACAAAATAGACGCTTACCGCTGGGTGGAGAAGGAGGCAGACGACCTAACCCCCACCACGCGCGAGAACGTCTCCCTCGATGACCTTATCCATACGTGGATGACACGCCTCCATGGCGACTGCCTGTTCATTTCCGCCAAGGAAAAGACGGGCATAGACACCTTCAAGCAAGTCCTCTACAATAGGGTTCGAGAATTGCATGTGCAGAAATATCCTTACAATGACTTCCTCTTTCAACACTACGAGGCGGAGGAATGAACGGGTCAATCGAAGGTTTTTAACGGGTTGAGACGCAAGAACGGCAACCAAGCCTGAGCTCAATTGATTAATACAAAGACAGATCAAATCATGAAAAGAGAACTGTTGTACAATCTCTTCACCGCCCTGTTTGTGCTGTCCCTGATGGGCGCCTGCCAGGCAGAGAAGGAGGTGCGCGACGTGGAAGTGTTCCATCTGGAGGGCGACCTCGACACTACTGTTTTCCAGCAAGCACCCTTCGAGTGGCGCATCACTCCACGATACGACTACTCGAAAGTGTTTGTCACGAAGTTGTTCCTTTGCCAGGCCGAGTACGACAAAGACTATCTGGGAGCCTACAAGACATGCGACAACGGTAAGCAGACCGTCTACATGACCTGCGAGCAAGCCTTGGAAGCCATCAAGGGGATGGACGCCATCACGCTGGGCCTTCCCAAGATCGTCTATCTGGTGGGGTGGCAGTACAATGGACATGACTCCAAGTATCCAGCCCTGTTCGAAGGCAACAAGGCCATCAAGCGTGACTGTGATGAAGATGCACTCCAAAGCATACGCTGGCTGATGGAGGAAGCAAAGAAATACCATACCGTAGTGAGCCTGCACATCAATCTGTACGACGCATATACCGACAGTCCTCTCTTTGACCAGTATGTGAAGGCAGATGTGCTGGCAAGGGATAAGGACGGCAAACTCATTCATGGAGACTGGGGCTATAAGGTCAGCTATGCCGCTGAGTGGGAGAAGGGACTCGTGCAGGTCCGCTTGGACAGCCTGTGCAAGCTGCTTCCCATCCAGGAGGCAGGAACCATCCACATAGACGCCTTCCACAACAACGTTCCACGCCCCTATCTCGTTGATGGCAAGCCTGTCATAAAGTTTGAATCTCCCATCAGCCCATGGCACGGCTATACCAATGAGCAGGAAATCGAGGCAAAGAAAAATATCATAAAGTATCTGGACAGCAAGGGTATCGACGTGACCACTGAAGGCATTTGGAACATGTCCATGGATGATATCAAGGAAGGCTATTTCCCCATGTACTGGCATTTCAATTCCCTTCAGCACATCATGTCGCTGAAAGCGTCCCAGGCCTGTGGAGGCAACAGCTACGGCGCCGTTTGTGCTTTTGGCAACAACGTGAATGCGGAGCAGTTGTTCCGCTCGACACCCAATCTGGCTGATGCTCTCGAGGTGTTTAAGAAAGAGTTCTGCAAGACGACGCTGATCTGCCAGTATCTGAATACCTTTGGCAGGGAAATGCTCGTTGCAGACAAGAATGGCAACGGCATAGGTGTGATGGACGAAGGGCTGCGCACGATGTACAGAGACGGCAAGACATACGTGGCCAAGGATGGCGAAATGCTGGCTGAAGGAGGCGACATCTTCATCCCCGCCAAATGGTTGGGCGATCATGCCATCGTGGCGTATTCAGAGCAAGGTTGTCAAGAACGTACCTGGACCATTCCAGCGGGAACAAAGCTTGGCAGAAAAACCAAGGCTTGGCTTATCAGCGACAAAGGGCGCAGCGAGTTCAGGAATTTCAGCAAAAGCCGAAACAGCATAACACTTTCATTGGAACCAGGTGAAATGGTGTTGTTTACCGACTGAACAAACGGCCGACAAAGAATGAAACAGAAACTTCTGTCCCATAGGCGAAAATAAAGTGGGAATTATTTTGATTATAGCCTGCTTATTCCTATTTTTGTACCCGTATAGTTCTCAAACAGAACTAAAGCATGGAAAATGGAAACTGAGTATTGCAACCGCTGGCGGCTGTGATGCTGAGGTTGAGACTTGTGAACAATGACATAAACAAAAACGATAAAAATGACTGAATTCAAGTATGCGCCCATGTTTCAGTTGGGCAAAGATGAGACTGAGTATTATCTCCTGACGAAGGAAGGTGTGTCTGTCAGCGAGTTCGAGGGTCACAAGATCCTGAAGGTCACCCCTGAGGCTCTGACACGTATGGCCAATGCCGCATTCCGCGACGTTAGTTTCCTCCTGCGTCGTTCCCACAATCTGCAGGTGGCTAAGATCCTGCGCGATCCTGAGGCATCAGACAACGACAAGTTCGTGGCTTTGACTTTCCTTCGCAATGCTGAGGTGTCAGCCAAAGGGAAGCTGCCTCTCTGCCAGGATACAGGTACCGCCATTATCCACGGCGAGAAGGGACAGCAGGTCTGGACAGGCTTCTGCGACGAGGAGGCTCTCTCGAAGGGTGTCTTCAAGACGTATACAGAGGAGAACCTTCGCTACAGCCAGAATGCCCCCCTTACCATGTACGACGAGGTGAACACCAAGTGCAACCTGCCTGCCCAGATTGACATCGAGGCAACGGAGGGCATGGAGTACCGCTTCCTGATGGTTACCAAGGGTGGAGGTTCAGCCAACAAGACTTACCTCTATCAGGAGACCAAGGCGCGCATCCAGAATCCTGGCACCCTGGTTCCCTTCCTTGTCGAGAAGATGAAGACGCTGGGAACAGCTGCCTGTCCTCCCTATCACATCGCGTTCGTCATTGGTGGCACCAGCGCTGAGAAGAATCTCCTCACCGTGAAGCTGGCCAGCACGCATTACTATGATTCTCTGCCCACAACAGGCGACGAGACAGGCCGTGCCTTCCGCGATGTGGAGCTCGAGAAGGAGTTGCTCAGGGAGGCCTACAACATCGGCCTGGGAGCTCAGTTTGGCGGCAAATACATGGCTCACGACATCCGCGTGGTTCGTCTGCCTCGTCATGGCGCCTCCTGCCCCATCGGACTGGGTGTAAGCTGTTCTGCCGACCGCAATATCAAGGCAAAGATCAACGAGGACGGTATCTGGATTGAGAAGATGGACGACAAGCCTTACGAGCTGATACCTGAGGAGTTGCGGAAGGAAGGCGAGGATACCGCCGTACGCATCGACCTGAACCAGCCCATGAGCGAGGTTTGCAAGATTCTGACCAACTATCCCATTGGCACCCGTCTCTCGCTCAATGGCACCATCATCGTGGGGCGCGACATCGCGCATGCCAAGATCAAGGCCCGCCTGGATGCTGGCGAGGAGATGCCTCAGTACATGAAGGACCATCCCATCTACTATGCAGGTCCTGCCAAGACCCCTGCCGGTATGGCATGCGGTTCGATGGGTCCCACCACAGCAGGCCGCATGGACCCCTACGTCTACGAGTTCATGGATCATGGAGGCAGCATGGTGATGCTGGCCAAGGGCAACCGCTCGCAGGTGGTGACAGATGCGTGCAAGGATCATGGAGGCTTCTATCTGGGCTCCATTGGTGGTCCTGCTGCCATCCTGGCTCAGAACAACATCAAGAGCATCGAGTGTGTGGAGTATCCTGAACTGGGCATGGAAGCCATCTGGAAGATCGAGGTCGAGGACTTCCCAGCATTCATTCTGGTGGACGACAAGGGCAACGATTTCTTCAAGCAGCTCAAACCCCTGGATTGCAAACTCTGTTTCTGATAAACTGCTTCTCTCCAACCTCGAATCTGCCCTCTGCGACAGGTTGGAGGCGAGAAAAAGAGCGCTTGGCGATTCGCCAGGCGTTTTTTTTGGCTCTAAGATGAGTTTTGAAAGGAAAAACTCCTATCTTTGCATCGAGGATGATGATGAAAGACGATGACGAGGACGAAAGACGATGACGAGGACGAGGACGAGGACTGGCAAGTGGGATTGAAAAACTCCGAGTAATCCGAGTAATCGGAGTAATCTGAGTAATCTGAGTAATCGGAGTAATCTGAGTAATCGGAGTAATCTGAGTTATCCGAGTAATCCGACTAATCGGAAAACCTGCGCTAACCGCCTATATGGTAAATGAGTAAAAATATTCTGACATACACAAAAAACTTTACAATTATGAGATTTTTCCTCCTTCTGATGCTTGCCTTCTCTGCTGTGCTTTCCAAGGCAGAGACCTTCACAATCCGTTTCGACAGCAGTAAGACAAAGTCTGGGGCCAAGATTGCCCTCAAGGACCTGAATCCAGAGCTGCCCACCGACTGGACGGGCTACAACTTTGTGGGAGTGGAGATACGCGTCTCCACGTCCCAGCGTTACCTCTTGGGCTTCACCACTGACCACGGGTACGACGAGCTGATGCTCCATTCCTACGTGCCTGGCAAGTGGAACCGTTTCGTTATCCCCCTCGTCTATCTGACCCAGCTCCCTGCCAGCTCCCACGATATGGCCAGCATGTACAACAAGCCTCGCCAGACGGGTTGGATCAACATAGGAGGCAATTACGGTCCGATGACGGGTGTCGATTCCATAGGCATTCGCCAGTATCGCCCCCTGAAGGATGCCTTCGTCGAGATTCGCAACGTGCAGCTCTATCGCGAGGATCCAGGGGACGAATATCTGGGGAAGGGACCCGCCCTCGACGAGCTGGGGCAGAGCAATCTGCTGGAGTGGGAAGGCAAAGCGCATGGGCTGAAGCAGTTGCGTAAGCTCTGGCAGGCAGAGGACCGCGAGAAAGTGTCGGCAGAGAATCTTTACGGATATGGCAGATACGGAGGCTACAGCGCCCATAAGCTCCAGGGAACAGGCTTCTTCCGCAAGGAGCAGGTGGACGGCCGCTGGTGGCTTGTCGACCCTGATGGATGCCAGTTCCTCAGTGTGGGCGTCTGCTGCATCAACACAGGCTCAGGTGGGCATGTGAAAGATCTTGACAAACGGCTCTCCATGCTCAAGGAGCTGCCGCCCAAGAAATTCATCTATACCGACAGGCAAGGGAACCGCTCCGCAGAGTTCTCCCCCTGGAACCTGGAGCGCAGGTTTGGCGAGAACTATCAGCAGGCCGCCATGGACCTCACCTTCAAGCGGATGGACAAATGGGGCGTGAACACCATCGGAAACTGGAGCCA
>JAEEGF011843442.1_pt1 | contig 12473 bp, 9 predicted proteins | sample 9134171 | NCBI WGS metagenome assembly JAEEGF01 (sample SAMN16246542, study PRJNA631951) | gut metagenome | biome: gut microbiome; feature: rumen; material: AP-attached | host: Bos | place: Iran: Karaj | collected 2018-10 | reverse complement strand
CAATCGACGCACAGTTTCAAGGTGTGCCGTTTGAGACGTTCATCGTATGCGATAACCTCTATCAAGGCTATCTCGCCACCAAGCAGGACAACCTGCTCGATGAACTGGCGGCGCACCTCTACGGCACGCAGCGCATCAGGCTCACTGAAGCCGAGCGCGTCAGCGTGTTCTATTGGTTTGCCTCGCTCAAAACATTCTTCGCTCGAGTGTTCAAACATTTCTTCCAGCTGGTCAGCAACGCAAGCGGTGATGACGGCAATATGTTTGAACAACAGCAATCCCAATACGAGCAGCTTCAGAACGCCGTCAACGCCCAAATCCGGGCTTTGACTAAAGGCGATGTCACCAAAGAGCAGCAGGTCCTCTCGCTTGACACTTGGCGAGCCCTGACGGAACTCGACTGTCAAGCCAGAGAGTACGAAGAACTTGAACGTAAATACCCGATGAAATGAACAACGACTACCCGCAGGGCAGGTGGGATGCCACCGCCTTTTTTGAACAGCTCACCGCGACCAACCGCTTGGCAAAAAGTGAAGGCTTCACCTTTTGCCGCGTCAGCGGATTGGACGGTTTCGAGGAAGCACTTGATAACATGCAGCAGTCGCTGGCTTTTATCTGCGTGAGCGACATCGCCAACGGCTACACCGAGTTGAACAACACGCCTCGCACAAGGCGAGTGAAGACAATCTTCATGGCCATGCGCCACAAGATTGACGACATGAGGGCACGCAACACCTGCATGGACACCATGCGTGAGGTGTTCCGGCAGTTCATGTCGAAGCTCATACTGGAGAAAACCAAACTGGAGAACCACTGCATCTATCTCGACCCGCGCATATCGTTCAACGAGATTGACCGATATTTCTTCAGCGGGTGCGCTTGCGCTTACTTTCAGATTGCAGTGGATGTTTACACCGACCTAAGACTCAACCCCGATGAATGGGAATAACATCACCGAGCAACAGGCGCAGAAAGAGCGAGAGAAGTTCGTATCCGCTTTCAATGACACAATGATAAAGATTTGGCAGGAGCAAATCACATTGTTGGGAGTCATTGACACCGGGGCTTTGCTGGCTTCGCCCAAAGCCATCGCCATGCGTGCCGACGGACGCTTCTTCGAGGTGTCGCTCTCACAAGCCTTCCTCGAATACGGCTTGTGGCAAGACTATGGCACAGGTCGTGAAACGCCCCGTGGCAACTCTGGCGATCTCGGACGTGCCAAAAAGCGACAACGCCGCAAGTGGTTTAGCCGAAAGTATTACGCTTCGGTGATGAATATCAAGGAGTTCTATGAGGACAACATAGGACGCTCGTTCACGGGCACGATTATGTCGTTGGCTCATTCCTACGGAAATAATAAAGGCTGACCGAAGCCAGCCTTTTGTTATTTCCACACCGAAAGATATTTCCAATTGTCAGGAAAGCCCATATCCTTCAAATTCAACAACTTTCCACCTTCATCAATAAGTTGGATAAGATTGTTTTTGAAACTATTATTTGGACTTATAATGTCAGAAATATACTTTATCGCGCTTAATAATGCGAACAATTTGTTTTGCTTGATATTACGTACAGTGTCTCTGTCCATGAACATGCCTTTTGTATTGTAGGGCATTTTGATATGAACCATAAAACGACGGTTCCAAATTCTACTATGATGAGCACAACAGTTGCGGAGATTTGCAAGGGCATGAAACCAGTTCTCCATAATCTTTATGTCGCAAAGGCCAAACTGATATGCAATCTCTTTTTTGCTTTCGCTCTTTTTCAATGACTCATACAATTTGCTCAATGTGCCAAATGAGACTACTTCAAGTCCCATCCATGAGGGCGGAAACTGCGGCTCATCATATTTGTTGTCATAATGTTTGATGAAATCCTCATTACTGCGGTCAATATCGCTTCCCATTTCTTCTTCAAGTTTCTCAAAAACTTTTCTGTCATCGAAATGGTCAGCATCCACATACCAGTGGCTATCATTAGTGGTGATGGAGTAGGTATATATGATTTTAGTTCTAGCCGCTACTTCAATCTTCTCTAAAGCGTTAAAAACAAGAGAGCGCAAGCGGCGGTCAAAGCAATATAAGTCAATTATATCTTCAAAAGATATGCCTTTGCGAGTAAAGCAATGGTCATTGTCAGGGTCTGTATTGTCTTGGAAAGGGTATGTATAGGCCCGTAATCTATAATAGCTTATGTTTGACAAATAATTTGCAGCCAATTTTTTATTCCCAAAGTCAAGACCACGGTTTTCTAACCTGGAAATTTGTTGCTCTATTGTCAAAGGCTTTTTATTATAAACCTGCATTCTTAATGTGTTTCGATATCATATATAAACTCGAAGACCTCCCCGGGTGCGCTGTTCTTATGGGAAGCGTGGGAGGTCATATCGCTGGCAAAATTACTGCTTTTTCTTAAACTGGCAAAATTTTTGACCTTTTTTTGGGAAAAATCTGCAAAAACAAGGAAACTCAAGGAAGAATGTTCACAAAGCAAATGTAAACTGATGATAAATGTGTGTCTTTTATTTTTCCGCTCAATCAATGTAGTTTTGCAGAGCAATTCAGAAAAACTACATTCTTATGATTGATGTATCCCAACTTACCTCACTCATCTCGGCGTTCCGTGTCGAGACAGAAAAGGAGTCCATCTCGCCAGAGACCGTCGGCAAGCTGCTGCAAGATATTGTCGACCTGCTCGCCACCGCCTCGACAGGGCAAGAACTGCAAGTACTTGACGCATGGAAAACCATGCTCTCGCAGTATGTCGTGGTCTATGATATCGAGGAAGCGAACATCACCGACCCGCAGATACTTTTCCTGAAAATCAAGGGACTCAGTCTGCGCAACGGCAGCAAATACACCTCGTCGGTGCCCATCGCCGGGGCGACCGACTCCAAAGCGGGGGCGATGACCGCCACCCATGTGCAGAGCATCACGGCCCTGCAAACAGCCGTAAACCAGCTGCGCTCCTCGGTGTCGTCGTTGCAGACCGCAAGCGGCCAGCACTCCAACCAACTTCTCATCATCCAAGCCGCTGGCCATGTCGTGACCGACATCACGCAGGGAAGTCCCCATTCGTCGAGGGTGAACCTGCAGGTCACCAAGCACGATGTGCGAACGGGGGAGGACTTCGTGCTCAACGGCGGCTACCTCTCTGGGGCGACCCATGAGAAAGCCGGTGTGATGACGGCCGAGCAGGTGCAGTCGCTCACCGCCGCCAAAACTGACATCAGCTCCCTGAAGGCTGCCATGCGCACCATCAGGGACGGCCTCGCGTTCGCCGACGGCGTGACGATCTCATTCGTCGGCACGGACAGGATCGGCATCCAAGTCCTGGGATACAATGTGGTCACCGGCGAGCGGGAAGTCGAACTGGGCTCATTCTCCCTGCCCGCAGCCAACACGCTCTCGGCAGGAGTCATGACCGCACAACACGCCAAGCAGCTCGACGCCCTGCGCCAGGCCGTGTTCGGCGGCAGCGAACTCCCCAGTGTTCACTCGTTCTACAACTTCGGCATACAGATCGGGATGGGCAATAGCGAGCTTTACCTCAAAGGCGGCGAGGAGCTTGTCAATCTCGGTTTCGTGCCGTATCTGTTCAGATACTCGCGCAAGCGCAACCGCACCATTGACCGAGACGGAGTGAAAGCTCATGGCGGCATCCGCAAAGGCTGGAATGTCGTCGGCAAGGGCGAGACCATCCAAATCGGCAACAACGGTCAGATGTCCATCAACAAATCCTTGTTTGAGCACGACGAGTATGACGACGAGCAGATGCAGGCATTGGACCAGTTCCAAAGCCAGGCGAAGTTCTTCGTCGCCGACAAATACGACGAATCCTTAGAAATCAGATATGTGCCTTTTGGCAAGAGCAGGGTTGAACTGCACGTCAAGAAAGACGGCGAGTACCGACTGCGCAAGGTGCGCCTGCAGTATGGCATCGCTTTCGCCTCATACCGCACAGGCAAGCGGGAACTGCTCGACAAGAAGCATCTTGTCACGCCCATCGTCCCGTTCCACATCGCCAATGTGCTGATGTACAACGGCCGATACAGATGGATATTCGAGCGCTAGGCGCAAAAAAAATGATGAGCAAAGGCACATCATTATAACGGACGGTGAGCAGCGGCACACCCTCAATGGACAGGGAGAGCCAATGCACTCCCATATGATGGTACAAAGTTAATCACTTTTTGTTTATCCGCCAAACAATCAGCAAAAAATATGGATTTTTTCGTAGAAACACTCAAAAACGCCTCGCTGCACATCCACGCCGTGTGGCTCGCCATCGCATACATCGCCGTCATACTGGCGATGACCGTCGACTTCATCGCCGGACTGCGCAAGGCGAAACTCGCAGGAAAAGTCACGACCAGCCGGGCATTAAAAATGACCACAGAGAAAGCCACCAAGTACTTTCTCCCCATGCTGTGCCTTTCCTGCATCGACGTGCTGACTTCCGTCATCCTGCCCGCACCGTTCTTCACGCTGTTCATGGGCGCGTTCAACATCTTCTGCGAGTGGAAGTCGGTGCTCGAAAGCACGCACGACAAGCAGGAGCTGCGCGAGGCCGCCAACACCTTCAACGTCATCGTCAAGAACAAGGACGACATCGCAGCCATCGTCACCCAGGCCATGGAGATGATGGCAAAGAAACAAGAGCTTGAGAGAAATCGACCCACTATCAACTTTACAAACACCGAAGAGCAATGAAAAAGAAAGTCATGAACATCCGACCGCAGGAAGTCACCGAGAACGGCGAGCGGTCAGTGCGCTACAAGGGCAGCGACGGAAAGATGCACGGCATCGCACCCGCCAACCAGCCCGCCACCGCCCTCGCCATCGAGGAGAGGACGAAGACCGTCAACATCACCAACATCGAGCTGTACAACGGCACCTACTCCGTCAACGAGTTCCTGATGGAGCACCAGGCGGGAAAAATCTCCGGCTTCAGAGTCACCGAAGCCCAGTACTCCAGCACGCAGCAGAACAGGATCTACTTCGGCTTCAGCAGCCAGGGCTATTGCCCCTACTATTATTACATCGACAGCACTTCCGTGCAGTTCCGCAACAACAGCGCCGTGGTTGACCAGATCACCAAGGAGGAGTTCACCTCCGACATGGACGCGGTCAAGTCGTTCTTCGAGCGAACCATCGGCTCAGTCCTTGACCAGCTCACGCCATACTGGCTGTACTGCTTCATGAAGAACGCGAACATCATCATCAAGCGCTGCAGCTTCGACAAGGTCGAGCAGCACGTCATCGTGACCGACAGCGAGGGCAACACGACCGACGCCGGTTGCCTCAACAGCAATCTCTAACCCCTAAAGCAACACGACAATGAAGAAAAGAGTGATGAACATCAGACCGCAGGAGGTCACCACCGACGGTGAGCGGTCAGTACAGTACAAGGGCAGCGACGGCAGGATGCACGACTTCTCGGCCAAGCTGCCGCAGGATGCGGCAATCCCCGTCGTGCAGCGCACGGTCATCGCCGCGGGAGAGGAAATCACCCTGGCCCAGGCCCACGCGATCGAAGGCTTCGACTTCAACAAGGTGTCCGCGCTGGACTTCACCGGAGGCTATGACCCGATGACAGCCATCTTCGTCAATTACGACCCGGAATTGACGGAGAGGATGCTGGAAATGGAAGTCAGCGGCGGCGCGTCACAGATCAAATACAAGATAGTGGACGACTTGTATGTGGCGTATTCCGGCACAGGAATGAACCGCATGTTCGAGGACACGAGCACTGGCTATGGACTGAACAAGTCCAGGCTCAAGACGATGCTCCTGAAGATCGCCCAGCAGACAGGAAAGCTGGAGATCGGACTGAAGCCGGTGTCGATAATAGCAGGATCTCCACTGGAGAGCGTCTATGAGGACGTCGTTCTGCTCACGCTTGCCGAGGACACCCTGGCCAGCGAGGAGTTCTTCATGCCCAAGGCATCGGGCGGCCTGGTCAAACTCGCCACCGTCAGCGAGGAGGAAGACGACGGGCAGAGCGCCGAGGAGAGTTTTCCTTACAGCATCCAGAACAACCCGAACGCGTTCGAGCTGATAACCGGTCCAGTGATCGGCGGCGGCACGCAGACCTACAAGGCAAGGCGGTGCGACGGGTCAGACAGCGAAATCACCGCTTCCGAGCTATACCAAAGGCTGCTCAGAGACCCTTACACCGTCGTCATTTACAATGACACCAGGCCAGGGTCGTCAGGCATCTGCACCGCCATTCTCCACATCGCCCAGCACGACGAGAGCACCATGTGTGTCCGATTGAACGGCGAACTGGTGGGCAACACCAAAGCCTCTTACAGAGTCTATGTATACGCCACCCCGGATGAGGGCAGAATCACGATAAGCAAAACCACTTCGTAGGACATGAAGAACACCACCGCACAAAGAGCAGTCATCCTCGGCACGGCGCACGGCAGCAACGTGCCAGGGAAATGCTCGCCCGACAGGAAGTTCCGCGAGTACAGGTTCAGCCGTGAAGTCATCAACCAGCTCAAGCCACAACTCGAAGCGCTCGGCCTGCTTGTCTTTGTCGACATTCCAGCCGACGAGGTGCCACGACCGGGCAGCACCGAACTCTCGCTCCGTTGCCGGTATGTCAACGGAATATGCTCCAAGTTCGGAATGCAGAACTGCGTCTACGTGAGCATCCACGTCAACGCCGCAGGTTCCGACGGGCAGTGGCACACGGCACGAGGCTTCGCGGTATATGCCGCTCGCCAATGCTCCGCAGCGAGCAAAAGGCTCGCCAAATCGTTTTGCGATACCGCAATCGCCATGGGCTTGCGCGGCAACCGCTCCATTCCCGGCGAACACTATTGGCAGAGCAATTTCTATGTGTTGAAGAACACCGCTTGCCCTGCGGTGCTGACAGAAAACTTGTTCCAAGACAACCACGAGGACGTGGATTTTCTCGCATCACCAGAGGGCAAGGCAAAAATTGTCGAACTGCATCGCACCTGCATCGCCAAACACTTCGGACTATGAGAACACCACGCGCGGCAACCACGGCAATGCTTGCTGTGGTTTTGCTCGTGGCTTGCCGAAGTCATAAGGAAGCCACGGCTACCACGAAAGAGCAGTACGACATCGAGGCGGCTGGCTCTAGTTCCATTGCGACCACTTCGCGGTCGCAGTGGTTGAGCCGCTTGTCCCTCGACATCGACAGCTTCGAGATGCTGATACCAGCGCTGCCGCTTGACACGGCGATGGATCTGCCGGAACAGTTTGCCCAGGCCGCAAGCCGACCACGTTCTGCGAATGTGGTAGTCCTGCGGGGCAAACACGCCCGATTGGGCAAAGCCGACATCGTTCTGCGCGACGCTGCGCGTCTTGCTGAACAGGTGGATTCACTGTCGGCTCACCGCTCAATCGATAGGGCAGACCATTACGCCCGTGACAACGTGGGTATCATGAAGCCTCCCGACGTGACGTGGTGGCCGTGGCTCCTGCTCACAGGTCTGCTCATTGCAGCCGTGATCTTCATCCGCATGAAAGACAAAGAGTAGTATAGTTTTTTCATAACATTTGATGTTTTATTTGGTTAAGTAATGGCTCTGCTGGGAAGCAGGGCTTTACTTTTTCCCACCCACAGCCCCCGATGTGGGCGGCGTTCAGGACTGGTTCGGCATGGCGGCGATGAGCTTTCCGTTTCGGACACCGGCTGACGGCTTGCTTCCGTTGCGGGTATCGAGACGGCAAGCCGTTTCGAACCCTCCACTGGTCCGCCGCAAAACCCGCGCATCCGGCTTTTAACAGTCACTCACATTGCGCCCAGCGCCTCAATCAGCGTAAGAAAGTGTGAACACCTGCGGTTCTCGACCTTGCTATTGACGGCGTTTGCACGAGTGCATACGGCTCTCTACGCTACATCGGGTATCGGCTCGCAAGCTGCACTGACACCCGATGATTTCCGCTACGAAAGCCCAATGCTTAACAAGATATCGTGCAACGCCTATGGCAAGTCGGCACACACTCTTTCGCTTCAATCGTCTGGTTCTTCATTCCCGCTCCCTACAAGCCCGATGCTTTGCCGCTCCGCGCCAAGGGCCGTCGGCGGGCTGCGCCTACCCGAAGTCCTCCACTATGCTCATCGCCCGCTATGCTTTTCACCGCCCATCGAACACACGCCCGCATCGCCAGAAAGCGGAAGCCAAAGTGCGCCGCCGAACCCGAAAGTGCCTTTCGGTTCATCGGCTCACATGGGCGCGCTGACCGCACATTCCGCTTTTAAGGTAGGCAATTTTCGGAGGGGCGGCGCAGGGCGGTTGGGGGGTAGCTTCGCAGAAACAAATGGGAAATAACTTCATTTTTCCCCTTTGAAACCCCTAAACCGCTGACTAACAGCGGTATTTGTTTTTAAGGGTGCGGAAAATGGGTCAAATTAGGAAAAATTTGCCCCATTTCCTCAGAAAACTACCTTAAAAACATACTTGAATATCAGCTGGTTACTGATATTTTCCCTCGGGTCAAATTCCTGCCATTTTGACCCAATAGACAAGGTTGAATTGTCTTTTATAGGCTTGTTTAACAATACTATTTTTGTAAGCAAACAAGATAGTCTTTTCTTATGAGCAACATCAACAGTCAAGCAACCGTCAACCTGACCGTGAACGGTCAGCAACCCCTGCAAGTCCTGCAGCAGCTGAAGCAGCGTGCCATGGAACTTGAGAACGCCATAGCCAAAGCGGCGACTGCAGGTAACAAGGTCGAGCTTCGGAAACTGCGCCGAGAACTCAGCGACACCCGTAGGCAAATGCGTGAAATCGAGACCGCCACCCAGCAGGTCAATCGGGTCATGGCCCGACTTGACAAAGCCTCGCCAAAGGAGCTGCAGAAAACTCTGCAAACCCTCAACCGACAGCTGGACTACATGGAGCGAGGCAGCAAGGCATGGAACGAACATGTGGCGAAAATCCGACTCGTGAAAGAGGAACTGGCCAAAGTGAACGGAGAGCTTAGAGTAGGGGAGTCCCGATGGCAGCGCTTCAACCGCATCGTCAACGAATGGCAGATGACCATCATGGGCGCGGCCGCAGCCGTGACCGGCATCGTCATGGCGGGCAAAGCCGCCGTGCAGGTCTATGCGGACATCGACGCGGAGATGGCTTCTGTCCGCAAGTTCACGGGCATGACCGCCGAAGAAGTAGAACATCTCAACGAGGAACTGAAGAAGATTGACACAAGGACGGCGCGCGAGGACTTGAACAAGCTGGCGCAGGAAGCAGGCCGTCTGGGCTTGCAGTCCGAAGCCGACGTGCTCGGCTTCGTCAAAGCCGCCAACCAAATCAATGTCGCTCTGGACGACCTCGGAGAGGGAGCGACATTGACACTCTCAAAGCTGACCGACATCTTCGGCGACAAGCAACGACTCGGCGTGGAGCAGTCGCTGCTTGCCGTGGGTTCGGTCATCAATGAGCTGTCGCAGAACTGCACCGCCTCGGCCCCGTACCTCGCCAACTTCGCGCAGCGAATGGCGGGCGTGGGCGCACAGGCTGGTATGACGGTGCAGCAGATCATGGCTTTCGCCGCCGTGCTTGACAGCCAGGGCCAAGCAGTGGAGATGAGCGCGACGGCACTCTCGCAGCTGATCCTGAAGTCGATGAAAGACCCCGCCCGCATCGCGAAAGCGCTGGGGCTTGAGATTCAGCAGTTCAGTGCCATGCTGAAGACCGACACCAACGAGGCCCTGCTCATGATCCTGCAACGCATGCACGAGCTGGGCGACCTCAATGCCCTGGCACCGGTGTTCCATGACATGGGCACCGACGGCGCACGCGCCTCACAGGTCATCTCGGCTCTCGCGGGGAACATCGACATGGTGAGGCACCAGCAGCGCGAGGCGAACAAGGCTTTTGCCGAGGGAACCTCGGTCACCAAAGAGTACAACGTGCAGAACAACACGGCACAGGCGCAGCTGGACAAGGCACGCAAGGGCTTCACCGAAATGGCGGCCTCACTGGGGCAGAAACTCATGCCCGTGATGCGCTATGCCATTTCGGGCACCAGCGCGCTGATGCGCGTGATGTCGGTATTTGTCGATTTCATCATCAAATACAAGGCCGCCATCGCCACATTCGCCGTGTCATGGGTGGTCTACAAGGTGGCGGTCAACGCCAGCACCATCGCCCTGCGCGCGCACTACGCCTGGCTCGTGATCTCGCAGGGAACGATGAAGGCACTTTCCACGGCGACGCTCGCCCTGAAAGTGGCCTTCTTTGGCTTGACCGGGCAAATAAACAAGGCGAAAGCGGCTTACACGGCTTTCCACCTGCTCACCAAGTCCACGCCGTGGGGCTTAATTCTCTCCGCCATCACTGCGGTTGTGGCCGGTATCGTCCACTTCGTCAACAAGACGCGCGAGGCGAACCAGCGGCTGCGGGAGCAGCGGGAGGAGTTCGCCAAGTGGCAGCAGTCACTGACGAACATCGACGAGGCTTCGGCACAATACTCGGCCAATGAAATCACCCGACTGAAAGCACTCTACAAGGAAGCCACCAACGAGGCACTCTCGAAAGAGAAGCGCATCGAGGCGGCCAAACGGCTGCAACAGCTGTACCCGTCGGTGTTCGGCAACCTCACCACCGAAGCCATCCTCACAGGTCAGGCGGCACAACAATACCGCGACCTCACCTCGGCCATCATCGCTTCGGCGAGAGCGAGGGCGGCAGCAGCCAAAATCGAGGAGAACGAGAAAGAACTGCTCGAGCTGGAGGGCACACTCGAGACACAACGTGAGGACGAGCAGAGAAAGACGGCTCATGCTGACAAGGTGAAGCAAGAAGCCGACAAGAAGAAACGGACTGCAAGGGAGAAAGCCCAGGGCGACGCGCTGGGCGACATCCGAGAATCCAACACAGTACAGCGTGAGCGCGAGAGGGTGTATAACCAAGAAAACCGCAAAGCCGACGAGGCAAGAGCGGCGGCTGATGCGGCAACCGCTGCACGCCGACAGACGGAGAGGAAGATTGCTGCCATCAACAAGGCAAACGAGACTTTGGCGAAGAAATACGAGATTTCGGCCAAAGACCTCGAGAACCAGTCGGTGGACTTCAAGCCATACACCCCCACAGACGGTTCTGGCGGAACTGGTGGCAGCGGCGGTGGCAGAACTGCCGCCACAGTCGACAAGTTCAAGGCGGAAAAGGAGTGGAGAGAGAAGCAGGAGGCCTTGAACCGTATCGCCTACGCCACAGGGGTTGTGGACTATGAGCAGTACACCAAGCGCATGAACGAGATTATGGTGGAGTTCTACGAGAAGCAGCTGGCGCACACCGACCTGTCCGAAAACGAGCGGTTGAACATCTCAGCGCAATACGCCGAGGAGATGAAGAAAACGGACGAGCTGAGCATGAAACGGCGCATCTCAGAGGAGAAGCGCGGTTATGAGGAACTGAAAGCGGAAACGCAGCAGGACTACCTCGACGGCAAGCTCTCCAAGCAAGCCTACGACATGCAGATGGAGAACATCGAGTTCGCCCACCTGCGGGCACTCGTTGATCTTGCCGAGGAAGGTTCCGATGAAAGGCTCCAAGCCGAGGCGAACTACCGACAACGGCTCATGCAGGAGATGGAGCGGCGACGCAAGGAAACCGAAGAAGCCGAGAAGAAACACCAGGCAGAGTTGAAGAAAATCAAGGACGAGTATTTTGGCAACAACGCCGCAGAAAATCTCGAGCAGTACAATGCCGCCATGTCGGCTCTGGAAGAAGTCTACCAAGCCGAGGTCAAGGCGGCTGGCGACAACGCCAAAGAGAAGCTGCGCATCGACGAGGCTTATGAAAAGGCGAAACTCGCCCTGAAGAAGAAGTACAACCAGCTCGGCGGTGAGGAAGACCGCAATGCGCTGGAGAAGATGAACCAGGATCTGCTCGACTGGCTCAATGGCGACGGCGGGCAAGCCGTCACCAAGAGCGTCGAGGCGCTGACATCGGGGATGTCAAGCATCTTCTCGCAGCTCTCCACTCTCGTTCAGTCGGAGATGGAGATTGAGACTGCCGCCATCGAGAAACGATACGAGCGTGAGGTCTCTAGGGCAGAGGGCAACAAGTACAAGACGAAGCAGTTGGAGAAGCAGAAGCAGAAAGAGGTGGCAAAGGTCAAGGACGAGGCGAACCGCAAACTGTTCGCCATGCAGGTCATACAAGCCGTGGCGCAGACCGCAACGGCTGCCCTCAACGCCTACTCATCGGCTGCCGCCATTCCTGTCGTGGGCTACATCATCGCACCTATTGCCGCTGCAATGGCTGTCGCCGCTGGCGTGATGCAGGTGGCTGCCATCAAGAAGCAGCAGCAAGCCTCGCAAGCGCAGGGCTACGCCGAGGGCGGCTTCACCCCGAAAGGCAGGGTCGATGAAGTCGCAGGTGTGGTGCACGCAGGGGAGTGGGTCGCAAGTCAGAAGCTCCTTGCCTCGCCGGTGGCTCGCCCGCTCATCGAGGCATTGGACTATGCGCAGCG
>JAEEGF011194603.1_pt1 | contig 12475 bp, 9 predicted proteins | sample 9134171 | NCBI WGS metagenome assembly JAEEGF01 (sample SAMN16246542, study PRJNA631951) | gut metagenome | biome: gut microbiome; feature: rumen; material: AP-attached | host: Bos | place: Iran: Karaj | collected 2018-10 | reverse complement strand
AAAGGTCTGCTGCCTGGCAGTGGAAATGCCACTCGGCAACAGCATCGGCACCATAGATACCATCACCCATCTCAATAGAATTCAGATAGACCTCCATAATGCGCTGCTTGGACCAGAAGAGTTCAATGAGCACAGTAAAGTAAGCCTCGAATCCTTTGCGAACCCACGAACGCCCAGGCCACAGAAAGACGTTCTTGGCAGTCTGCTGACTGATGGTGCTGGCACCCAGTCGGCGTTTCTCGGGATGTTCCATGTTACGGCGGGCGGCATGCTCGATAGCTTTGAAGTCAAAGCCGTGATGTTCCAGGAAACGCTGGTCTTCGCTGGCCATAACAGCCACAGGGAGCGATGGAGAAATCTTCTCCAGCGACACCCAGTGGTGGCGCAACTTCAGCGTCTCACCGGCAGCCATCTGCTGTCCGCAGCGGATGAACATGAGCGGAGTGAAATAAACAGGAACGAAACGATAAGCTATAACAGAAAGAATAGTGGAGGCGAAAAACGCCACCACTATCCATTTCGTCCATTTTACTATTCGTTTCAGAATCTTCAATTGTCAACTAACAATTTAATTGCCAATGAACATTACTGCAGAGTACCTGCCTCAGCAGCGTTGATCATCTCCTGACTTGCATAGAGATAAACCTCCACGCGACGGTTCTGCTGACGACCAGCCTCGGTATCGTTGCTGGCAACGGGACTCTCCTGACCCAGACCCTCAACGGTCTTAATCTGAGAGGCGTTCACGCCGAGTGACTGCAGGTATGCAGAAACGGAAGCAGCACGGTCGAGTGAGAGAGCCTTGTTCAGCTCAACACTCTGGGCAGCGGTCTTACCCTTGAAGCCGACATTGTCGGTATGGCCCTGAATAGCCACATCGCAGTCGCCATTGTTTTTCAACAGATTAGCCAACTGACTCAGCGAACTCTTCGAAGCAGGCGTCAGGTCCGACTTACCCGTTGCAAAAAGAATACCGCTGTCGAAAGCCATCTTCACGGCCTTCAGACCATTGGCGTCGGTTATTTCCTGAACCTCAGCATTCTTCACCTGCTCAGCCTCAGCCTTCACCTTATCCATGTGCTTACCGATGATAGCACCTGTAGCGGTACCTACAGCACCACCGATAACAGCACCAACGGCGGTGTTACCGGCAATGTGACCAATGATACCACCCAGCACGGCACCACCAGCGGCACCAATACCAGCTCCCTTCTGCAGGTTATTACAACCCACGAGCACAATGCCCATGCAAAGTGCCATAATCAACGATTTTACTTTCATTTTAATCTCCTTTTTTTAATGTTAAACAACAATTCTGCGGACAAAGGTAGAAAATAATTATCAAATATGAATTATGAATTATGATTTTTTTGTACCTTTGCGGCAAATTTTCAAAAATATACAACAAATATGGCAAAAGAACTGAAAGAAATGACAAAACGTGCTGATAATTACAGTCAGTGGTATAACGATTTGGTTGTGAAGGCTGACCTCGCTGAGCAGTCGGCCGTTCGCGGATGTATGGTCATCAAGCCCTACGGCTACGCTATCTGGGAGAAGATGCAGCAGCAGCTGGACAAGATGTTCAAGGAGACGGGCGCACAGAACGCCTACTTCCCCCTGCTCATCCCCAAGTCGTTCCTGAGCCGCGAGGCTGAGCACGTAGAAGGCTTCGCCAAGGAGTGCGCCGTTGTAACACACTATCGTCTGAAGGCTACCGAGGACAAGAGCGGCGTAGTGGTTGACCCCGCTGCCAAGCTGGAGGAAGAGCTCATCGTACGTCCTACATCCGAGACCATCATCTGGAACACCTATAAGAACTGGATTCACTCCTGGCGCGACCTGCCCCTGATGTGCAACCAGTGGTGTAACGTGATGCGCTGGGAGATGCGCACGCGCCCCTTCCTCCGCACCTCAGAGTTCCTGTGGCAGGAGGGCCATACGGCTCATGCCACCCGTGAGGAGGCCGAGGAGGAAGCACAGAAGATGCTGAAGGTGTATGCCAAGTTCGCTGAGGAGTGGATGGCCGTGCCTGTGGTGCAGGGTGTGAAGAGTGAGACAGAGCGTTTCGCAGGAGCCCTCGACACCTATACCATCGAGGCCATGATGCAGGACGGCAAGGCCCTGCAGTCTGGAACCTCACACTTCCTGGGCCAGAACTTTGCCAAGGCCTTCGAGGTGCAGTACCTGAACAAGGAGAACAAGCCTGAGTACGTGTGGGCTACCTCATGGGGTGTTTCTACCCGTCTGATCGGTGCCCTCATCATGACCCACTCCGACGACAACGGCTTAGTATTGCCTCCGCGTCTGGCTCCCATCCAGGTGGTCATCATCCCCATCGCCACCAAGCCCGAGCAGATGGAGCAGGTGAACAAGGAGGTGCAGCCCATCATCGAGGAACTGCGCTCAAAGGGCATCACCGTGAAGTTCGACGATGCAGACAACAAGCGTCCTGGCTTCAAGTTTGCCGACTATGAGCTGAAGGGTGTGCCTGTGCGTCTGGTGCTTGGAGCCCGCGACCTGGAGAATGGCACCATCGAGGTGATGCGTCGTGACACTCTGGAAAAGGAGACCCGCAGCATTGAAGGTATCGCCCAGTATGTGGAGCAGCTGCTGGAGGACATCCAGAAGATCATCTTTGTGAAGGCCAAGACCTTCCGCGATGCCCATATCTATGAGTGTGACAACTATGAGGAGTTCAAGGAGCGTGTGAAGGACGGCGGTTTCTTCCTCTGCCACTGGGACGGTACAGCCGAGACCGAGGCTCAGATCAAGGAGGAGACTCAGGCCACTATACGTTGTGTGCCCTTCGGTGTGGAGCAGACACCTGGTGTGGATATGGTGAGTGGCAAGCCAAGCAAGGCAAGGGTGATTATCGCCAGAAGCTATTGAGGTGGTTCAGACCACCCCGCCCTACGGGCACCCCTCCTAACTCAGGAGGGGAATAAAAGAAAAAGGGATCCTTCTCAGGTTCCCTTTTTTTTAACCAAAAACACTACAAATAAATGACTTGTACTGTTATTGGAGTTCGAATAAAACCTATCTCGCGATAAATTGTATTCCCAATTAACCTTAATAATCTAATACCATGAAAAACACGATGCAAATATAAAAATAATTCTGCTTTCTTTGGCAATTCCGCGTTATTATTTAACGATTGTTTAGTTTATCCTCACTCCATTTAAGGATATTTTGCAAGTTTAGGGGCTCCTGACGTTTCCTCTGCGCCTCATTAAACGGAATGTCCTTCACAACAGGCTGCCAGTCGACGGAATATGTCTTACACACACTCTCGCCATAGACGGAGTCTGCCAGGAAGGTTTCAACAAACACAATCACCTGCCGGATGCTGTCCACCGGTTCATCGAGATCCAGCAGCAGCATGTCCACCCGCAGGGCTTCGCTCATACGGATGGAGAGGCTGTCGTCTGTGAGGGCTGTCATCTCGCTGGTGCCTCCCGTCAGATTAGACACCTCGGCCTTCATGTTGGACTCCATGAAGTCGATGAAGTCCAGGCGGTTGTTCTGCGTGAGATAAGGCATCAGGGAGTCTGGCATCTGCTTGAAGACATCCTTGATGGAAGGAGTCAGGAGACAGGAGTCAGGAGACAGGAGCTGTGCAGACGCCTGACTGGTGAATGCCATCAGCCATAAGCCTAAAGCTAACAGCCTGGTTTTCATCCTCTGCCTTCTCTTAAATCCTTCACACGTACGGCCTTGCCTTCGCTCATGGGCAGAGTGCCCTTCTTCACCAGCTTCACCTGGGGCTTCAGCAGGATCTCACTCTTCAGGGCTGCCTGGATTTCCTTCGTCATATTCTGAATATCGGGGAAGATATCCGACTCCAGTCCTTCAAGCTCTACCTCAACGGTCATCACATCGCTGTCATTAATGGTTTCCAATGTGATCAGATAGTTGCTGCCCAAGCCAGGATACTGCACAAGGACTTTCTCCACCTGCATCGGGAAGACGTTGACACCCTTGATGATGAACATATCATCAGTACGGCCCTTGATGCGGTCAATACGGCGATGGGTACGTCCACACTTACACTCACCAGGCAGGATGCGGGTGAGGTCACGGGTACGATATCTCAGCACAGGCATCATATCACGGTCAAGAGTGGTCAGCACCATCTCACCCATCTGACCATCGGGCACAGGCTCCAGGGTGTCAGGATCGACAATCTCCACGATGTAGTTGTCCTCCCAAAGGTGCATACCATCCTGATACTTACACTCAAAGGCCACACCAGGACCATTCATCTCCGTCATACCGAAGGAGTTGTAGGCCTTGACATTCAGCACACGCTCAATACGACGACGCTGTTCCTCTGTATGTGGCTCTGCTCCGATACAGAGCGTGTGGAGTTTCAGATCTTTTGGATCAATACCTTCTTCCTTAATGGCCTCTGCCAAATAGATGGCATAAGAGGGGATGGCGTGAAGAACGGTGGTACCAAAGTCCTTGATGAACTTGATCTGGCGCTTGGTGTTACCAGCAGCAGCAGGAACGGTCATAGTACCCAGCCACTCTGCACCATACTGGAAGCCCAGACCTCCGGTGAACATACCATAGCCGGAAGAGTTCTGGAAGATATCGCTCTTGCGGCAGCCCACCATATAGAGGTTACGGGCAATCATATTGGCCCATGAGCAGATGTCGTGCTCTGAATAGACCACCACACAGGGATTACCTGTCGTACCACTGGTAGAGTGAATACGGACGGCATCATCCAAGCTTCTGCCTACGAGGCCATAAGGATAGTTGTCGCGCAGGTCCTGCTTCGTGGTGAAGGGGATCTTACGCAGGTCTGCCAGCGAGTTGATGGAGTCAGGCGTGATGCCGAGATCTCCCAAACGCTTCTTGTAGAAAGGAGAGTTCAGAGCAACCTTGATGCTCTCCTTGAGTTTCTTCACTTGCAGCGCTTCCAGCTGCTCTCTTGGCATTTTTTCGATTTCCGGCTGCCAGCATTCACCGTCAGGCTTGATAGTAGCCATGATTTTCTCGTCAGTCATAACTTTAGATATTTACGATTTACTTATTTTCGATTTACGATTTTCACCTTTTCACTTTTTCACCTTTTCACCCTTACTCAGTTGCATCATCATGACGGCAGAGAGGCCTGCTGTCTCTGTGCGGAGGCGGCTCTTGCCAAGATGCACAGACTGATAGCCTGCTGCCACAGCCTGACGCACCTCATCGATGGAGAAGTCTCCCTCTGGGCCAATCAACACGGTGGCATCCTCAGAGTCTGAGTGCTTCTGCAACTCATCAAAGAGATAGGTGCGAGGGATTTCCTCATAGCAATGGGCGATGTATTTGCGGCCCTCGCGGGGCTGGGTGATGAAGGTCTTGAAAGCCGTCATCTCATGCACGACGGGCATCCAGGCCTTGTGGCTCTGCTTGACGGCAGAGATGACAATCTTCTCAAGGCGGGGCAGCTTGACCACCTGACGCTCGGAGAACTGGCAGTCGAGGAAGGTGAGTTCATCAATGCCTATCTCCGTTGCCTTCTCCGCCATCCACTCCATGCGGTCCATCATCTTCGTCGGAGCGATGGCCAGATGCACAAGGCCTGTCCACTGGCGCTCCTGAGGCAAGGTCTCCCCAATCTCATAGCAGCAATGATGAGAGGAGGCGTCTGTCACCTCAGCACGGTAGTAGTTCCCTACCCCGTCCATCAGGAACAGCTCGTCGCCAACCTTCAGCCTCAGCACGCGGATGGCATGCTGGCACTCTTCGGCAGGCAACTCTCTCTGTTGTGCTGCATCAGGAACGTAGAAGTATCTGGCCTCTTTCAAGTTTGACGTTTATGACATGATGTTTATGATTTCTTCTCCGGATGGAAGACCAGGGCGAAGGAGACTCCTACGATCAGGGCGAAGGTGGCGAAGATGAACCAGCAGGTGGTCCATTGACCCTGCAGATAGTCATTCTCCCACTGACAGTAGTGGTTCACAATCTCGCCAGCCGCCAATGTTCCTATCGTGGCACCGATGCCATTGGTCATCATCATAAACAGTCCCTGGGCCGAAGCCTTCACTGAGGGCTCACACTCCTGATCGACAAAAATACCGCCAGAGACATTGAAGAAGTCGAAGGCCACACCATAGACAATACAGGAGAGGATGAACAGGATGACGCCCGGCATAGCAGGATTGCCCACACCAAAGAAGCCAAAGCGGAACACCCAGGCAAACATCGACATCAGCATCACCACCTTGATGCCATAGCGCTTCAGGAAGAACGGGATCATCAGGATGCAGAGGGCCTCGCTAATCTGGGAGATACTCGACAGCAGCGTGGCATTGTTGGCTGCAAAGGAGTCGTAGACAGCAGGATCGGTGCTGCCCTTAAAGCTGGTGATGAATGGCACGGCATAGCCGTTGGTCACCTGCAGGCACATGCCTAAGAGGGCTGAGAAGATGAAGAACAGCGCCATCTTCCTCGTCTTGAAGAGCTTGAAGGCGTTCAGGCCGAAGCTCTCTGCCAGAGAGACCTTCCCCTGCTTCTTCGTAAGTTTGCACTCCGGCAAGGTGAAGGTATAAAGGAACAGCAGCATGCTCAGCAAACCCGACACAAAGAACTGCATGTAGGTGTACTGGAATTTATAGGGATTCTCTGCAAACGTGAAAGAGAAAGAGATTCCCTCGGCAGTAGCATTCTCTGTGGCCCATACGGAACAGTTGACGAACCACATGGTCAGGATGAAACCGACGGTACCAATGACGCGGATGGGCGGGAAGTCCTTCACGGTGTCCAGCCCGTTGTTCTTCAGGATGGTGAAGGCCGTGGTGTTCGCCAGCGCGATGGTTGGCATATAGAAAGCCACACTCAGGGTATAGAAGGCGATGAATGTCCACTTGTCAGGCAACTCATGTCCATGACCGGCTTCCACACCAAGCCACCAGCAGCCGAGCATGAATCCGCCAGCCACGAAATGGCACAAGCCCAAGAGGCGCTGGGGCTGGATGAAACGGTCTGCCACGATACCCATCAGCGTGGGCATGAACAGACTCACGATGCCTTGAATGGCGTAGAACCAGGAGATCTTGTCTCCAAGTCCGGCACGTCCCAAGTAGTTACCCATGCAGGTGAGATAAGCTCCCCAGACGGCAAACTCCAGGAAGTTCATCAGCGACAGTCGGAATTTCAGATGTTTCATTATCTTTTAATTATTGGTTGACTCTTGATTGGTTGATTCATTGTCGGACGCTCACCCAAACGACGTATACGGGGTTTGAGAGAGTCGGTCGTATCATTCTTCTCAGGCACGGCAACAGGCGCTTTTTCCTGCTCCTTCTCATCTTCTGGCTTCTCTTTGTGGTGGAAGCGCATCAGCTGGATACGATCAAGCAGCAGCAGAGGGATTTCACTCGCGTTATCCGTCTGATCCCGACGAGGCATATAGATGTAGCCATCTAGTTGCTTGGCTTTCTGGTCACAGGCGTTGATGCGAAGTGTAGAACCACCAGAGACATTGATGGGGGTCGTCGCAGAGACCACGCTGTCGTTCTCATAGGTCACAGCCAGATAGACTGTGGCATTCCTGGAACCACTCTGAACGAGGAAACGGCTGCCAAACGTCAGCAGGAAGCTGTCGCCTTTATAGAAAGAGGTGTCGGCCTTCTGTGAGAACTGCACGATGTGATAAGGGGGTATGGGCAGGAGCATGAGCTGACGCTTGCCCTCCCACACATCGGTAGTGTCGCCAGAGACAGACTGGATGGTGAAACGCTCCACCTCTCCCTCTGAGGCTCCCAGCTCCAAGGCTTCGTCGCCCAACCGTTTCTGGATGTTGGAATAAATGGCATCCATCAGCTCCATGTGGTTATAATAGTAAACCAGCGTGGAGTCGAACTCCTCATTCGTCAGACCATACTTCTTCAGCACCGCCTGCATGTTGTATCGGCGGTCATAGTCTGTCGTCCGGGGCTGACTGTTGCTGATGCCCTGTGAGAGGTAGTAGTCGTACATCAGGTCTTCCATATCGTCGGGCTGAAGATACTTTGACGGTACCTGCGGCTTGCAGGCAGACAAAAGCAACATAACGGTTGCCCCGACGATGACCAGATGTACGCTCAGATCTTTCATTCCTCCTGTTCTGCTTGGTCTTTGGGCTTATCGATAACTTTACTGAATGACATCCTGCTGATCTCCTGCCGGTAGAACAGCAGCAGCCAAACGACACTCACGCTGATGCAGGAATCGGCAAAGTTGAATACCGGACTGAAGAACACAAAATGCTCTCCCCCCACGAAAGGCATCCACATGGGCCATTCCGTCTCTATCAGCGGGAAATAGAACATATCCACCACCTTACCCATCAGGAAGGGTGCATAACCCGTGCCGAAGGGTACAAAGTAAGACAGATAATAAGGTGAAGACTCATTGAACACGAGGCCGTAGAACATACAGTCAATCAGGTTGCCTGCTGCCCCCGCCAGCACCAGCGACAGACAGACGAGATAGCCTGTCTTTGCCTTCCGCTTCACCTCCAGCCAGATATAGTATCCCAACGCGGAGATGGCAATCACCCTGAACAGCGACAAGACAATCTTGCTGCCCAGCTGCATACCGAAAGCCATTCCGTTGTTCTCGATGAAGGTGATGTAGAACCAGTCGGTCACATGAATACTCTCATGCAACGTCATGGAGGTCTTCACCCAGATCTTGATCATCTGGTCAATCAGGAGGACGGCGAGTACCACAAGTATCGCCATCCTGCCTTTTGTCAGTAACGGTTTCGTCTGGCTCACTTCTTGTTCTGCTGCATCAACTTAGACTCCACACTCAGCGTAGCATGCGGAACAGCACGCAGACGCTCCTTGGGAATCAGCTTACCAGTGATGCGGTCGATGCCGTAAGTCTTGTTCTCTATACGCACCAGTGCGGCCTTCAGACCCTGGATGAACTTCTGCTGACGGGCTGCCATCGAGATCAGTTCCTCCTTCGACTGGGTGACACTACCCTCCTCCAAAGCTTTGTAGGTAGGTGACGTATCGTCAACATCGTTGGAGTCCTGATTGGTCAATACGCGCATCATCTGATCATAGTCGCGCTTGGCCAATGCCAATTTCTCATTGATAATCTGACGGAACTCCTCGAGTTCTTCATCAGTGTAGCGTGTTTTCTCTGCCATAAAATGTGAGATGTTAAGTTATTTAATTATTGTTTATTGATTTTGATATTCAACGTAAAGTCATCGAAGTCAACCTCCTGACCGTCATTAGCCTCAATCTTAATGGTGTCTGCCAGCACTTGGGTCTTGATATAGTCGCCAAAGCTGCTGACGGATTTCTCCACCTCAGCATTCGGTGCCAGCACCACACTGATGCGGTCGGTAATCTCCAGACCACTCTCCTTACGGATGTTCTGGATGCGGTTGATGAGTTCGCGGGCCATACCTTCGTTCTTCAGTTCCTCAGTGAGTTCCACCTCAAGGGCGACGGTCAAGTTGCCTTCGTTGGCCACCAGCCAGCCAGGAATATCCTCAGAGATGATCTCCACATCGACAGCCTCGACGGTCAGCTGCTGACCTTCAACCTCGATGCCGATGATGCCCTGCTGTTCCAATTGGGCGATCAGTTCCTGTGAGAGCTGGTCCATTGCTGCGGCCACACCCTTCATCAGTTTACCGAACTTCTTACCCATCGTACGGAAGTTACACTTTACCTTCTTCACCAGCACACCTGCACCCTCCACGAAACGAAGTTCCTTCACGTTCACCTCGTTCATGATCAGATCCTTCACGGCCTCGATGTGCTTCTTCTGCTCAGCATCGACAGCAGGAATCATGATGGCCTGGAGCGGCTGACGCACCTTGATATTCACCTTACGGCGCAGGGCAAGCACCATCGAGGTGATCTTCTGGGCCATCTGCATGCGGGCTTCAAGGTCTTTGTTGATCTGGCTCTCATCAGCCACAGGGAACTTGTCGAGATGGACAGAGTCGAGCTCACCACCCAAGTCCTTATACAGCTGGTCTGCATAGAACGGAGCAAAGGGAGCCAGAAGCTTGGCGACGGTCATCAGACAGGTATAGAGTGTCTGATAGGCCGAGAGCTTATCCTCACTCATCTCCTTGCCCCAGAAGCGCTTACGGTTCAGGCGGACATACCAGTTGGAGAGGTCGTCATTCACAAAGGCATCAATCAGGCGGCCGGCACGGGTGGGATCATAACCGTCCAGCTCTGCCTCCACACCCTTGATGAGGGTATTCAGACAAGAAAGGATCCAACGGTCGATCTCTGGACGATTCTCAAAGGCTACCTGAGCCATCTGAGGATCAAAGCCATCGACATTTGCATACAGCGCAAAGAAGCTGTATGTATTATATAAGGTGCCGAAGAACTTACGGCGCACCTCATCCACGCCCTCCGGGTCGAACTTCAGGTTATCCCAAGGCTCAGAGTTCGTCATCATATACAGACGGACGGCATCAGAACCGAACTTGCCGATCATATCAAAGGGATTCACCACGTTACCCACGTGCTTCGACATCTTGTTGCCCTTGGCGTCGAGCACCAGGCCGGAAGAAATCACATTCTTGAAGGCCACAGAGTCGAAGATCATCGTGGCGATGGCGTGCAGGGTGAAGAACCAACCACGCGTCTGATCCACGCCCTCGTTGATGAAGTCGCAGGGGAAGGCAATGCCCTTATCAATCAATTCTTTATTCTCAAACGGATAGTGCACTTGTGCATAAGGCATAGAACCCGAGTCGAACCAAACGTCAATCAGGTCACTCTCACGCTTCATGGGCTTACCGCTCTCGCTGACGAGCACAATGTTATCCACATACGGACGATGGAGATCAATCTTATCGTAGTTCTCCTTCGACATATCACCAGGCACGAAACCGTTGTCCTTCAGCGGGTTACTCTTCATATAGTCAGCCTTCACAGCCTTCTCGATCTCATTGTAGAGTTCCTCTACGGAGCCGATGCAGATCTCCTTGCCATCCTCATCGCGCCAGATAGGCAGCGGTGTTCCCCAGAAACGAGAACGGGAGAGGTTCCAGTCGTTCAGGTTCTCCAGCCAGTTACCAAAGCGGCCTGTACCAGTTGACTCAGGCTGCCAGTTGATGGTCTTGTTGAGTTCAAACATACGGTCTTTCTTCGCTGTGCTCCTGATGAACCAAGAGTCAAGGGGATAGTAGAGCACGGGTTTGTCCGTACGCCAGCAATGTGGGTAGTTGTGTACGTGCTTTTCTATCTTCAGCGCCGTACCCTCCTGCTTCATCTCCATACAGATCACGATGTTCAAGTCCTCTGCCTTCGCAGCTGCTTGCTCATCATACTTACCGTCCTTATTGAATTCTGGGGCGTAGGCGTTCTTCACATAGTCGCCTGCATGATGGCCGTAACCCTCCTTGTTCACACACTTGGCGATGAAGTTGTCATCGAGCTCGTCCATCACATAGTACTTGCCCTGCAGGTCAACCATCGGACGCGTCTCACCTTTCTTATTGATCAGGAAGAGGCTGGGGATATGGGCATCCTTGGCCACCTTGGCATCATCGGCACCAAAAGTAGGTGCGATATGCACGATACCGGCACCGTCCTCTGTTGTCACATAGTCACCAGGAATCACACGGAAGGCCTCACTCTCCATCTCCACAAACTGGTCTTTACCGTTTTCACCCGTAAAGACTTTCTCCGGATGGGCTTCCGCATAGGCCTTCACGTAGTCGGCTGCATTCTGATCCAACTTGGCAGAGGGTTTCACCCAAGGCATCAGCTGCTGATATTTCAGTCCCACAAGTTCCTCGCCGGTATAACGGCCTACAATACGATAAGGCACAAATTTCTCGCCCTTATTGTATTCAGGCATCTCACCGTCGTCTGTGATTGCTCCCTCAGGAGCGAGATAGGCATTCAGACGACTTTCGGCCAGGATGATGGTGATCTTCTCACCGTTATAGGCATTGTAGGTCTCAACAGCCACGTAGTCGATCTTCGGACCTACGCAGAGGGCTGTGTTTGAAGGGAGTGTCCAGGGTGTAGTCGTCCAGGCTACGAAGTAAGGTGTACCCCACTTTGTCCATTCTTCTTTAGGATTCTGAGCCTTGAAGAGCGCCGTCACCGTTGTGTCCTTAACATCACGATAGCAGCCGGGCTGGTTCAGCTCGTGGCTCGAGAGTCCCGTACCAGCGGCAGGAGAATACGGCTGGATGGTGTAGCCCTTATAAAGCAGTCCCTTCTTATAGAACTGCTGGAGCAACCACCACAGCGTCTCAATATACTTATTGTCATAAGTGATATACGGATTGTCAAGATCCACAAAGTATCCCATCTTCTCCGTCAGATCGCGCCACTCCTGTGTGTACATCATCACGTTCTCACGACACTTCTTATTGTAGTCCTCCGTCGAGATGTACTTGTCGCTCTCCTTGTTGTCGATATCGGCCTTGGTGATGCCGAGTTCTTTCTCCACTCCCAGCTCTACAGGCAGTCCGTGCGTATCCCAG
>JAEEGF010048328.1_pt1 | contig 12475 bp, 9 predicted proteins | sample 9134171 | NCBI WGS metagenome assembly JAEEGF01 (sample SAMN16246542, study PRJNA631951) | gut metagenome | biome: gut microbiome; feature: rumen; material: AP-attached | host: Bos | place: Iran: Karaj | collected 2018-10 | reverse complement strand
TGATTCGTGACGCGTTCCCGGAACTGCCGATCATTGCCGGCAATGTGACCACTGGTGCCGGTGTGGAATACCTGGCAGAGATGGGAGCCAATGTGATCAAGATCGGTCAGGGGCCCGGTTCTATATGCTCGACCCGTCTCGTAGCCGGAGTGGGGATCCCGCAGCTGACAGCGCTGTATGTGGCATCCCGTGCCGCGGCCAAACGCGGAGTGACGATCCTGGCTGACGGCGGCATTACCAAGTCGGGCGATATCGTCAAGGCGCTGACGTTGGCACAGGGCGTGATCTGCGGTGGTGTGCTGGCCGGATGCGATGAGTCTCCGGGCGAGATCATCGAGATCGCCGGCAAGATCTATAAGAAATACCGCGGGATGGGCAGTCTGGCGGCGATGAAGGCGGGTTCCGCCAGCCGTTACGGTCATCTGAAGAGCGACACGACCCGCAAGATCGCGGCCGAAGGGGTTGAAGCCTTGAAGGAAATAGCCGGTTCACTGGATCATGTGCTGACCCAGCTGATCGGCGGTATCCAGTCCGGAATGGGATATCTGGGAGCCCGGACGCTGGCGGAACTGCGTCAAAAGGCCCGGTATGTGCAGGTGAGTGCCGCGGGACAGCGTGAAGCCTCGCCGCATGATGTGATCGAACTGAAAACAGCTGTAAAATAAAAGGTAAGTGGAATCACGGCAGCAGGTTGGAAAGATAAAAACCAATTCATTCCGTTCGATCCCGCGCAAGAAATTAACGATAAACATAAAAATATCCTTGCCTCTGAGGAAGGAGTTTGCAAGGATGTGTCGGCTTTATGAGCGAGAATATTTTAGAATCGAGTAAGCTTTACGAGTTATGGGCCTGGTATGAGGCCAATCGTAAAAGAGTGCATTTATGGGCTACGATCATCCTGATCGTGGGTATTGCTATTGCTTATGCTATTTGGAGCGCGAAACAAAAAGAATTGAACGCGAATAACGCGGTCTTTCTTCTGGGAGAACCTGTTAGCGTGATAGCTGACGGGAAAGTTCCCGGTGATGATCTGAAAAAAGTGGCAGATAAGTACAAAGGGACAGCCGCCGCGGAAAGAGCTTTGCTGGAAGCGGGTTCCGCTTATTTCAACGCCGGTGAGTATCAGAAGGCCGAGGAAGCTTTCAAACGCTTCCAGACCGAGTATCCCAGCAGTGATATGAAGAGCATAGCCGCTTATGGATTAGCGGTTTGTCTGGATGCTGCCGGTAAAGATGACGAGGCTTTATCCGCTTATCAGGCCCTGTCGCGCGAGAACAATTCTGTTGCCCTGCAGGCGAAGATGAACATGGCCGCTATCTACCAGAGCAAGGGTGATAACGAGCAGGCGGTGGAAATGTATCGCGAGATTTCTACATCCCATCAAAGCAGCTGGGCTGGAAAAGCTTATGCCCAAGTTCGGAAAATGGAGACCCGTTTCCCTGAGCTGGTAAAGAAACCCGAACCTCCGAAGACGGAAACCCCGGCCGCCAAGGCTCCGCAGACTTCTGTGAAGGTGCCGCCGATGCTGGCCGCGCCGGCTGAGGAGAGCGAGAGCGTCGCCAAGAAAGCTGTCGATGATGTGAAAGATGCCGCCAAGAAGACCGGTGAAGCTATCAATGAAGCGGCTAAGGATGTCAAAGACGCTGCTGGAAAAGCCGCTGATTTCGTCGAAGATAAGACCAAGAAAGCGGCTGAAGATGTGAAAGATGCCGCCAAGAAGGCCGGTGAGGCCATCAATGAAGCGGCCAAAGACGTGAAAGACGCCACAGTGAAAGCCGCCGATGCCACTGGCGAAGCGGTCAAGAAGGCTGCCGATGATGTAAAAGACGCGGTCACTCCCGACAAGAAGTAAGGGATATTTCAATTTACGAGAAGGACGGTTTAAGCCGTCCTTTTTTGTTTTAGGACAAAAGAGTTTGGTCAGAGTGAATTTACGTCTGGTCAATCTGCCAAGAGAAGGTTAGAATCTAACCCGTCTGGGGCGGTCGCCAACAGGATCTTGCCCCTTTTATGAAACACTGACAGCAGAGCACAGGAGAAACCTGTCCGACTGCTGCAATCTTTTTATTTATTGCTGAAACTTGCTATGACCAGCAGCGAATTGCGTCAATCTTTTCTCGATTTCTTTAAATCGAAGTCGCATGTTATTGTTCCATCTTCGAGCTTGATGCCCGATTCCCCGAACCTGCTTTTTACCAACGCGGGAATGAACCAGTTTGTCCCGATCTTTCTGGGTCAGCGCACCTGCCCTTATGAGACTAAGCGGGCAGCGGATACCCAGAAGTGCATCCGCGCCGGCGGCAAGCATAACGATCTGGATGATGTGGGGATGGACACCTATCACCATACGTTTTTCGAGATGCTGGGCAACTGGAGCTTTGGCGACTATTTCAAGAAAGAAGCCATTGAATGGGCCTGGGAGCTGATCACCGAGGTTTGGAAGTTTCCCAAAGAGCGTTTGTATGCCACCGTCTATTGTCCGGACAAGAGCAAAGGCGATCCCAGTGAGTTCGACCAGGAGGCTTATGACTGCTGGGCGGTGCTGTTCACCAAGGCGGGACTCGATCCCAAGATCCACATCCTCAACGGCGGCAAGAAAGACAACTTCTGGATGATGGGCGATACCGGTCCGTGCGGTCCCTGTTCGGAGCTTCACATCGATCTGACTCCCAAGGGCGACACTCAGGGCAAGCTGGTCAATGCCGGTCTGGGTGACTGCATCGAGATATGGAACCTGGTCTTTATGCAGTACAACGCCAATCAGGACGGCACCTTCACTCCGCTGCCGGCCAAGAGCGTGGATACGGGCATGGGCTTTGAGCGTGCCGTCAGCATCATGCAGTGTACGAAGAATTTTACGGATTTCAACGGAGTGATCTCCAATTATGAGACCGATGTTTTCCGTCCGATCTTCCAGGCACTGGAGAAATTGAGCGGTCACAAGTATTCCAGCACTCTGCCGGGCAGCGCTCACTTGGGGACTCCTGAACAGATGAGAACGGATATCGCTTTCCGTGTCATTTCTGACCATATCCGCACACTGAGTTTCGCGATCGCGGACGGGATCGTTCCCGGCAATAACGACCGCAACTATGTACTGAGACGCATCCTGCGCCGCGCGGTGCGCTACGGACGCTCGATCGGCTTTACCGAGCCTTTCTTCTATAAGCTGGTGGATGTGGTGGCGGACTGCATGGGCGATGCATTCCCGGAGGTGCGTGAACGCCGGGTTTTCATCAAGAATACCATTCAGACCGAAGAGGTCGCTTTCAACCGCACGCTGGACCGCGGCATCCAGATGTTTGAGCAGGAAGTTTTCAAGATCCGCAATAAAGGCAAGAAGGAGGATTCCGCACAGCGTGAGATGCAGGAGACCGTTCATGGACTGGGTAAACTCCGCCGGGAGATGGAAAAGTTGAAGATCACCGGTCAGGCTGCCATCAGCGGCGATTTCGCTTTTCTGCTCTATGATACTTTCGGGTTCCCTTATGACCTGACGGAGCTGATGGCCCGCGAGGTCGGTTTGGAAGTGGACCGCGCCGGCTTTGACAAGCTGATGGAAGAGCAGCGCAAACGCGCCCGCGCGGCTCAAAAGAAGGTCGTGGTCGAAGTAGATACCGGACTGGACATCGAGACCCGTTTTGTGGGGTATGACCAGGATGTGACCGAGTGCCGGGTCGTTTCGCTGTTCAAGAAAAAGACCAATGACAAAGAAGATTATTTTGCCGCGGTGGATGTTTCCTCCTTCTACGCGGAGATGGGCGGTCAGGTGGGCGATACCGGCTTCATCGAGATCGAAGGCATCTCTCTTCCGATCCATGTGGTGGATACAGTCAAGCGCGGAACGACTTTCTTCCTGAAACTTTCCGCCAGAGACTGCGCTTTGGCCGGCTGGGACAAGGAACTGCCGGAAGATTTCAATACATCCGCCCGTTTGTCGGTGGACGTGAAACGCCGCCGCGCGATCGAGCGCAACCATACCGCGACGCATCTGCTGCACTGGGCGTTGCATTCCATCGTTGGGAAAAACGTCGTGCAGAAAGGTTCCGCGGTCACGCCGGATAAATTTACTTTCGACTTCAACAGCCAGCCTCTGACAGCCGAACAGCTGAGCCAGGTGGAAACGCTGGTGAATGAAAAGATCATTGAGAACTCACCCGTTTACTGGCAGGAGGTGCCCTATACCCTGATCGAGAAAAACGAGCATATCATGCAGCTCTTTGGCGAGAAATACGGCAGCAGGGTGCGTGTCATCCAGGTGGGCGGTATTCCCGGAGAATTAGATGGCTACAGCATGGAGCTTTGCGGCGGTACCCATGTTCGCGCGACAGGCCAGATCGGCCAGTTCCGCATCGTCGCGGAATCCGCGGTCGCGGCCGGTGTGCGCCGTATCGAAGCGGTCACCGGCATGGCGGCCTATCAGAAAGGTGTGAACGAAACCAATCTGATACGGACACTGGCCGGCAAGGTCAATTCACCGGTCGGCGAAGTGGAACACAAACTGGAAACGCTGGTCGAGAAACAAAAGACGCTGGAGCATCAGGTCAAGACACTCCTGCAGAAGCAGGCAGTCTCTGTCGCCAATGAATGGATCGCCAAAGCGGAGACTGTCAAGGACGTGCCGATGATCCTGGGCAGTCTGGGCGAGTGCGAGACCGATCATCTGCTGGCTGTGGTGGAGAATCTGCGCTCACGGTTTGCCGGTGTGATCACACTGACCTGTGTGCAGAACGGGAACGTGGTGATGACCGCGGCTGTTTCCAAGGATTTCACATCCCGGATACAAGCCGGCAAGATCATCCAAGCCATCGCGCCTATCTTGGGCGGACGCGGCGGCGGTAAACCCGATTTCGCGCGCGGCGGCGGTAAGGATGCCACTAAGATCGGCGAGGCTCTTGCCAAGGTCAAAGAAATGATTTAGGAATTTAGGCGCAAGACCGTCATTAGATTTTTTCTGATGACGGTTTTTTTAAGTAAAAGTTATACTGATATATGCTTTTTAATTCTTTAGAATTCGCGATTTTTTTGCCGATCGTATTTTTATTGTATTGGTATATCTTCAGCAAAAGCTATCGCTGGCAGAATGTGTTTCTTCTTTTAGCCAGCTGTGTGTTTTATGTCTGCTGGGATTGGAAAACACTGCCGCTGATCGTTCTCACGGCCTTCTCGACCTGGCTGTGCGGATTGGGAATACACAAAGCCCGGCAGACCGGAACAGCGAAGGGGACTCACTGGTATCAAAGCAAAGCCGGACTGATCAGCGCGGCGAATATCATTTTGAATCTGGGGATCCTCTGTGTTTTTAAATACTACAATTTCTTTGCTCAAAGTTTCGCGGATGCTTTTCAAATTTTCGGGATTCACCTGGGATATACCACACTGCACCTGATCCTGCCGCTGGGCATCAGTTATTATACCTTCCGTGCCATCAGCTATTCTATAGATGTTTACCGGGGGCAGATGGAGCCTACACGTGATTTTCTGGCTTTCTTCGCGTTTATTATTTTCTTTCCGTTGCTGCTGGCGGGTCCCATTGAGCGTGCCCGGACGATGCTGGGGGATTTTTTAAGAAAGCGTGCTTTCGACAAAGATCTGACTGTGGATGGTCTTCGGCAGATACTATGGGGGCTTTTTAAAAAGATCGTCATCTCAGGCAACTGCGCACTGTTTGTGGACAAATGTTTCAAGGGAAATCCGGGAGGTTTTGATGCCAGCATCCTGTGGACAGCCATCGTTCTTTATGCGTTTCAGCTGTACGCGGATTTCAGCGGCTGTTCGGATATAGCGATCGGTGTTTCCAAATTATTTGGCTTCAGACTGAAAAGGAATTTCAACTATCCTTATTTTTCCAGGAACATGTCGGAGTTTTGGCGGCGCTGGCATATTTCTTTGATGAGCTGGTTCATGGATTATCTGTATATCCCGCTGGGCGGAAGCCGCGGCGGAAAATGGAAAACGATACGGAATATCTTTATCGTTTTTCTCATCAGCGGATTGTGGCATGGAGCGGACTGGACCTTTATTCTCTGGGGCGGGCTCCAAGCCGTATTCATCCTGCCGCTGGTTTTATTAGGAACCTCTAAACGGTATAAAAACACCGTGGCGGCGCAAGGCAGACTGCTGCCGGGCGGAAAAGAGTTTTTCAGCATACTGACCACTTTTGTTATATTTTGCTTTGGGTTGATACCTGTCCGCTCGCAAACGGTCAGCTACGCGCTCGAATATTTTTATTCTATGTTCGATCTCTCTTTCTTCACCACACCGGTCGGACTCAAAGGAAATATCGTCGTGTTCATTCTCATCATGCTTGTCATTGAATGGCTCCAGAGGGAGAAAGAACACGGTCTGTCCGATTTGAAGATCAAAAACAAGTTCTTGCGGTATGCTCTGTACTATGCGCTTACGATATGCGTATTCTGGTTTGGAGGAACGCAGGAGGCATTTATCTATATGCAGTTTTAGTGATGAAAGATTTGAATCGAATCGTATTGCGTGTGTGTTTATATCTGCTTCCGCTGGTGATCCTGGCGGCAGGACTGGAATATACAGCCCGGCATCTTCCCAACAGTTATATCCTGAAAAAGGAATGTTTCGAGGATTACCTCAGCAAAAATAAACTGGAGGTTTTGATCCTGGGCGATTCACATGTTTTGCACGGTCTGGATCCGCGGGAGTTTTCCATGAACGCTTTCAATATGGCTGAGGATGGCCAATATCTGGAGTATGACCTGGGTCTTCTGAAAAAGTACAGGGATCGAATGCCCGATTTAAAATATCTCGTGCTGCGTGTAGGAACGCGTGCCTTTTTCTGTCAGATAGGGGACACATCGGATATGCAGCAGGCTTATGAATACACGATCTATTACGGGATAGATCATTTGCCATGGAGTATTGAGAATCATCTGGAGCTTTTCCATATCCGCGGGATCGAAAAAAGACTGTTCAACGCCAAAAAAATGCGGGAGGAATATGATCCGTCCCTGAGAGGATATTCTCCGCATTTTGTGCAGGACAAGTCTATGCGGAAAGATGTCGTTTGTACAGGTCGGGAGGACTGCAACTGTCCCGGACTTCGCCGTGTGAGGACACACTTGCCGCTCAAACCGGAGGAAGGCTGGTCTGTCAATACGCGTTATCTGGAGGAGATCATCCAGATCTGCCGGGAAATGAATGTGAAGCTGGTTCTGCTTCATTGCCCGTGCTTCGATTGGTACAGAGCGCATCAGAACGAAGAGCAAACAGAACAGCTCAGAGTATTATGCCGTTCTCTGGCCGCGGAAAATAAGGACATTTATTTCCTGGATCTGCTGGATGACCCGGATTTTGTTCGGGACGATTATTACGATGTCAATCATTTGCAGGATAACGGTGCGAAGAAGTTTTCCAGAAAGGTGAATGATTTCCTGCTTAGTATTGATGGGAAGTAGAGAGGTGTCAGTTTTGATACCGGGTCGGATCAGGGATGCCGGCCTGAGCGAAAGCTTCACGGCGTTCTACACACGTTCCGCATTTGCCGCAGTGAAGGTCTCCGCCGCAGTAGCAGGACCATGTCTTGCTGTAATCCACGCCCAGTTCTGAACCGATGCGCACGATCTCGCCCTTATCCTGATGAGTGAAGGGACAAAGCAGCTGGATGTCCTCGTAAGTCCCGGCCGCGATGGCTTCTCCCATAGAACGGATAAAGCCCGGCCGGCAGTCGGGATAGATGGCGTGATCGCCGGCATGAGCCGCGATGACGATCCCGGTGGCTCCGATACTTTCGGCGTAACCCGCGGCAATGGCCAGCATGATGCCGTTGCGGAAAGGGACAACGGTGCTTTTCATATTATCGTCATCATAGCTTCCCTGAGGGATGTCGCCGCCGGACAGGAGCAGATCGGATTTGAAAGATTTTCTGATGAAATCCAAATCGATGATCTCATGACGGATCCCGCATTTTTCCGCGTGGTACCGGGCGAACTTCAGTTCCTGTGCGTTGTGTTTGGAACCGTAGTCAAAACTCAAGGCCAGAACGACCCGGTGCTCTTTTTGAGTCAGGTAAAAAGCCGTAGTGGAATCAATGCCGCCGCTGAGGAGAACAACGCAGTCCATAGATGAGAGTGCTTACTCCGCGCTGTCCACGTGGGTAGTCAGACTGATGCCGCCGCGCGCGTGGAACTGACCTTCCACGATGAGTCGTTTCGGTTCGCAGGCTTTCTTGAAATCATCAAAGATGCGGTTGGTGATGTTTTCGTTGAAATCGCGCTGACTGCGGAAAGAGGCCAGATAGAATTTGAGCGACTTGGTTTCCACACAGCGTTCGCCGGGCATATACTCAATGTGGATCTTGGCGAAATCCGGCTGACCGGTCACAGGACAGAGCGACGTGAAATCCGTGCAGTCGAATTTGACCCAGTAATCCCGATCCGGATTGCGGTTTGGAAAAGTTTCCAGTGTTTCAAAGGAAGGTTTCTCCGGAAAGGATTGTTTCGAGTTGCCTAAAAGTGTGAGTTCTTTCATAGCTAGGAAAGGGGGAGTTTTTCTATTGTTTATATTCTTTCATCAGCTCCAGCATTTCCTGCACGGCCCGGACGATGCCGACCGTCACGGAACGGCTGATGATGGAATGACCGATGTTCAGCTCCACCAGATGGGGAACACGGTATATCTGCCGGATGTTGGTATAGTTGATCCCGTGTCCGGCATTGACTTTCAGCCCCAGCTGATGAGCCTGATTCGCGGCAGTGATCAGGCGTTGGACTTCGGCTTCCTCCGCGTCGGGTCCGACATAGCAGGCTTCCGCGAAAGCGCCCGTGTGCAGTTCGATGAACTGGCTGCCGATGCGCCGCGCGGCTTCGATCTGCGCCGTGTCCGGGGAAAGAAAGAGACTGACTTCGATCCCGCTGTCTTTCAGACGGCGGACTGTTTCCGTAAGTGAGGACTCCTGACCCAGCGCGTCCAGGCCGCCTTCGGTCGTGACTTCCTGACGGCGTTCCGGAACGATGCAGACGATGTCCGGTTTCAGCCGGAGAGCGATCTCAACCATTTCCGGATTGTTGGCCATTTCCATGTTGAGCCGCGTCTTGATCTGCTGGCGCAAAGCGAAAATATCCCGATCCTGGATGTGGCGGCGATCCTCCCGCAAGTGAGCCGTGATACCGTCCGCGCCTGCCTCTTCACACAGCAGGGCGACAGAGACCGGATCCGGTTCGCCGTGGGTGTAGCCCTTGTAGCGGGCCTGCCGCAGGGTGGCGGTGTGATCTATGTTGACACCTAGCTTGAGCATAACATTCAGAGGTTCGATTTTAGCGGTCGACCAGCCATTCGCAGAGGAACCAGAGTTCCAGCGCGGAGAGACCGCAGGTGGACATCCTCTCGAAAAAGAGTTCGTTAGGGGCGGTTTGGTGTCCCTTTGTGACGCTGTTGCCCAGACGATCGCGGGTGATATAGGCCCAGGCGAACACATTGGATGTGCGTTTTTCCTTAGCCTTTTTTACGGCATCCTTCTGAGCTTTTTCTTTCAGCTCTTCCGGGGTCATATCCTCCTTCTTTTTCTTCGGGGTCTTGGGTTTGTTCTTGTCCACATTCTTCAGCTCCGTGATGAACAGCGGGATCTGCATCTGCCACTGTGCCAGTGTCTGGCCGGTCAGCTCCCAGGAATAGAAGAACGTATCCTTGTCGCTGGATACCGCCTGCCAGGTTTCCTCCGGCAGCAGTTTTCCCTTCGGGATAGCCGGAACAGTGGCGGCCATCACATAATCCCGTTCCGAATCCTGGATGCCGCGCAGTGTGGGCATCAGGATCGGCCAGCCGACCCAGCCCAGTTCGAGCTTATTGGTGTTGACGGCTTGCTGAAGAGGATTCCTCATGCTGGGATAATTCTTGGTGAGCCATTGCTGGATGCCCTCTCCGAGAGTGGGAACGGCTTTTGTGGCATCTTCCGTATTGAACACCAGCATGGTGTGGAAAGGAATGTCGTATGTATAGAGGTAGAGCTGATCGGGTGCGGCGGTCTTGCCGGCGATCTGGCTCCACCAGGGCTGTGCCGCGACCCAGTTGGAAGCTCCGCGGAACACGCTCAGATGATCCAGCGGATCATTGATCACGTTGGTGGGGAACTGCCAGTCGGAACCGATGAAGTTGACTTCATTTTTCAGCAGGACCCGGCATTCGGTCTTGACATTTTCGCCCTGCAGCCAGCCGTTGATCTTGATCGAGGAAATGTTTTGAGTGATGGGGCAGGAGATCCCCGCCTGTTTGCTCAGTTCCTCCACATTGGCGCGGATAGCCAGATTGTTCGTTCCCAGAGTGGGGATCGGGCGTTTGCCGTGGATCAAGTCCAGCGGGATGTTTTCAGAAACTTTATCGCCTTTCCAGGTGTAATAGATCAGCCAGCCGCAGCCGTGCGCCAGTCCTTTGGAAAGACCGGACGCTTCATCCTTCTGCACCCAGGTCTCTTCCTTGTTGACGGTATTCTTTTCGGAGGTCACGGTGCCCTTGTCGGGAGACCCCGCGCGAACTGCTTCAAAACGTCTGCTGGCTTCGTCATTGCCGACCTTGGCCGCGAAAACAAAAGTGGGATCATCACCGCCAATGGACTGGATATAGATCTCGTTGTCCAGCAGTGTGTTGATAGGACCCGTACCAAAGAAGGAGATCAGCCCCGTCTCATCCAGACGCTGGGCGAGGATCCTCTGAACAGTTTGCGTTTGAGGTGCTTTCAGCAACTCCTTCAAAAGAGTGCCCTGGTTACTGCGGCGAACCTCTTTTAATCCGGAAAACTGGAGATAAAAAGTCTCGTTCGTTGTTTGCGCGAAAATTTGCGTCACTCCCGCCGCTGTCAGGAACAGCGCGGCTGCCAAAAAGCTCAATAAACTCTTGTTTGTTTTCATCGTTTGAATCTCAGACTTACAAAACACAACCGGCTTTATTGGAGCAGAATTTGTACCAAATTGCAAGAAACCTCTTTCAAATGTACGTGTCTTAAACCCAAAATTGTCATTAGCAGATAAAAATTCTGAGATCATACATCGTTTTTTTTGTTGACGTACTCTGTTTTGTAAAACACTTTTTTATCACCATTCACCCCTGATCTGCATGACCGTATTTACCAAATTGGTATTAGAATAGCGCATAACTGTAAAAGAACCATACTTTTGGCTCATTCTATTAGAATATTCAGTAGAGATGAGTTTATGTTGGTATTCTTTCTCATCAAAATTTTCGCCCTGCTCGATTTTTTGCGCAAGAGTCTCTTTCATCAGCTCAACAGTTTCCAGAAAGAAAGGGGGATCGTCTTGTTTCAGCTGCAAGTGACCTAATAAGTTTAAAAACTGTTGCTGTTTTTCTTTCTCTTTAGTGTTTTCAGTAATGTTTTTAATAAAGACAGAACCAATCCAATCTTTATCAATTCCCGTCAGACCATCGAGCAAACTTGTGAACATGGAATTAGCTTGTTCATTCGAGCCAATGAATTTTCTTACGGTATCCACGATGTTTATCTTTTCAACCAAAGTAGCATCCGGACGGTTGAAAGCTTCATAAGCAAATGGGATTCCCGCTTCACCTAAATTATCCATTTTCAAACTGAAGATATCCATGGAAAGTTTCCCGTCTTCATCAAAGGGAGTCAAAGCTTGTACTATTTCATTAAAATCCTTTTCACTGATTTTTTTGATGTAGGCAAGCAGAGAGTTCTGTTCCTCACGGTCACAGACAGGGAAATACGCTTTGTAAACTGCCAGAACAGGCTGCGTAAAAGATTCTTTGTCCGCGTCCAAAAGGAGATTTCCGGCGCTGATGATTTCCCGGAGATTCTTGGAACTTTGCATAGATTGGTAAAGCAGACCCAAAGCCGCAGGCGTTTTGATATTCCCCAAAGTGTAGATCAAACCAAGTCGTGACGTTTCCGGAACGGGGTCTATATTATAGACTGTTCTTTTGAATCGGTTTAAGGGGATATTTGTAGTTACGACCGGAACAGTATATATTCGATTTGAAGGAGCAACATACCTGGAATAATCGTAAAGTACGATATTATCTCCACTGGTCAAATAATCACGGATAGCATCCAGAGACTTGTCGCCTTGATTTTGAAGCCCTTGAAAGATGAAGAACGCCGCTTCCAGCTGGTCATGGCATTCTGCTTTCAAGTTTTCATTAGGAATGACCTTGTCTCCAAAGTATGTTCTAAGAGGAGGAGCTTTGTCGCCGAACAACTCGAACCAGTCCTTCATTTCGCGGAGACGGGCAATCAGTTTTTTGGGTTCCAGTTCCGGTATATCCAGTTCCGGTACATTGGATTTCAACTCGTCTATCCGTACCTTGAGAGCTTCTAGTTCTGCCTGTATCTTTTCCTTTTCCAGATTCCACTGTGCTTCCTGTTGAGCAAGCGTTTTCTCATTAGAAGAACGGATGTGCGCGATGAGTGCCACGGTCAAACCGAATGTGATAATACACAGAATAATAAAGATATAAAATTTTTTCATACTCTAAT
>JAEEGF010876270.1_pt1 | contig 12476 bp, 9 predicted proteins | sample 9134171 | NCBI WGS metagenome assembly JAEEGF01 (sample SAMN16246542, study PRJNA631951) | gut metagenome | biome: gut microbiome; feature: rumen; material: AP-attached | host: Bos | place: Iran: Karaj | collected 2018-10 | reverse complement strand
AACGAGAATCCTTCAACGGCTAATATGTTCAGAAGTGTTGAAGATCATTCATACACGGCTGAGATCCGAACGACCGCCACGTGGTCTGGTCATGCTAATCTTGAAATCACTTTTACCAATACCGGTAACGAGACTATTCACGACTAGTATTTCACGTTTGATTTCAGTTATGACATCGAAAATCCTTACAATTGCTACATCCTTGAACACGAAGACGACCTCTATACCATAGGCAATAATGACTGGAATCAGGATATCTGTCCCGGTGAATCCGTAACTGTCGGTTTTACCGCAGCATCCGGTGACGGAAGCGACATTACGAATATGCCTTCATTCTACCTACTTAACACTAAGTCTGTTTCTGTCTCAAGCTCTGATCTTACATATAGTTTTCAGGAATACTCTGATTGGACAATGGGCTTCAGTGGTGCTCTTATTCTTACTAACAATTCTTCAAAGCAGATAAGAGACTGGACGATCACGTTTAATTCCAACAGACCGATTACTCAGACTGATGCAGCAATACTTTCGGCTAACTCTGACGGTACATATACGATCACGAATGACGGAAGCACCCAAAATATCTCTGCAGGACAATCTTACAGGATAGAACTTCAAGGCGGAGAGAACGATCCGTCTGTTCCGCTGGAACTGACAGATATAAGTATTTCTGCCAGAACATTCGCATTAAGCCTTAATGACGATAAGGATAACAATGGCATAGCGGATGTAAGGGAAACTGACTATAACGGAATAATTACTGTAACACCTACAGCTACAGCAACACCAACAGATGCACCGACGATTACGCCTACAGTTACTCCTGAAGTTACAGTAACTTCAATTCCTACAACTTCGCCTACGGCTACAGTGACCCCTGTTGTTACGGATACACCTGTACCGACATCAACAGTAACCTCGACGCCTACTGCAACACCTACAACCACAGTAACTCCTACTATCACTGTAACAGTAACCCCTACTGTAACCGATACACCTACACCGGTAATTACGGTTACTCCAACAGATACCGCTACTCCAACACCAACGGCAATGCCTACAGACTTTCCTGATGACATAGACTACGAGACGGATTCTGATGAGGACGGATTGCCTGATGGCATTGAGGATTACTATGGTACAGATAAGTTTGATAAGGATACGGATGACGATGGTGTTAACGATCTATATGAGATCCTTTTAGAGACAGATCCTCTTACACCGGATGATAACGGCAATAAAGATCCTGATCACGACGGATTGACTAATTCTCAGGAATCAGCTCTTGGAACCAATCCGACAAATAGAGATTCGGATTTTGATAAGTTATCTGATGGTGAAGAATATCTGCTCTATGAAACCGATCCGACCAAATACGATACTGATGACGATGGTATTAGTGACTACAATGAGATTTATTTGGGTAGTAATCCGATCCTGCCGGACAGCGATGTTAAGCGCTATCAGACTTTGGAATTTGAACCATCCGGCAGTTCAGATTTGACGGGTGTTACCAAGGTAACTGTTAGCGGATATATAAGTGGAGCAATATGCGAGAATACGAAGATAAAAGACATCTATAACAAAGATCTGTTGACATCTTCCATAACGGCTCTTGTCGGCGTTCCTGTGAATATTGAATCAACAGGTGAGTTCGATTCAATGACCATAACATTTAACTACACTGATGATCTGAATGAGAACTATCTCAGAGTAATGTGGTTCGATGAGGATAACTTAGATTATGTTGTCCTTAACGACTACACGATAAACCGTTCAAGCAACACTATCAGTATCAATACTACACATTTCTCAAAGTATATGCTGATAGACGAAAATGTTTGGGTCAACAATTGGGGCGATAACATGGCTATGACCAAGGATACGAGTGCTTTAGGCAGTTCGAGTACTATATCCGGATATAGGTCAAAGATGAGCAGATTACAAGACAGCGATTCTGACGGCCTTCCTGATTATTTCGAGACAAACGGCATGCTTATACAAACGGGCAATGTAATTTATACAGATCCTAATGATCCTGATACAGACAAGGACGGGATTTGGGATGGTGAAGAAATGGGAGGATTAAACCTCTCCCGGACTATATTTGACAGATCTCCCTTCTACAACTATATAGACGAATGGTATGCGGGTTATGGTTACAGAGAAGGCGAATACGCATACTACTTGATGAAATCAAATCCTTCTATGTACAGTTCTGATTCAGATGATATCGGTGATGGAAATGATGCAAGTATCAATGATGAGAATGAACCGATAAATTACATTTTATATTATAGAGATAAAGCTATTACTGGTTTAAAGGGAAACAAAGAGGAATATTGCGTTTTCTTCGAAACTCTTGGAATGAACTACGAGTGTTTCGAAATTAACGATTATGATGAATTTAAGATTTTTTGGAAGAATATGTGTCACAAATGCAATGAATTCCACAAAATCACGAAGGATAGCTTTTCTGACGAAATAGCCTATAATAATCATGTTCATGATATAATCATTATTACTCATGGTGCTGTTGATAGAGATCAACTTGTTTTTACTACTGATGACAGAAATACAGTGGGCGTCGATGATTATATTATTGCAGATTTGGTTAAGAAATATACTTTTTGCACTATTGATAATATTGATTGTCAATGTTGTTATGCCTATAGAGATATTTACCAAGAAGAGGAATCAGCTGGCCTTTCTGTAGCAACAGCTTTTTTGGAATCTGATAATATAAAAAGAGTCTATGCATCTGACGGTCCCATGTACTACGCCTTTTTGGCTTGGTATAATGCCACAGTAGAACCATATCGCATATACAAGATAGAAAGAGATACCTCCGGAACAATACAAGCAGATTCAATAGGTATTAAGGCGCATTTAATATATTACGATACAAATTTACCATGGTAATAGATTCGCAATGCAATAATACTCACTTGGGTACTAGTCATATGAAAAAAACAGCCGCAATAATTCTATTGATCCTAGGCGCAATCAGCATATTTGCATCAAATATGTTAACTGCCATATATGATGCTAGGTGGGTATCAGGCGAAGTGATAGATATTCCGAAAGGTATGCAGTTGACAATCAGTAACGATATTTCATTATCTTCCGGCGGTTCAAATGTGCATATCGAAAAAGATACGAAAATTTATCCGTATTATATAGCGCCGTCAGGCACTGTGAATTTCTATTATAATAATGACGGTACCGAAATGGATCTCATTGTCACATGGAATGATGTCAAAGAAGAGGCACTACTGAATGAACTGAAAGAAGAATCCAGTCGAAGAATCAGCGAAGCACAAAAACCCATAATAAAACGGGGTGCTATAACTGGTGCTGTTCAAGCAGCAGTATGGCTAGTCATAGGAGCATTGTTGTTCTTTATGCTGTCAAAAAAAGATAAGTATAATATTTGCAATCTTTTTCTTATATTAATCCCGATAATTATCATTCTGGTTGAAACATTAATCAAGCCCGTCTATCATTAAGGCTAATGGGGTCAGACCCCATCAAATCGACCCCATCAAATCTGTCCTATTATCGGGGTTGTCAAGTCTTTAATAGCAGAATAGACGCGTTTATAATATTGGCATGGCTAAACGTAAACCCTACATCTTTATGACACAGGACAAGCTGATCGATCTTTGCAGATACGATATCGGCTGGATCGAGATCGTCGGCGGCAGTGATCTGGATGCATATCCCGATTCAGGCTTTGACGTACAGTGTGAGAATGATTATCCGATGACGTTGTCGGATCTTAAGACTGCACTTACACATTTTGAGGAAGAAAAGCTCTCTTTCGATGACTTTGCTTTTGACTGGTGGTGCCCCGTCACCACATATTTCTACGAAGATCTCTGTCTTGATGAGCTTTTAGGGCCTGATGCCGACAATATCTGCGAGCTTAACCTGCCGCCCTTGCCGGAGACCGATGAGGACATGATCGTCACCATATTTATCAAGCTCGCCAAGATAGCAGATACTACCGTAGGGACCGATAACTTCCCGAAGGGCTCTGCTTCTGATGCCCTTGATATTCCGGGTCTTCTAAATCTCATTGAGAATTATGAGGATAACAAGGATCTTCCGCCCGAAGAGCGCACATATACCAAAGACCAGATGCTCGTTTTCATCAATCACTGGGATAACAGCCTCCTTCTGGCAGATGCGCCCGAGGACATCATCAACCGCTTCATCCAGTTCACGGATACGCTTTGCGACCAGCATGTTTTCGAGGCGATCAAGATAAAGGCGTTCGCCTGCAGCGGCGGCAATTCGGCATATTCCTGCGATTACAGGGAAGCAGTAAGGCTCTTTACGATCCTTCTTAAGGAGTTCGGATTCGGCTACGCTGCCAATGCGCTGGGCTTCATATTCTACGACGGCAAGCTCACGGGCAAGCCTGACTTTGACAAGGCTTTCTCTTACTTTGCCATCGCTTCAAATTACGGCGTTCCCGAAGCCAAGCTCAAGTTCGCAGACATGCTCCTTATGGGCGATGCCGGCAATCCTGACCCGATCCTTGCTTACAACATCTACCTTCAGATCTATCACGACGCGAGGATCAGATTTGAGAACGGCGAATATACCGCAAACCTTCCGGAGAGTGCCGTCAGGATCGCAAAGGCCCTCAAGATCTTCCCTGACCAGAAGGTCAAGAGATTAAAGCTTCTTCTGGAAGCCACATACTCAGCCTTTGTGCGTTATCAGGAAAATAAGCTCTATTCCGATCTTGATCTTTCCAAGAGCATTCAGCCCGAGATCGACAAGACCATAAACGAGTTCACGAACAAGGACCGCGTTAAGATCAACACCGGCTGGCAGCTTTTGGGCGACAGCGATGTCACCGATGTCTTTGACGACTTCACGGGCCCTCCGTTCCCTGCTTTCTACACGGCTAATGTCAAAAAGCTCAAGAGCGGCAAGCTTAAGTTCACCATTAAGCGCCACTCGATCTTCCCGGGCTCGCCCGCTCCTTTGTCGCTGTCCGTCCAGCCCTGGCTCTTGAGCGCAGGATTAAGCGACAGGCTCGATTTTACACTGCCCGGCGAAGCTACTAACGAAGCTGTCGAATATTTAGCGCGCACAGGCGAAGCGGTCACCTTCGATAAGCTCGCCATCAATAACGACATGGAGAAGGGCTTCTCCGCTTTCTCGTTCGTCAGGAACGGCAACGTAGTCCTGGGATTCGGCTCTTTTAAGATCTTCTTTAACAAGCCCGCCGGCAAGACTGTCGGATAAACTTCTAAAAGCACTTTCCGGCCGGTCTACCGCACAACTGCCTAAGAGCCTGTACTGTAATATATTCCGCCTTGGTATATAATTGCACTTGTTCGTAAATGGGATAGCAGGTGTAACAGGTGGCTCTTAATAGACGTTCCAACTTAATAAAGTCTCTTATCGTTCCGGCTCTTGTCCTGGGCGTTCTTTTGAGCGGCTGTAATACTTCCGCTACTGATGCTTCTTCTGAGAGCACCGAGACTGAGACATCTGCTACCGAGTCTGCAGCTCCCACTACAAGCGAGACCACAACTGAGACTGCTACGGAAGCCACTACTGAAAGCACCTCCGATGAGAGCAATGCTTCATCTTCTGATGACGAGTCATCCGCGGATGAGACCTCCGAAGAGACCCAGAGAGACATCGGTTACGGCTCTTACGGTTTCCTCATCGGCGACATGAGATTCCACTCCAAGAACGACATCTCCATGATGATCCAGCAGGAAGACGCGACCGTGTACGACTTCGGCGCGAAGAAATGCGACTGGATCGATGTTTACTACATCAATACCGAATACGACATGAAGACCTTTGACGCGTCTTACCGCTTCCTGGGATTCTTCAACAACGAGACTTCGGTAAGCTTTGACCCCTCTGTCGAGATCGGTCCGTGGACCACGCCCAAGGGCTCAAACCTTGATCTTTATGTGGCTGAGATAACGATCATCTCGAGGAACCTCGTGATCAAGCTGTGCCCCAAATATCCCAACAATCCCGATTACTACAACGTCTCCATCTGCGGCCGCGGCTACTACTGCTCAAAAGACCAGCTGCAGATGATGGATTTCTTCTTAAGCTATCTTCAGGAAAACCCCGGCGTCGATCCTTTGGAGGGCATCATCGAGGCTGAAGATCATGTTTACTACTACTGATATTCATTGAAAAGAGCTCCGACATATAAATTTTCGATTTTCGCATTTTTATATGCAGGTTTTCGCGAAAAACAGGCCGTAAAACATAAAACCTGCATATAATTTCCCGGGGATATCGTTTTTCGTATGCAGGTCTTGGCAAAAACGGGGCCAATTAACGCAAAACCTACATATAAAATCGATGATAATCTCGTTTTCGTATGTCGGAGCAAATCAGACTCAGAACGAACTGGCTTTGCGCATCAATTACCGCCCAAAATCTCACTTTACAAACTTCACTTCCAATGTATAATATTAACCGTCCAAGGCGGAGCGTAATTCTCCGACCGGCGGTAAGCGCGAAAAGCGTAAGCCCGCAAGCCTCATAAATTCTTATGGTGAGGTTGACCCGGCGTGATTCCGGGGCCGACGGTAAAGTCCGGAAGAAAGGAAGTGTATTTTCTATGTCTGAAACCAATTTGACCGTTAAGGCGGATTCTCAAGCTGCACGCAAAATTATGCTGCGCCGTATCGCATCAGGTGCGATCCTCTCTGCTATGGCAGCGATCCTCATGTTCCTTGAGATCAGGCCTTCACTTTTGCTCCTGCCGTTCCCTGACTTCCTCGCATTCGATTTTTCAGAGATCCCGGTACTCATCGGAACATTCGCTTTAGGTCCTGTCTGGGGCGTCATTATCGAGCTCATCAAGAACCTTCTGCACCTTCCCTTCTCAGGATCCATGGGTGTCGGCGAGCTGTCAAATTTCCTCGTAGGTTCCGTCTTTGTTTTCACCGCAGGACACATCTACCGCAAGCTCCGCACTAAGAAGGGCGCAGCTATCGCAATGGCTTTCGCTACGCTTATTCTCTCTTTGGCATCGATGCCCATCAACTACTACATCAATCTGCCTTTCTACGCGAAAGCTTTCGGCCTTAGCATGGATGCTGTCATCGGCATGAGCGCAAAGGTCAATCCCCTTGTTAAAGACCCGATGACTCTTCTGTTGTTCGTTTTCTTTGCATTCAACATGTTCAAGGGAATCGTAGTCAGCGTCATCACGTTCTTTGTTTACAAGCCGATCTCCAAGCTGATCAACAGGACTTACGATAAGACGCACGCGTCAAAGGCCCAAAAAGCATAAAACAACCCTGTTTTTTTAAAGCATGTTATAATCCCCTTAAATCAATTTGATATTTGATTTAGGGGGATTTTTATAATGAAAAGGCTTTCTCTTATATTGGCGTCGGTGATGCTGCTTACATTTTTCTCGGCATCGCTGACTTCTTGCAAAAAGTCCGGTAAGGAAACTGATGTCACCGGATCCGGAACTGAAGAATCAGAAGAAGCTTCGTCCTATTCCGGTGACGGCTATGCCGCTCTTGATCTCGAGGAAATAACCTTCGGTTCATACGGCGGTGAAGACATCGTCTGGCTGGTACTTGATTCAACAGATAACGGCGTGCTCGTACTCTCAAAGTATGTCATCGATTACGGTACGTTCGACGGCGATGACGTCATGAGATCCTGGCAGTCCACAAGACTCCAGCCCTGGCTTAACGAGGATTTTTACGAGCAGGCTTTCACTGACGAAGAGAAAGAGAAGATCCTTTGGACTGAGGTCGAGATCAATGACCATCTCACGGATTTTGCAAGCGGCTATCCTACGGAAGACATGTACAGGGATCCTGCCCTTAACCGTGTCTTCCTTTTAAGCATGGAAGAGCTGTATTATTATTCGGACAAGCTTACTACATGCTATTGCGAGGCTACGGACTATGCCGTCTCAAAGGGCGCCGAAAAGCTCGACTGCGACTGGTGGGTCAGAGGTCCCTGTGAGATCCAGCGCACAGCCAGTGGAACAGACACGGGCAAGCCTGTTCTCAACAGCAAGAGCGACCCGTCTACAGGCAAAAGCACGTTGATATTTACAGATGAGGCAAGCGGCATCAGACCTGCTATGTGGATCGATTATTTCGATATCGTAAAGGACAGAGTGGAGCCTTCTGACTGGATCGCAGAGGTCAGCGTTGAGACTTCCTCGCATGATGGTCTTTACACATATACTCTCTACTCAGGCTCAGACTATGAGATGACGCTCGAGATGGATGTTAATATCGACGACTATATCAGCGGCAATGTTTTCGATCTTCCGAGATTCATGAAAGAATACGGCTGGGAATTCTACGATCCGAACGGACTTCCTACTGATGACATAAAAGAAATCTCGACGGCTGTAAAAGAAGGTGACGGACATCAGACGCAGTTCGGTTTCTTCGGTGTTAACAGCAGAACTGACCAGCTCTGTGATTTCTATTTTGAATATCACCTTCCGCCAAAAGACGGCGAGGGAATCTTTGATGCCGAATCTTATTACCCGAGAGATTATCCCAACAGGGACGGCAACTTTGAGATCTACGAACCGCTGGTCGACTTCGATGAGCACAATATAGAATATGTCGTCGAAGGCTTCGGATACGACTATTGGGGCGGCCTAACATACGGCTTGTCTTATTCAGACATCGTTGTGCTCGTATACGGCATAAGATTTGCTTCTGATGAGGCAAACTTCGGTAAGAATCCGTACTATTACACGACCATGAAAGGCAGGGAAAGCCTTATGTGGTCAATGTGTTACGACCTGCCGTAAGACTCTTTGCGAAAACGATTAAAATGACTGATTTCCTGCCATGCGGGAAATCAGTTTTTATTTGTGAGAATGGCGCGACGTACTAAATCGCGAAAACTGTCATTTTAGTCCGTAGGTTTCGAGCCTTTGGGGGGCTCATCGGCAGTTTTCGACGGACTAAAACACACATATTAGCTGTTTAGTACGTCATTTTCCGGTATCACAGCTTGTTGAGACGCAAAACCTACGTACTAAAACTCCAAAAATCAAGTTTTAGTACGTCGTGCGCAAAATGCAGCGGACAATTAAGCTGATTTATCTTCTCCCCACCGCGTTCTCGGCGATGATCCCGATCGCTTTCTGCGACTGCGGCCAGTCGGGATGCGCTATCTGGAAGACGTGGTGCATCTTAAGGTCGCCGTCATTGAGAGCATCGTCAAATAAAGCGTCAGGCAGGTGCGATTTGAACTCCTTGCTCTGCTCGCGCATCATGTCATCTTCGCCTGTCACGATGGCGACACGGAGGTCCATGTCGCGGTCTACGAGCTTGTTCAGATCGTAAGCGTAATCCGGCAGGCGCTGGTGCTCTTTCTTGTTGTCGGGCAGGTTCTCAAAGAAGAACCCCGGGAACTCCTTGATCGGCATTTTGATGCCGGGGCAGACCATGCCTGCGGATTCGACTGTTCCTCTGAGTTTTTCGAAGACCCACATGGCGTGGGCAGTGTGTCTGTTCCTTGCGCAGACGCCTACCATATATGCGAGATAACCGCCCGCGGAATCGCCGACGGTGTGGTATGTCTTAAATCCGTATTTGATGTAGACAAAATTCATCGCCTTGAAGATCTCGTTGATTATCTGGGGCAATGTGGAAGCAGGCAGAAGCGTGTAGTCGACATTGACTACGGGGATGCCTGCCTTGATGGCTAAATGCATGCCGAAGTTCTGGTCGAGCTTTTTGGTGCCGTAAACAAAGGCTCCGCCGTGGATCAGGATGAAGCATTCTTTCGCGCCGTAGCATCCGAAGGGAGTATAGACATCGAGCTTTAAGGGCTTGTCGCCGTCTTTGTAGACGATGTCCATTTCGGCTTTGCAGTCGTCGGGAAGGACTTCTGATTCAAGTCTGGGGGTATCGAAGGCCGTACAATTCTGGATGAAAAGCTGTCTGAACTTTTCTGCCTTAAAGCGTTTGTAAGAATTGAACATGGGACCGCCCCCTTTCTTTGTCAGCGCTTCTTGAAAGACACCGCCTTTGTCCTCGGAGTGATGAGACCTAAGAAGATCCAGAAATAGATCGCAACGTTCATGACGCTGGAGCTTAAGAGTGCCTGTGCAAGATATGCTGCGACAACGCCTAAGCAGATCCAGAGGATGCTCCTCTTCTCTTCGTCCTTCTCATTGATGATCGCCTTGACTGCGCCGGTTACGGAGTAAACGAGCAGCGCGAGATAGTTGATGAGCGCAGGGATACCCTGTGTTGCGAGCGTGTGGATGTATTCGTTATGACCCTTGTCCTGGACGCGGCTGACACCTTCGATGTATGTAGGCATCTCTCTGAATGCCTGTCCGAGGTTATCAAGACCGATACCGGTAATAGGGTGATTCTTTGTAGCGTAGAGGGCGACCTTCCAGATCCAGCCTCTGCCGGAGCCGAAGCCCTCGTCGCCGGTCAGAAGATCGGTAACGTCATTGCTTGCCGTATATTCGACTCTCGAGACGATGTAAGGAGTGCACATTACGGTGATGATCATTACCATAAGATAGCCGATGGCGATAACGAGGCAGCCGTTGGTGATGTCCCTGAATGTCTCCTTATCGATGTTGCTCTTCTTGCGCATAACAAGGAGCGATACGACATACGTGAATACGAGGCCGATCACGCCGAGCCATGCAAGACGCGCCTGGCTGGCAAGGAGCGTGTAGAACACGAGCAGTGATACTGCGTAGATGATCCACTTGAAGACCTGTGACTTGAAGAGCTTTTTGCTGAAGATGAAAAGACCTGCGGTAACAGCTGTGAGGACTGTCGAGAGCGTGCCGTAGAAGTTGGTGTTCTGGCATGTGCCGTATGTTGTTTTCGAGACGCGGTCATCACGGAAGAGACAGTATGTGATCTCCCAGTCGAACGTCTGGAAGTAAGCGATGACGCCTTCCAAGAGCGCTACGAAAACAAGTGAATACATAAGCCTCTTGCGAAGCTGCGGGTCTTTGATCATGGAGCCCGCATAGAAGAGGCCGTAGTAGCACAGGAAGTGCGTAGGCCATTCGCAGTAATACTCTGATCCGCCTGCGAAAACACCGCGGTTGACGGAGAATATCATCGACAGGAGCATGAAAACTGTGAGCGTGACATAGAAGATGTCTGCGACGTAGAGCTTGAAGCCCTTAACGATCCGCATGACGAATGTGATGATGATGAACACTGTCAGCACGATCGCGAAATACTTTATGATGTGAGCCTGATACTTGGACGGCGTAAATTTCTTAAACGAGCCGACCTTAAACTTTCTCAAGAACTCGAAAACAACCTCGATAACAGGCAGCAGCACAAGAAGTGCCATGGACATGTAGCAGAAGATCTTATCCTGGAGCTTCTCATACATTGACGGCTTTAACGCTACTTCGTCAGTCATTTGCATTCCCCTTTTGTACAAAAACATTTCGTTATTTTGCTCATTATAATTTATTAGTCAGACTGTGGGTACCCTTGCCGTATGTATGTTATATAATTGACACATCAAAATTAACGGAGGATCCGTATGTCAGAAGTGTCAGCACGCGAACAGTTGTCGGGACTTGTCGCATCCTTTATGGCTTATTCCGCAGGACATCTGCCTGAAGACGTAAAGACCCGTCTTGCGCAGATGAAAGAGATCGAGAACGAGGGCTTTGCACCCGACATCTACAATGTAATGGAAAAGAATATGCAGCTCGCGGATTCTTTGAAGAGGCCTTCGTGCCAGGACACCGGAATCCCCCAGTTTTTCGCGCGTGTAGGATCGAAATGGCCCTACATGGACATTATCGAAGATGCGCTTGTTGACGCGGTAAAGAGCGCGACTGCTAATGCACCTTTAAGACCAAACGCAGTCGAGGTTTTCGACGAGAAGAATACAGGAAATAACATCGGAACACACAGCCCCTGGATCGACTGGGAGATAGTTAAGGACAGCGACCAGTTAGAGCTCTATTTCTACATGGCAGGCGGCGGTTGCTCGCTTCCCGGTTTCTCCAAAGTACTCATGCCCCTCGAAGGCTACGACGGCATCGCAAAAGCAGTCTTCGACCAGATGGCTACATACGGCGTAAACGCATGTCCTCCCTGCCTCGTAGGCATCGGCATCGCAGGCTCATCTGAAGTAGCAGCAAAGCTCTCCAAGAAGGCGCTCTTAAGACAGGTCGGCTCACACAATCCGAACCCCAAGGCAGCGCAGATGGAAAAGCTCATCGAAGACGGACTTAACGCCATAGGTTTAGGACCCGGCGGATTCGGCGGAAAGCTCTCCGTAATGGGCGTTAACATAGAGCAGGCTTCAAGACACCCGGCCACACTTGCCATGGGCCTTTCCACGGCATGCTGGGCACACAGAAGAGCAGGCATCAGGATAGGCCCTGACTTCACCTACGATTTCTTCACACACAAGGGGGCAGTCTTATGAGCACATTCGAATTCAAAACACCCGTATCTGACGAAGAT
>JAEEGF011062847.1_pt1 | contig 12477 bp, 13 predicted proteins | sample 9134171 | NCBI WGS metagenome assembly JAEEGF01 (sample SAMN16246542, study PRJNA631951) | gut metagenome | biome: gut microbiome; feature: rumen; material: AP-attached | host: Bos | place: Iran: Karaj | collected 2018-10 | reverse complement strand
CCTTGACCACGGAAATCACGCGGTTGTCCACGATGTCGACACTCGACACCTGGCCGCGCGTGGCATAGCGGACGCCCTGCTGCACAGCTTGTTCGCTGGCGCCTTCGAGCAGCGTCTCAAGCCATTTTTTGCTCCACCATGAATTTCCGTAAGGTCCAAAATCCATGGGCCCAAATATAGTAAAATAACTGCACAAATGGATAAACTAACGTCTCTTTTTGCGTTTGCGGGCCAGCCGTTGGCGCTTGACGCTTTCCATGGAAACCTCGTGGAGTATGTCGAGGATGCGTTCGCGTGCGTAGGAATCGTGGAGTTTTTTCCGCGTGACAAAGTCAAGCAGGTACACGCACAAAAGCAGAAACCCGACAAAAATCGAAAGCGATATGGGCCAAAGGTGGACTGAAAAATGGGTGGCGACAAGTCCGAATGCAGGGGGCATTATGATGGAACCGATGTAGGAACCGGCAAGCTGGATGCTGATTGCCTGGCTCGAAAGTGCTTCGCCAAATCGTGCCGGGGTCGCGTGGATGAGCGATGGGTAAACGGGCGCACAACCGAGGCCGAGTAGGCAAATGCAGATGGGCTGCATCCACAGCGGAAGCGGTAGAGAAAGCACAAGACAACCCGCCGCAACGATAAAGATTCCCGCATAGATTAAACGGTGGTCCGTAAACTTGATGGCGAAAAATCCACTGACGATTCTCCCGATCATGACGGATGCGAACATCATCGAAACGCAAATGGCGCCTACTTCGGGCTTGAACCCGCAGGCAATCAGGTAGGTTCCGCACCAAAGACTGGTCGAGATTTCGAGGGCCGAGTAAAAGAAGAACGTCAAGAAAGAAAGCTTCATTCCAGGAACGCGGAGCGCTTTGCGGAAACCGAATGCGGGTTGCTTGTTGGCTGGGGAGCTTGGCTTGCTCGGCTCGCTACCGCTAGATTCCACTTTTTTCCATAGTGGGAGTGAAACAAGAATTAGGGCGAAGACGATTGCCAGAAGGACGGCGACGATTTCGTAGGCCCCGCGCCATTGGCTTCCGAACAAGATCGAAAGCGATAGGATGGCCGGACTCAGCGTAGCCCCGATTCCCCAGCTTGCGTGCAACCAGTTCGTGTGCTTGGATTCAAGATGAACCGCCGCAAAGTTGTTCATGGCCACGTCGACGGCCCCTGCGCCAATGCCCATCGGTATGGCCAATAGACAAAGCATGCCGAATGAGTTCGCAAAACCGTAGCCGACAGAAGCGAGGGCGGTTGCCGCAATGCTGAACGCGACGAGCTTCCCGGTCCCCAAAATGCGAAGGAACTTCGGCGTCAGAAGGCTAGAGACGATTGTCCCGAGCGACGTGATGATGGATAGGATGCCTGCTGCCGAAATGGGTGCTGCAAGGTCCAGTCGCATCAGAGGCCAGGCGGCCCCGAGAATTGTGTCGGGGAGACCCAATCCAATAAACGCGACGTATATGACGACCAGCAAGAAAATCATGGGTTAGCGCTCTTGCGGGCTGCTGCGCTTGGGGTCTACCCAAAGGTCGGGAAAGGCGACTTGGCGTCCACGGGCCTTGAGAACCGGGTAGTAGGTTTCTTTGTCGTAATCAATTAAGACAATATCTTCGGTAATTTCGTCGACCGTTGTTACCGCGCCGACTTGGTAGCCGGAGACATTGATCCATTCGGTTCCGTTAAATACGTTTTCCCCTTTTGCCTTGATGGCTTTCAGAAGGTTGCCCATGGAATCCATGTAGAATATGTATTGGTGCCAGTGATAAGAGGTGTCTTTCGTAAATTCCTGGCCAAGTTTTCCGCGGGTTTCCAAAAAAGATACAATCTTGCTGGAGTCTCTGGACATAGATACGTTGCAGACTTGTTCTCCGTTGTACATGTCCGTATTTACGTCGAAGTCGTCCCAGCCATAGTGGTAATATAAGCTCGTGAACCCGGAAACAGCAAGCGTGTTGTCGTAGGTGACTCCTCCGTTGTAGCTTCTGAAGAATATTTTGTACGGGGTGCCGAACGTGTTGTTTGCAAAAGTGACCTCGAATGTCGATGAAATATCCCAAAGGGTATCGTGGTTTGGGCCGCAGACGTCGATGTATATGATGGCCGTATCCCCATTTTCGAGTATGCGCCAGCGGGGAATGGCTGCATTTTCGGTATCCAGCTTGTAGACGGGGCGTCCTTCCTGTGCAAGATCGACAACGTACATCTCCGTAATTCCCGTAAGGCCTTCGTGTCCTGTGGAGAAGGCAATCTTGCTGCCGTCCGGCGAAAATTGCGGATGGTTCGGTGTGGCGGGTGTTGCAATGATCTCGTGCCGGAATGTGTTTCCGTCAAACTCGATATAGTTGAGTTCGTCCTTGTTTTCGTCGTTGAATGCTATCTTGATATGCGAGGTGCCAAATTTGTCTGTAAAAAAGGCTTCGTCGGCATAGGTAATGAAGGAATCGGATTTGATTTCTCCTTCAATCATGGAATCGGCAGAGCATCCGAATAAACCGAGCGAAAGGAACAACAGACAATAGACGATGGCCTTGATCATTTTCTTGATACCCATGGGGTCATTTTTTGAATCGCAGGTATAGTCCCTGAACTTCGCTCCGGAAAGCCCGGAATAGCGTGAGACCTTTGAGATTGTCTGAGAAAAAATCCACGTCCATTTCGTCAGGCGCTTCGACGTCGGCATTTTCCATGTCGGCTGTTATCTGGATATAGTTGGTCGGGTCGCTTACGGCGACGGTGACCATGGTGTAGTCGTTTTTCGCAGGAATGGGGAAGGAGACTATGAAGTCCAGCGTCAGTTTGCCGTTTTTCATGGATGCCTTGAAATTCTGGACTCCGCGTGTAGCCAGGAATTCCGTTCCGACAACCACGTAGTTGTAGTAGTTGCTTGCGGCAATTGGCCCAAGGACGGCGTCCTTGATACTCGGGGCTTCTTTTTCCGATATTTTGCCGTCGTTGTCCTGGTCGGCCGAAGCGAGGATTGCCGCACTGTACATTTCGTCGAAAACCCAGTGATTTTTCAAGCCGACGAATCCGCTGTTGTCGAACACCGCTATGGTGGTTACATCGGCGAATACGTGGGGGTGTGCCCCGGCCATGGCTGCAAAGCAAAGCGCAAGAATTATTGCCGGTTGAACGAATCTCACACGCGACCTGCAAATAGATTACCAAAAAGGAGTAGCCCCGACGTGAATATCAAAAGGCCTCCTGCAAGGGTGACGGCGTTGTAAATAATGCTGGCGAATCGGCTCCGGCGGCCTCCGAAGTCTATGCCTTTGCGAAAAGCGACTGCGGCAATTCCAAACGCCACGTTTGTGATGGTCATGCCGATGCAGATGACGAATGCGCCGAGGAGCGCCAACGCGACCATGGAATTGAGCAGGCAGAACAGGACTATCAAGGCCACGGCCGGGCAGGGGACAATTCCTGTAATGGCGGCAACACCGATGATCTCGCGCCAGTGGGCGGTGCGGGGGAGCGATTCTGGCGACTCGGCACTGCTTGCGTTCTTGTGCTGCTTCCAGAAGTCGTGTATGGCAATCGCGACGAGCAAAAGACCTGTCAGCATGATCAGAATATAGCTTGCCTTTTCGATTCCCATGCGCCCGGTTTCGAATGCGGGGAATACGGTTGCCTTGAAGATTGCATATAAAATAAATAGAAGCAGAACGGCGCTCAAGGTGTGGGTGACGGTAATTCCTGCTCCGAGGGCGACGCCTTGCCTCCAGCGTCCGCGGCGAGCAATGAAGTAGCCGACGACAATCGACTTCCCATGCCCTGGGCCTAATGCATGGAGCATCCCGTAAACAAGGCAGATAAAGAGAAATTTCCAGATGGCTCCCCATTCCCCGCTCTTCATTGCGGCGATAGCGGACGTTAGTTTCTCGCGTAGCGTTTTTTGCGCTTCCGAAATTACGGAGAGGAAATTGGACTTGGGTGCTTCGGAGGGGGCGACTACCGGCGTCTCGACAGTCGTCGTGACGGTATCGCTAACGGTGCCGACGTCAAAACGTTTTTTCTTGACAGCGGCATCGGCGGCGACCGCCACCAAAAGCACCAATAATATGACCAAAGCCTTTTTCAACCTAAAAACCTCAATTTTCCCTCAAAATAAATATTTTTTCACCCCTTTTTTGTGTTTTTCTGTTTTTTTTCGGCAAAAACCGCGAGTTTAGCCTTGACTAATTAGCCTCTATAAACTATATTAGCCACGTCTAAACATTGTTAGGCAAAACTAATAAAACATTCAGAGGCCTCGAATGGAACGTGTAAAACTGAGCCAAAGTCTCGAAGATTACCTGGAAATGGTGCATATCCTGCGCCTTGCCAACGGAATCGCCCGTGTCAGGGACATTGCGGCGGCCCTTACCGTCAAGATGCCCTCGGTGGCGAAGGCGATGATCGAACTCAAGAAACTGGGACTTGTGACTCAGGAACCTTACTGTGGCATCGAACTCACCGAAGAAGGCGAGCGCATGGCGGCACTTATCCTGAACCGCCATATTCTCTTGAAGGGTTTCCTAATCAAGCTCGGTGTATCGGAGGCGATTGCCGACAAGGATGCCTGCTGCATGGAGCATATCCTCTCGGCAGAGACTCTAGGGAAAATTGAAGAATTTATGAAGCCGTCTACGGTTGCTCCGTCGGCGAAAAAAGCAAAAAGTGCAAAGAAATAGGACCGGTCATGGGATGTAACTGTGGTTGCGGCGGCAAGTCGCAAGCAAAAGAATGGACTACGACACCGATGTTTTCGGAACTGAAGCGCGGTGATAAGGTGAAGATTGTGGGTTACCGTACGGGCGATTCCCAGTACAAGTCCAAACTCCTTTCGATGGGCCTCGTGCGCGGTGTGGAACTGTGCGTGTTGCAGGTGGCGCCTCTCGGCGATCCGATTGAAGTGGCTGTGCTTTCTTACAGGCTCTCGCTCCGCAAGGAAGAAGCGAATGTGCTGATGCTGGAGAGGGTTTAAGATGGCTATCGATAAAGAAGTTTTCACGATTGCGATCGCGGGAAATCCGAACTGCGGAAAGACTGCGCTTTTTAACGCACTGACCGGTTCTAACCAGATTGTAGGCAACTGGCCCGGCGTGACTGTAGAAAAGAAGGAAGGCTCGTTCAAGCTCGACAATCATACCATCCGCGTGGTGGACCTGCCCGGTATTTATGCGCTGTTCGCAAATTCCGAGGACGAGCGCGCCGCTCTTGATTACTTGCTCAAGGGCGAGGCCGATTTGGTCGTGAACATTCTCGATGCGACAAACTTGGAACGCAACTTGTTCCTCACGAGCCAGCTCATGGAAAAGGGCGTGCCGATGGTGCTCGCCGTGAACATGATGGACATTGCAGCCCAGCGTGGCGTTCACATTGACCTCAAGAAACTTGAAGAAATCCTGGGCGTGACGGCCGTCGGGCTGACCGCCGTTTCGCCGAAGAGCTGCGAAGGCTTCGTGAACGATTTGCACAAGCTGCTCCATTCCAGCAACGAGCTCCCGCTCCCGAAGGCGGTGAAACATTCCGAAGTTCTCGAGAAACTGATTGAGGATATTTCCGGGACGCTTGAGCCCGTGGCAAAGGAGCTCGGTGCGACGCCCCGCTGGACAGCGGTGCAGTATCTGGAACATAGCAGCCGAGTGCTTGAAGTGGCTGAGCGCCTGAACGTTACCATCCCTCACGACAAGATTGAGGAAGACCTCGGCGAAGAAGTGGAATTTGCACTTGCGGATTCGCGTTACTCCTATGCGCGCAACATCGTGATGCAGGTCGTTCGCGACAACACGAACAAGAAGACGCGCACCGACAAGCTCGACAAGATTTTTCTGAACCGTATTCTCGGCATCCCGCTTTTCGTTGTGGCGATGTATCTCGTTTTCTGGTTCGCCGTGACGGTGGGCTCCGCATTTATCGACTTCTTCGACATCTTGGTGGGAGACGTCTTCGTCAAAGGCCTCTCGCAACTCCTGGAAGCGGTCCATGCGCCGGGATTTGTCGTGGCTCTCCTTGCGAACGGCCTCGGTGCCGGTATCCAGACGGTATCGACGTTCATCCCGGTCATCTTCTTTATGTTCCTGAGTCTCTCCTTCTTGGAAGATTCCGGCTACATGTCCCGCGCCGCCTTTGTCGCGGATAGGTTCATGCGTTTCCTCGGTCTTCCCGGAAAGGCTTTTGTCCCGATGATCGTGGGTTTCGGCTGCTCCGTGCCTGCGCTCATGGGAACACGTACGCTCGAAAACAAGCGCGAACGCTTCCTGACCTTGTTCCTGGTGCCGTTCATGAGCTGTGGCGCAAGGCTCCCTGTCTACGCTCTGTTCGGTGCGGCTTTCTTCGGCAAGGCTGCAGGCAATCTGGTATTCGGCATCTACATGGTCGGCATCGTGATTGCGCTATTGTACGGCTTGCTCCTGAGAAAGACTCTGTTCGTGGGCAAGGAATCCACCTTCATCATGGAATTGCCTCCTTACCATTTGCCCAAGTTCAGCAACCTCTTCAGGCATGCGTGGCTCCGACTCCGTGAATTCATTTTCCGTGCGGGCAAGATTGTGCTCATCATGGTGACGATTCTCGGCTTCATGGGTTCCATCGGTACCGACGGCAGTTTCGGCAACGACAACAACGAAAAGTCCGTACTGAGCGTGGTCGGTTCCACGATTACTCCGGTGTTCGAACCTTTCGGTGTCGAGAAGGACAACTGGCCCGCCTCCGTGGCGCTCTTTACCGGCCTGTTCGCGAAAGAAGCGATTGTCGGTACGCTGAACTCGCTTTACAGCATCGAGGACCAGACGGGTTCCGGCGAAGCGGAAGACGAGGAAGGCTTCAGCTTGAAGGAAACGGTGAAGGATGCGTTTGTCTCCATTCCCGAAAATCTCGCTGGAGTGTTCGGCAAGTTGGCAAACCCGCTCGGCGTGGAAGATGCCATCGAAGAAAGCGAAGATGCCGGGAACGAGGAAACCGCTTCGGCGATGAAGGGGATGCGCGCTCACTTCAGTCTCGGCAAGTGGCAAGTGATTGCCTACCTGCTGTTCATATTGCTCTACGTGCCCTGCCTGGCAGCTCTCGGGACGGCGTTCCGCGAACTGGGTCGGTTCTACGGTACGCTCATGGTCGTATTCCAGACGGCAATCGGCTGGAGTCTCTCGGTGCTGTTCTTCCAGCTGGCCGTGGGCGGTTCCGCCCTGTGGATTGGCGTTGCCTCCGCTCTGCTTGTCGGCGTGGTCGTGGCCCTGTTCCTCATTGGCCGAGACCAGAAGAAAAAACACGTGTTTGGTTAGACAACCTGTTCTCGGAAATAAGTTGATACAAAAAAAGAGGTGCCCGTGTGGGACACCTCTTTTAAATTGGATTGTCGCGAACTTACTTCAGCTCTTTAAGAGCAGCTTCGTTCTTCGCGATAATGTCTTGCTGCGTTGCGAGCTTGGTGCGTTCGGCGTTCACCACAGCTTCGGGAGCGCCGCTGACGAACTTCTCGTTCGCGAGCTTGCGTTCAATCGAAGCGGCGAATGCCTTGGCCTTCTCGATTTCCTTTTCGAGGCGGGCGATTTCTGCAGCCGGGTCGAGGATTCCTTCCAGCGGGATGTAGAGTTCGCCACCGGGCACCACGGCGCTGGCGCTGAACTTCGGCTTGGCGGCCTTCACGGCGACGCTCAGGTCAGAAAGACCAGAGAGTTCGGTGATGATTGCCATGCAGTCCTTCACGCTGGCTTCCGTTGCGGCATCGTCGACACTCACCACGGCGCTGAGCTTGGTGGCGGGGCTCACGTTGTAGCGGCCACGCACGCCACGCACGCTTTCCACCACGGCAAAAGCCTGGTCGAATGCGGCTTCGATCTTTGCGTCGATGAGCGATTCGTCGGCCTTGGGCCATGCGCGGCTGATCACCATTTCGCTGCCCTGGAACAGGATGCTGTTGAGCTCTTCGGTAATGAACGGCATCACCGGGTGGAGCAAGTCGAGCACGTTCTTCAGCACGTAGCTGAGGATGGCCATCGCGTTCTTCTTTTCGGCGGTGAGCGTTTCGCTGTTGATCACGGCCTTCTTGATTTCCAAGTAGCTGGAGCAGACGTCGTCCCACACGAAGCGGTACAGGAACCCGGCGAGTTCGGCGAAGTGGTATTCTTCGAGCATGCGGGTGGCGTCCTTGATGGTCGTCTGCAGGCGGCTAAGAATCCACTTGTCTTCGAGTGCGAACAAGCTCTTGTCCATCGGGAGCTCGGCGGCGAGGGCGCCGGCCTGTTCGAGCTGCGGGTAAAGGAAGCGGCAGGCGTTCCACAACTTGTTGCTGAAGTTACGACCGATTTCGAACTTTTGCACTTCGTGCCAAATGCTGGTCTCGGTCATGCCCAAGCAAGCTTGGGTGCGACTCTCAACCTATGCATTTGTCGCTGGTGTTGATTTCGCGGCCATGTTTCTAAAAAAATCATTTGGGCGTTCCCGCACATATATGTGCGGTCGGGCTATATTGCAAGGCTACCCGGTCGCACCTTCGGCACACCCGCGTAGCTCTTGCAACGAAGCCTTGCTCTCAAAAATTTCCGACTAGAACTGCCCGCAAGTCTTCGCCCCAAGGGGTCACTATCCCTAACGCGAAACCGCTTAAGCACTCTTTATCAATAAGATTCTGGAGAGATCGGATAACATTCTCCTTGATAAAGAGCGTAGCCTTCATTACAAGAAAAGCCTTCTTTCTCATTTCTCGTTGCAAAATCCGGCAAGGGAGCGCAATTCTTTACATCTACCGCATATTCCGTTTCAGCACAGACATACCCCTTTTCACAAGAAATTGTTTCGCCGTCATGTATTTCATCATAACCGCCATTACATGTAAAGCCAATTTCTTCATTTCTATGTGCGTTTTGGGGTAATTTTCCACATTTGTATTTATCCACAGAGTATTCATTCTCTTTACATTCATAGGGTTTTCTGCAGTATGAGAAAAGACCTATCTCAACACTGTCATATCCTTCATCACATTCATATCCTGTTTTTTCGTTTGCTTTACGATGTGCGTTTTCAGGAAGGGGCATGCATTCAAATTTGCCTATTGCATATTCAGTTTCTTTACAATCATATGGTTTCATGCATTCAATAACATCATCTTTCTTTACTCTGCTATACCCATTATTGCATGAAAACCCCAAACTTTTATTTCTATGAGCATTATCAGGTAACATTTCGCAATTCCATTTATCTACTGCATACTCGTATTCGTCACAGGTTGCAGGTTTCTTGCATACATATTCATCATCTTCCTTGACTTTGTCAAATCCTTTATCACATTTGAACCCGAGACCTTTATTTCTATGAGCATTATCAGGTAGCGTTTCGCAATTCCATTTGTCAACAGCATACTCATATTCAGAGCAATCGAACGGTTTTTGACAAATTCCTTCATAAAATTCTTCGCCTTTAGGGCATTCAAAATCTTTTATGCAGCGTAAGTACTCTGCTGAGGCTCCTCTATAGATTCGATTTGCTCCCATGCTAAAGTTGTATTGATCTGAATACACTGCGTAAACCAATACAGTAGACTCTTCTGCTTCGGTGGTTGTAAATGAAACAAAATGATTGAAATCCTTATAGACAAAACTTAATGGATATTCGCCTCTTTTTCCCGTTCTAAAAAAACGAGCTCCGGCTGTTGGATCAATTTCTTTATAGCCCATGTAATATTCATAGCCCCAAATCATCAACTGTCCGGCATATTTCAAATTAAAACCTTTAGGATTTAAAATGAACCTTTCTGCTGGATCAGTCGAAAGCTTTCTTGTAGAAGGACTTTCATCGTAAGCATGTGCATAAAGGGTGTCAAAATCGGCTGCTGAGGGAACATGCCATCCAGCAGGGCAAAGTCCTTGGTGGACAGAATTAACATAATTCGTCACATTTTCATTATCATAGGCTTTTTTTGCGGGTAATTTCATTGCCACATGCCATGGATACATTCTTCCGTATTTTTGACAATTACTTTCTATATCTCTAAAACAGTAAGATGGGGAAACCTTATATTTTAAGTTTTCCGCCATCCACACTTGCTTATCTATTTTGATTGTTTTATACCGTCTTCCATCTCTAGAGTCAACTAGCGTGTTGCTAGCTGCATAAAGTATTTGGGATAAGCATAGACTTAGTAATAGTATGTTTGAACTATGGAATATAATCATTCGTTGCCAAAGATTGATTCATTAGGAATTTGTACATAAACAGAATCCCACTTTGTTTCAACGGTAATTCGAAGTGTTTTTCCATTATCCAAATAGGCTTTTGCGTTATGGTAATATCCACTACGAACAGGTTCCCCTAGTTCAACAGCCTTGCATTTTGCCGTTTCCATACCCAATTCTTTGAAAGTATCTCCAAAATTTTCTTTTAAGAGGTCTGTTACTAAATTGCAAGCGGCCTCTTCATGATTAGAGCATGAGCAAAGAAAAAGGCAAAGTAAGCTACTAAAAGCTAACATTGTGCGCGAAAGCATGACATTATCCTCTTTTAATGATGTTATTCTTTGCCTGAAAGGAGCCTGTCTAAAGATTTATTTTTCTTTATGTCTTTCCCCTTTTCGACTATATTTGGTTGAATATTAATGCAGTCATCATTATTCAATCTAGAAACAACATCTCTAGAAACAATCTCTTTACAGGCTTCGTTTTCAGGTTCTACCAAAGTGCATTTGTATTTTGAAAGATAAATATTGTCTTCTCCTAAACGTTCTACCGTAAAAGTCCATTTGCTTTGTGCTGGACATTTTTTTATAGCAACTTTATTTTCTATAGAAATGTTTGATTTACGCATTCTATCGGAAAAATTTTTGTAATATTCCTTATCTACATCAAAATAAATTCTGTGATTGATTGTTGTAACTGGCGGCTGTTCACTCCATAGTCCACTAGAGATTTTTAGAGAATCATTCAAGTTTTTTTCAATGCTTTGGACAACACTGCTAAAGAATTGCGCCAAGAAAGTTTGCATTCCTTTTTCGTGAATAGAATCTTTTTTTATACATCTAATACTTTGGTCGTAACTTTCAACGGTTTCAAGAACTTCAGAATCAAACTTTTTATATATCTCAGTTCTCATTTTTTTTAGTTCGATATTCACCGACTTGTCTAAAACGATTCCGTCGTTTCCCAAAGGTGGCAATATTGGAATTGCGAGATAAGAAACCTTTTGCTCGTCTTTAAAAGCTGGTTTTGCGTTAAATCCAACTGCGTCTATTCCATTAGCATCATTCCATCCTTCTTTGGATTTCAAAGCTTTTCCTGTTCCAATTTTCTTTTGCGTAATAGAATCTGTATAAGTAATTAACTTTTGAAAATCAGTTTCATCTGGCAAGCGCCATCCTTCGGGGCATGCATCCAAAGGCGGGTTGCCTTTTTGGTAATTCCATATCATACCTCGAATAAAATCTTTATCATGCAGAAATAAATATGTCACATTATAGAGACTTCCATATTGTTGGCACAATTCAGGATCATTGTCTGGACATTTAGCGTTTTCTGTTTTATATCTCAAGTTTTCGGCCATCCAAATTTGTTCGCCAATTTTGACGGTCTTGTATTTTTGACCATCACGTGAATCGGTGAACGAATCACTGCCGCAAGCGGTGAATAAACCTGTTCCGACAATTGACATAATTGCGGCAACGAAAAGATTGAATTTTTTTTTCATTTTTTTTCTCACATGTTGAATTAAGTTTTTGTGCTTTTCGATATCCAACAAAAAAACAAGATGTTTATTTTTTCTTGCGTTTTGCAGGCATGTCAAAAAGGATTTTAAAAGCATTAAGAAATTCTATGGCGTTGGTGTAGTTCCAGATGGAAACTATTGCTTGGCTTGCTTTCCATTCGCCTTTTGAATTGTAACTGACAAACTTTCCGACAAAATGATCTTTTTGCCATTGAAAGAGAAATTCAATGGAGTGCCATTTTTCATAATAAATCGAAAATGATTTTGAATTGAGTTTTAATGAAAAACCGTTTTCTTTTGCGACATCTTGGAAAATTCGTTGGATGTCTGCACATAATCCGGCTGATTTTTCTGTTTTTTTAGCCATGATAATCTCCATCGTTTACATCTATGGAGTTCGCCTCGTTCTGCAAAGAACTTCGCCAAATTATGTGTGGATACAAAAAAGGCGCAGATCGTTGCATTTATCCATGCGGGGCTCTCGACTGCCTCTAAACGATAAACGCAAACGACCCACGCCCCAAACGGGCTGTTGCCCTTGGTCACTAGACCAAAGACCGGTTGAAAAGCCGGTCACGACAAACCGAGATACACCGCAAAACGGCATACCTGCGTGAGCGTTCGCCTTGTCCTCGTTTAGGGAAATGGTCGAGATTTCGCATGGAGAACAAGAGCAAAAACTCTTTTACTCTTTAAAAATAACATAAAAAATGGTGGCTGGCACAAAAAGTTTACAAAAAAGTTCGTTTTTGACAAAATTTGAAGAAAAAATCTACTTGTACGGCGGACTTTGTTGTTTCA
>JAEEGF010080973.1_pt1 | contig 12478 bp, 9 predicted proteins | sample 9134171 | NCBI WGS metagenome assembly JAEEGF01 (sample SAMN16246542, study PRJNA631951) | gut metagenome | biome: gut microbiome; feature: rumen; material: AP-attached | host: Bos | place: Iran: Karaj | collected 2018-10 | reverse complement strand
ACAATTAGTAAAGGAAAAAGCGTGAAAAAAAGAGAAGTTTTCGGCATCATCATTTCGCTCATCGTCATCGCGGCCAGCGTGACAGTTTTTCTAAACCGCGTTTACATCAAAGATTTTTTCAGCGCAATGTCATATGAAGAACCGGAAAGAATCAAGGCCATCGAAGAGTCATTAAATCTCACCGACCGTGCGAGCTTGATGCTCAGAGCCTCGCACCCTTCGCTAGAATCGGAGCAAAAATTTAACCAAAATTGTGATTCGCACAGCCAAGACGTTTCCACACTCGGCTGCTACGCGAACAATTACATTTATGTCTACGACATCAACCACGAAGCCTTGGATGGCATAGTTGAATCAACCATGGCGCACGAACTTTTGCATGCGGCTTGGCAACGACTAGACGGCACCGAAAAAGAAACCATCAAAAAACTTCTAAAAGACGTCTACGAAAATTCCGAATACCGCGAAGAATTACTTAGCGACCTAAAAAACTATCCATCGGAAGACTTAGTCGAAGAGCTCCATTCGCGCATCGGCACAGAATTTAAAAAACTGCCCGACGAACTAGAAAAATACTACGCCAAATATTTCAAAGACCAAGACAAGATAGTTGATTTTTATGAAAAGTATAAATCTGAGTTTAAAAAGTTAGAAGCTGAACGAAAAGAGATTGAAGAAAAACTTAAAGAACTCAAAAACGAAATCGAAGTTTTGACCGCGCAGTACAAAAGTGACAGCTCGGCGCTAGTGGCCGAAATAACAGAGTTCAACGAGTGCGCAAACCAGCCTGGTTGCTTCGTTGCCGACGGTTACTTTTACGAAAAGCGAGCCGAATTATTAGAAAGAAAAGCCAAGATAAATGAATTATATGAAAAGATAGTTAATTATATCGCAGAGTATAATAATTTAGTTGAAAAGTATGATCAAAACGTACTAAAAAACAACGAATTATTTGACGTGATGAATTCCAATGTGGAGAAAAATAGTTTAATTAAATGAAAGGACTAAAATGAAAGACTATTTAGTACCAACTGTGGTGGAAGAAACCAATAAAGGCGAAAGAGCCTATGACATTTATTCGCGGCTTTTAAACGACCGCATCGTGTTTTTGGGTGAAGACGTCAACGCGCATACGGCAAACCTCGTCGTAGCACAACTATTATACTTGGCGCACGAAGATCCGAAAAAACCAATCAAACTTTATATCAATTCGCCTGGCGGCTCAGTCTATGATGGCCTCGCAATTATCGACACGATGAATTATATCGAACCAGATGTGGAAACCATTGGCATTGGTTTGCAAGCTTCGATGGGCGCCATGCTTTTGTCGTCCGGCGCGAAGGGCAAAAGATATTGCCTTCCAAATGCTCGAATCATGATTCATCAACCATCGTCTGGCACGGAAGGTAAAATTACCGACCAGGAAATCATGCTTAGAGAAGGTGTGTTTCTAAAAAAACGCCTCGCCGAAATTTTTGCTAAAAATACCGGCAAATCTCTGGCGCAAGTTGAAAAGGACATGGACCGCGACAATTGGATGAGCGCGGAAGAAGCCAAAAAATACGGCATCATCGACGAAATCATAAGATAGCTTGACCTTTTTAATTTTTCAGTTTATACTGAAAATATGAAAAAGCAAAAGATAGGTCAGATTATTTCTATTTCAATATTAGCGTTAACAGTCGTCGCGATGGGCGGGATTTTGGGTGGTTTTATTGGTACCGCTCAAGAAATCAGCGCGACCAAAGAAGACAACAAAGTCGATGTGATTTTGGCGAGCGCCAACATCAACAATAGCACCAACGTGTCGGTGCCGATTTTGTATTACGATCAGGAAAAAGACGCTTGTTTAGATATTTATAATATCAGCATGAACGAAGCTGTGAGTAACCGGCAGTTTGAATGGAGCGATTGTGGCTATTACAATTCAGAAGTTGAAGCCGGAATGGTTTCCTCAAAACTAGACGATCAATATTTGCCAGTCGCAACCGGCGGTAGTTTACTAGAAAACCGCGGCGTAAATAGCGAGAATTTCAAAAGATGGTTTAACCAAGTAGAAGGTAAGAGCAAAAGCTATGCCGGGACGATGAATTTGTCTTACAATTCAGAAACTGGCAGCTTTGAATATAAGAGCGAAAACTATTATCCGCTAGACGACATCACCATGAAAAGTGATGAGTTTGGTAATAGAGCTCACAACCATTTGTTCACCTTGAATTTAGGCGTGCCATTCCAAGCACTACTAAATGGTCGGGAAAAGTTCGTCATTTCAGCGGATGATGATACCTGGGTATTCGTAGGTGACACGTTAGTGCTTGACATGGGTGGCGTGCATGACACCATCAGCGGCAATTTCATCATCAATGAGGACGGTGAAGTTTATGCCAGCGTCAATGGTGAAGACTTAGCTTTCACGGGCGTGAAACTAAAAAGCGGCGAGAGTTCCATTGTGCGCATTTTCCACGCTGACAGAAATGGTATTAGCTCAGAGTTCAATCTAGATTTTGTGAATATGCTTCTTAATATTACCAACACCAGCATCGCTAGCGAAAATGGTGGCGTAGAAGTAGCTTACGATCCAACCAATCCATCTTATATTGCACCACTTGGTGAAAGTTTAACCGTAAGACCAGACAATCGTAAAGCCTTGATGACCATGATGGTTTCGCAAATCGTGGCCATGGGCGCCCTAGGTTCAGTAATTGTGATGACTATTTCCGTGGCGTGGAGACGTTCGCGTCGCGACCGTAATCAGGTAAAATAATTTTAACTGTTTCGCCTTTGTGATTTTTGAGTGGGATGTTTAATTCTGTTGCCAAAGTATTAACCACCGCGGCGCCAATCCGAAGACCGGTAAAAGAACCAGGACCAGACATAAAAGTAATTTCTGTTAAATCGTGCCAATCAGCGCCATTTTCCTGCAATTTTTCGTGAATAAATTGCAATATTTTTTCAGCAAGGTCATGACCGGATTCCCAAGTATATTCCTTGTCATCCAATCTCAAAATGGTCGTTGACGTACTAGTATCTAAAAATAATTTCATAAAACAGTCACCTCCCGGGTGTTGTCATCATTATAATCTATCGTGATTTTAATATGATTTTCTGGTAGAACCTCCGCCACTTCTTCGCCCCATTCAATCACCACGATGTTGCCATCTTTAATCTTTTCTTGAAGGTCATCTAGCATCAAACCAGGATTTGAAAGACGATAAAAATCATAGTGAACGAGATTGTGACCATCCGGTAGCGCATAAGATTTGGAGATGGTAAAACTCGGACTGGTCACTTCCTGCTTGACACCTAGCCCCTGAGCTAAGCCCCGCACAAAAGTGGTCTTCCCGGCACCAACATCACCAACTAATTCTATGACATGGGCGGGTGACGGCTCTATCTTGTCGGCAAAGCTTTTGCCGAAGTCCAACATTTCTTGTTCGGAAGCGATTTTCATTGTATAATTATACCATGAATATCTATATTTCGGGGATATCTGGCACGGGGATGGGGCCGCTGGCTCTGATGGCCAAAGCAGCCGGGTTCAACGTCTGCGGTTCAGACAAACTAGCCGGCGCAATTTTACCAGAGCTAGAAAAAGCTGGTATTGAAGTTAGTATTGGCGAGCAAGATGGCAAATTTCTTAAATCAAAACTTGACGGACTAGACTGGTTTTGCTATACCTCAGCACTTCCTTCCGACCACCCGGAATTATTAATCGCCAAAGAAGCCGGTATCAAATGTACTAAAAGAGACGACCTCACGGCCTTTCTAGTTTCAGAATTAAAACTCAAAATGGTCGCCGTAGCCGGAACTCACGGTAAAACCACTACCACTTCAATGATTATTTGGGCCGCGCAAAAGCTAAATCTACCAGTTTCATACATCGTCGGCACCACACTGGGTTTTGCTCCGAGCGGCATGTATCACGAAAATGACCAATTCTTTGTCTACGAAGCCGACGAATACGACCGAAACTTCTTGAAATATCACCCTTGGTTAGCCTTACTCACGGCAGTATCCTATGACCACCCAGACATTTATCCAACCAGAGAAGATTACGCAGCGGCGTTTGAACAATTTAAAAACCAATCAGAAATGGTAATCCAAACTCCAACAATCCAGCTAGACAAATTCAAACTAGCTGGTGAAGCAAGACGACATGACGCGGCGTTGGCATACGAAGCAATTCGCAAAATGGCACCAGACGTAGAAAGCGAACGAATCATTGAAATCCTAAACGAATTCCCGGGAGTCGGACGAAGGTTCGAAAAACTCGGAAACGGTTTTTACACTGACTACGGACATCATCCGGAAGAAATCAGTGCGACAATCGACGTGGCTTTAGACGAAGCTAGACTGCGCGGATATAAAGGTGTGGTGGTAGTTTATCAACCGCATCAAAACGTCAGGCAACACGAAGTGCGTGGCGGTTATAAGGAAGCCTTCAAAAAAGCCGACAAGGTCCTGTGGCTTCCGACCTATTTAGTGCGCGAAGACCCGAATTTGAAAATTTTAACTCCAGAAGAACTAATCGAAGGAATTGAAAACGCCGAAGTCGCCGAATTAAACAACGAGCTTTACGAAAAAATGCTAGCTTTAAAACGCGAAGGTTATTTAGTCATGTTGATGACCGCCGGCCCGGCCGACGAATGGTTGAGAAATCAATAAAACTATTATGCTTTTTTTCCAGTTATGGTAAAATTAGTTTATTATGGATGAGGTAAAAGAAAGCAAAACAAAAAAAGTTTTGACTATTATTATTGCAATACTATGTGTAGTGGCAATATGCTTAGGAGTAGGTATTTATTTAGCAACAAAAAACACCAATCCTCCGCAAACAGCAGATGAAGAAATAGAACTAAGTGATGAGCAATTATTGCAGCTAAACTTCAGTAAGAAATCTGTTGAAATTTGTAACGAGGTAGATTCATTACTAGCAGCAGAAACAATCGATCTGGAAAAAATCAAAGAAATTTATATGTCTGCAATTAACGAAAGTGTTTCCTTAGGAAATTATAGTATTGCAACATCCTACATAGATGCGGCAGCCGAAAAATTGACCGCCGCTAATTTAGGAAAGGATGCTTTAGATTTCCTACAAGCTATAGACGTGAGTTCTTTTCCTGAATTAGAGCGTTATTTCCATTATGAACGCATCATCGTATTAGCAAGGCAGCTAAGCGATGAAGAAACAGAAACAAAGTATGTGCCGATGTTAAAAGAATTAAGAAGCTATTATGAAGAATCGCAAAAACCAGAAGAAGGCGCTTCAACCAATGATGAATAGGAGGACAATATGAAGAAAATAATAAAAACACTACTAGTCTGGATGGTTGTTATTTTCGGGTTTTTTATTAGTAATAATGCTATTGCTACCTCTGGTTATACATTACAAAGCAATTTTAGCCCGGCCTTATTGCCATGTTTAGTGGTGATGAAACCATATGACGGTTTAAGGTATCGACTTGTTTCAGACGGTAACACTGGTCTTGTTTTGAAAAAAGGCAAGGATGGCTATAATGGTGACACATTGCTACTAGTAGATACCGTAGGATCAAGATGGAATAATTCAAGCAAAGGTTGTAAAACGTCCAGCACCAATCCAAATCCTGACGTGGAGGTAGTTTATAGATATATTACATATGGTTCAGGTAATAAGTTTACTAGAAGCCCGAGCAAAACATGTACACCAAAGAAAGATCCCTTCAATGAAAAATTCTGTTCAAACTATGATGGTGAAGAATTTATATGGACCTTTAGTTGTATGGAAAGCGGCAAGGACACCCCAACAAGCTTGTCCGATAGCTCAACCGAAGTAAAACTACTCACTGAAAATGAAGTTAAAAACATTAAAAGCTCTTTTGTAGATGGAGTATCACCTGCATATGATTATTATGACGTAATAGCGCATCCAAATAAAAGTAGCGAGCAGAAGCTAAACGGCGTCATTAGAGTGAAAAGAAAAGAATATACCTTAAGTGTCGATGCTGGTGTTGGGACGACGGTGACAGTAAATCGCTCATATTACGGTGAAACTGCCACGGTTTTTAGCGGAACGAATAAAAAGGGAACAGCGACTATCTATGAAGGAGAAAGCCTTGCTATAACCATGACACTAAGCAGTGGCTATACCTGGACTAGCCATACCATAGTCGGCAAGAATCTAAACGATACTACAAGTACTAGTGTAAATCACACGGTCGGTGCTAATGTCTCAGTCACAACAAGAGCTGCGAATGAAGTGGTTAAATACACTCTAAAAGTTGACCGAGGGCAAGGAACCGGCGTTGTCGTGAAAAAAGTTACTAGTAGTGGTCTTACTACCATTGTTGAAAAAGGAGCCTGTTCGGGTACTGGCGAAACCACCAGTGAAGATATTTATGGGAAAGATAAAATAAATGTAGTTATGAGCGTATGCGACGGTAGTAATTATTATTGGAGCTCGCATAGCGTAGTTGGTAAAGACTTAAATAATACTAGTGATACAACCGTCTCAAATCATACTGTTGGGGCGAATGTCACTGTAACCACTAGGGCAGTCCAGAAATTCACACTAAAAGCTCAAGCCATCAATATTGCAGCCTCTACTCCAAGAAGTAAAATTACCGGCACCACAGATACCACTTCTGGTTTAGTTCAAAAAGGCAACAAAGCCACAGTTGATAAGCCTACAGTCAGTGGCTACAAATTCCTCTGTTGGGGCACAAATAAAGATGCAGCAAGTCCTTGTTCATCGGGGGCAAGTACCGCTGCCACGTATTCAGTTGATAGCATCAGTGCCAACACCACAGTCTATGCCTTCTATGTCAAGGAATGGACACTAACAAAGGACCAAGGCACTGGTACTACCATCACCGTAACAAGAAGTAGCTCTCCATATGGTGGAGGTGACACTGGCAACCTAGCAAATAATGCTACCCTCTATGAAGGCGACAAAATCTCTGCAACATTTAGTTTAAGTACTGGTTATTCTTGGGGCTCACATAGTTTTGTAGGTAAAGATGTTAATAATACTAGTAGTACCACCATTTCTAACCACGTAGTAGGTGCCAACGTCTCAGTTACTTCTTCGGCCAACCAGAATAAGTATAAAATCACCGCCAAAGCTGTAGACGTTACCACTAAGACAATTATTAGTGGTATTACAGACACCACATCCAGTGAAGTAACTTATGGTCAAAAAGCCACGGTCACTAAACCCACAGCCACTGGGTATAAATTCCTTGGCTGGAGTACTTCGCCTAATGCAGACAAGAATGCCTTAACTAATGCTGATAGTGATACATATACTATAAATAGCATGACCGGCAACACCACCGTATACGCATATTATGTTAAAGAATGGAAACTAACTATTAGTGCTGGCACTGGTACCACCATCACGGTGAATCGCGTTTCCTCAACCTATGGCGGCGGCGGAACCGGTAATCTAGCTAACAATGCAACCCTCTACCAAGGTGATGTCATCGGCGCAACAATTAATTTGCAAACTGGCTATTCCTGGGGCTCACATAGTTTTGTAGGTAAAGATGTTGACAATACTACCGACACCACAATTACTCACACCGTAGGCGCAGATGTTACGGTTACTGCCTCCGCTAACGAGAATACTTTCCAAGGAAAATCAGACGTCGGCTCTGAAACCACTGGCTGGAAAAATACTAATACAACTGTTAACTATGAAATTCCATGTGATCCAGTAGTTGGTTGCAAGGTTACCTTCACACATAGTCTAAAACGCACTAATAGCGGCTCAGTTACTTACAGTATTACTCGTGAATCTAATTATGATAAAAAAGGCGTAGATAGTAAAACCCTAAAAAACAATGTCACGGAAAGCTTCACAAGCGGTAACACCGTAGTTGTCTACACAGATAGTAATCTCACATTATATCCAGGCCAAGTAGTCTGCGAAACCTTGACCTTTAATCCAAAAGCCAAAGCGCCAGACACCAAGGTAAGTCTAAAAGCCTGTGCTCTCGCCACTGGCAATGCTCAACCAACTCCAAGCTTGCCATCCTCACCAACTTCCGATGATGGCACGCTTCTCAAAATGCATGTGAAGAATAATTCCATTACCGGCAGCGATTACCAAAAGAAAGTCTACGCTAAACCAGGAGACTCTCTAACCTATCGTGCAGTCTATAACCCAGTCTTACAATATACGTACTATCTCAAACCACAAAAGATGCAGATTAATGGTGGTACGATTTATCCAACTAGTGGCATCAATACTACTGACACTCTGCAAGCTCTCTACGATTCCAAGAAAGGCTCAAGCCTCAAGAACTGGAACAATGCTATTGCTGTAAACAGTACCAACTTCATTACTAAATATGAAGAGAATTTCACCTTTGATAAAGGAGATAGCACCAATAAAACTAGAACCAATAATCATGCTGTTGTAGCATCCGAAGTAGGTAGAGTGCTTAAAGAAACCGCTAAAACAAATGCCAATGATAGTGTTAAAACCACTCCAAGCCAAGTTACATTTACAAAAAGTGGCGATAATGTCGTAGGTAATGTCCTCACTAACGATGCAGAAAGTGAAGCAGCAGCGGAAGTTCCATACAACTTCAATACCAATGTAGAAGTCACCGCTGATACAGGCAAAACCCTAATCTCCGGCGAAACTGGTGTCATCACCTACAAGATTGATATCTTGCCAAAGATAAACGATTTAACTACTGATGGTAGCGAATCTCAAGCCTATGCCACAGTCGTCAAAGACGCTAAATCCAAAGTAATCGTCTATACTACCAATGCTAATGTTGGCGAGAAAGCTGGCACTGCGACCTTCGGTAGTGACAGTATCTGTTCATATTATAGCGACAAAACCCCAACCAGCTGTTGGTATGAAGAAGAAACAAACTACAATAATACAGACAATAGTTATCTAAATAGTGAAGGTAACCGTCTTGGTAAAACCTACGAGAATCTCCAACTCACCATAGATGTCCCAGATGTCTATGCTGGTTATAAGTTCTGTGTTGCCGTAGCTCTCTATCCGTCTTCATCCGGCGCAAATAATAATCTCAGTGCTTCCGGTAGTGGTACCTGGCGCATCTCCAACTCTAAATGTTTTTCAACTGGTAAACGCCCAACCTTCCAAGTTTGGGGTGGTAGCTTCTACTCCAATGTAGATGTCTCTACCTCAACTATCGTTAAACAAAAACTATCTGACGGCACAATCTTTAATAATAGTGCTCTTGTCTTCTCCTCATGGGTAGAACAAAGTGTTGTCTCTAATGCTGAAGTCAAAGGTCTTGCCTCTGGCGCCTCTACTGGTTTAGCTAGCAATGCGGCTGGTGGTGGTAGCCTAGAATCTGGTCAGTCTGGTAGTTATTGCCAGTATCGTGTACCGCTAAGTTTTGCCAACTATGCTAAGAGCTCATTATTAAGACTCTGTACCAGTGATAGCAGCGCTGGTGTCACTGGTGAATCCGGCATCAACATCAAAACTGACAAAGAATCTCTCATTGATCCATTGCCAGAAGAAGATAGTTTCGTGAAGAATGATTATGCCAATAATGCCGTAGTAAACTTCACTATTGGTGGTGATAAAAACACTATTCGCCACATTGGTGTTGGTAGCCTCACTATTAATGCTGCTACTATTCCAGCTGGTAAAACTCATATCGTTAAAGCCAATGGCAATATTACCATTAATGGCAATATCCAATATGCTGATGCTGCCTATACTGCTATCACCGAAATTCCAAAACTCATCATTCTGGCCACCGGGAACATCAATATCAATTGTGGAGTCAAAAGAATTGATGCAGTCTTAATCGCTAAAGACACAGTAACCACTTGTTCTTCTTCGGATAATATCAACAATGCGGCCAACTCTAATCAATTAGTAGTCAATGGTGCCATCCTCACTGGTGGTCTAGTCTTTAACCGTACCTTCGGTGCTGGTATTGGCGCCTATTCCAAGATTCCAGCCGAAATCGTCAACTTTGACACTTCACTCCTTCTTTGGGGCAGAGGCAAAGTTGATACTGACGACACCAAGATTAGACAAGTCTACGAACACGAATTAGCGCCAAGATACTAGTATGATATAATGGGGGTATGAAAAAAGCGAGGAACCAGTTTGTTTGTCAGCAATGCGGTGCTGTCTATGGAAAATGGGTTGGTCAATGCACCAATTGTTCAGCATGGAATTCACTCGTCGAACAAATCGTAGAACCCGAATCTGAAAAAAAATCCGCCCTAGCCAAGGGTCAAGTGTCCGGCAAGAAGCTAGATTTTGTAAAACTAAAAACTGTAGTCCCATCCGACAAAAAAGCTAGGCTCTTAACCGAATTTCCAGATTTAAACGTAGTGCTCGGCGGTGGAATATTACTCGGTTCAGTGTCGCTATTAGCTGGACAGCCGGGAATTGGTAAATCTACGCTTCTCATGCAAATCTGCGCAGAAGTCGCTAAAAACCACGATGTATTATATATATCCGGCGAAGAGTCGGCCGGGCAAGTCAAACTACGCGCCGAACGTTTAGGTGCTAATTCAGAGAGATTAAATTTTGCCACCTCCACTTCCGGAAATGACATTGCCAAAACCATTGAAACTGGCGAATTCGATCTTGTGATTGTCGATTCCATCCAAACTTTAGCTATGGATGAAATTGCCTCCGCGCCTGGCACCGTTTCACAAGTAACCAACTGTGGCAATCTAATCATCAGAGCCGCCAAGCATACCGATACGGCCGTAGTAATTGTCGGTCACGTGACGAAAGATGGCACTCTCGCTGGTCCGAAAGTCTTGGAACATTTAGTCGACGTAGTTTTAAACTTTGAAGGCGACAGGTATGGTGGATTCAAGACGGTCAGAGCAGTCAAAAACCGTTTTGGCTCGACTAACGAAGTGGCAATTTTTGAAATGGTTTCGTCCGGCTTAAAAGAAGTCCAGAATCCATCAGCGGCCTTACTCGCAGAACGAACTAATACCGACGGTTCAATTATCCTAGCAACTTTAGAGGGGAATCGCCCGATTCTAGTAGAAATTCAAGCCCTTGCCACACCGTCAAATTTCGGTTACCCAAAACGCACCGCCTCCGGTTTTGACATTAATCGGTTAAATCTACTAATTGCCGTGCTAGAAAGACGCACTAAACTAAAACTTTCCGACAAAGATATTTTCATCAACGTAGTCGGTGGTATGAAGCTGCAAGATTCAGCGGCAGATTTAGCCGTCTGTATGGCCATCGCCTCGGCAGTTGCCGGCAGAAAACTCAGTGAAGAATATGTGGTATTTGGCGAAGTCGGTCTCGGTGGTGAGATTCGTTCAGCCTTCCGAGCAGACCAGAGAATCGCCGAAGCCAAAAAACTCGGCTTCAAACACGCCATTGGTCCTGCCACAGTTCACGATAAATTTGTCGTGCCGGTCAAAGACCTCCGTGAAACCTTAATTAGGTATGTCAAATGAAAATTTTAGGTATTGATCCGGGACTTGGTAGATGTGGTTTCGGGCTAATCAAGACCACCACTCGCGCTGGTGCAAAAGCTTTAGACTACGGCGTAGTGACTACGACAGTTGACGCACCGCTTCCTAGTCGTTTAAAAGAACTCTACGATTCATTAACCGAAGTTTTTGATCAAACCAAACCTGATTTAGTAGCGGTAGAAAAACTGTTTTTTGCCAAAAACATCACCACCGGTATTGCCGTGGCAGAAGCTAGAGGTATTGTGCTTCTCGTGGCCGAGCAAAAAGGCCTCAAAGTCTACGAATACACGCCAAACGAAATCAAAAAGAGTCTCACCGGTTATGGTGCCGCGAATAAAACTCAGATGCAGGAAATGGTCCGCGTTCATCTCGGGCTCGAAAAGAAACCAAAGCCAGATGACGCCGCAGATGCCCTCGCGGCGGCAATTACCTGTGCCTTTTTGTACCAAACCAATGCAGAAGAGAAGTATAAGTTTTCTAACTCACGTAAGGAGGTGATATAATCGGTCTATGATAGCGCATTTAAAAGGAAAAATTACCGAAAAATTTGGAAACTCCCTCATTCTTGATATTAATGGTATAGGTTATGAAGTAACCGTGCCAACTCCGGACTTTGAAGCGGTGCATCTAGATGAAGAAAGGAAATTTTATACTTATCACGCAATCCGGGAAAACTCAGAAGACTTGTACGGTTTCTCCACTCTAGCCGCGAAAAAGATTTTTGAGCTTCTAATCTCAGTACAAGGCATAGGGCCAAAAGCCGCTATTGCAATTCTGTCACTAGCCGAAGCCGAAGAAGTAAGAAACGCCATCGCCAATGCTGACACAGCGTTTATTTCCAAAGCCTCAGGGGTAGGTAAAAAATCAGCTGAAAGAGTAATTGTAGATTTGCGTGACAAAGTTGGCACTCCGTCCCACTATGGCGCCACAGAAGCAAAATTTGCCAAGAAAACCGATGAACCAGATGAAGCTTTGGACGCGCTAATCGCTCTAGGTTTTCCACTAAAAGAAGCCACCGCCGCTCTCGAAAAAG
>JAEEGF012466100.1_pt1 | contig 12480 bp, 12 predicted proteins | sample 9134171 | NCBI WGS metagenome assembly JAEEGF01 (sample SAMN16246542, study PRJNA631951) | gut metagenome | biome: gut microbiome; feature: rumen; material: AP-attached | host: Bos | place: Iran: Karaj | collected 2018-10 | reverse complement strand
GCTCATCTTCTCCGCACCATTGCCCGTCGGGCCACTCGCCTCTTTGGTGAAACGCAGCATCCCACTACGCAGTCCGGCAGTCATCTCCGCCCGGACGCCATAGTCTTCCAGATAAACGCTGTAGAATCCAGGGTGCGCCTCTTCCCTGCTGTGCGAGAGACGCGACAAAAATCATGGCCAAAATGGACATAACCTTAAACCTCTAACCGGCAGCTCCGCTGCTATTATGAATGACGGCGAACTTCACAGTCAGCCATTTAAGCGTTACTACAACACTACTTAAATCGGCCGCGAAGGTACAAAGAATCGGGCAAACCACCAAAGAAAAAACATTCTTTCCGTTAATGATTTCCTGAATTGCGTGGAAATCCGCCTCTTCGGGAACTGTCTCGCTATACTGCCAGAAGTATTGCTGCAAGGGCGCCAAGGCTCTCTGCTGCCATCTTTCCCATTCGGGAGTCATCCGTCAGTTTGTGCTCTACGATGTAGTCGCGCAGCTTCGTCCGCCACACCTTGTTTTGCAGCAATATCCATAATGGCTCGTCAAAACTGGCGAACTCCACGTTATCTTTCAGCCAGCGTTTTGATGGCGTATGACTCTTACCTGATCGTTCACCCTGACAGTTCAGATGCCAGAAGCCGTCCGTCTCCAAATGCCAAAACGGCTTCTCTATTCCTGTCTTATCGTCAAACTGTGAGTCTTTGGCGTACTTCCTCATCAATGCCTCATACCGTTCCTCCAGCCAGTCGTTAATGACAAACTGATTGTTCCCAAACACATTTGCCTCAACCCCATCAATGGCAGCTAACAAAAGAACGGGCTTTGCCACGATGGTCTCACCATGAATCTTTGCCTGCCGGATGCTCGCTATCCGCGTGGTATAGTGCGCGAAGCATTGCTCGTAATTGAAGCCACAGGGTTCTCTAAGCGAATCAAGTGGTAAACATTCTTCATGACAATTATCGAGCACTTTATGGACTGTTCCAAGCGATTTTTCTATCCTAATTGTTTTTGTTTTGGCCACGTAGACTGGGTAATACAAATCATGGTATCTAATACCCTCGCGTCTACATTCTCTAAGACATAGGTCGAGTAATCTCAAAATGCTTCCGGCACGTCGCCCTTGTGTCGATGGCGCTATATTCTTCATGTAATCGGCCAATAGTACATCGCCCCTTAACAATTTAATTAATAGTTCCTGATACAGCGGCATACGAAGCAAAGTCCTTGCAAGTAATTTCATCCTTTCATCATCCTTTAATGACGGATAAATATATCCAAGGCAAGAAAGGTACCAATACTTGTAGTACTCATATACTAGTCCTAAATGGGAAGATGTTCTTGTTTGGTTCTCTCCATACTTCCTATATGCAGTATCATTCGGATGAGAAACATATTGAGGAAATAGTTTTCCTATTTCTAAAAAGTTAAATCCACGATTGTCTGCCCATAATAAAGCGTTACACATTTCTATTTCACAAGCAGAGAAAGAACTACTTTGGGTTATTTCACTTGTTTCAATATTATGAGATAAATGGTTGTTGCAAATATAATCGATATATTCTTTATATGATATTGAGATAACTTTCCTAACGTAAATAGTCAACTGCTCATACGGGATAATATAGTCTCTATCATCTCGTATGAACTTATCAATAGTTTTCTCATAAGACTGAGAGAAGAATAATTCTATATATTCGCAATTACTCATAACTATTAAATACTTAACAAGCCCTCCAAATTATTCTGTATTTGTTTAAGTTCCATCATTAAATCTGCGTCTGACTTCAGAAGCTGCTTAACAAATTTGAAGTTCTCGTTTATTAATCTATCAAATGTAAGAGTAGCTTTCTTTATAGATTGCCCTTTATTTATATCACCAGCCAATTCAACTGCTTCAGAAAGTGACAAGCTCCCATCCAAATAATCACCAAGAATCACTATAGAATCCTCGTGTTGCGATTTTACGACCTTTGCGATATCACGTATATCCTGATGGGCATCCTCCAACTCGTCATTTTTAATTTTATCAGTTATTTTACCAATAATATTAAGTTCTGGATTTTCTTTATCGGCTTTATTGATTGGAGCATTATTCAACAACTCATCATAAAAGCTCCACCGTGATGGTCTAATATCTTTTGCATCAAGCATTGCCTGATATACTCTCAAAAGTTTCTTAACATCACTAACTTTCATTCCTAGCTCACCGGCTATCACTTCTATGCGTTTTCGAGAACGTTCTTTAGTTCGGTACAACTGTCCTGCTTTCTCAAATGGATTCCATGGTCTTTGACCAATTATATGAGTATTGCAAAGCAAGTAGTCAATCATTTCCTGACTAAAATCATCAGGAAGAACAGAACAACGTATCATTTTCCATTTCTCAGGGTCATCTTTAGCTAAGAGCCTATATGCAGCCAATCGACTATTTCCTTCTATTACTACGTTCCCCTTTACAATAATAGGCACCATTAACCCTCCATGGGCTTTGATGTTTGCCTTCAATGTTTTAACAGAAGGAACCCTATCAATCATTATTTTTTGGATTTGCTCTTGTGATGGATTAGGGTCTTCCAAAGATTGTAGAGCAGTAAACACCCTAGGATTCTCTGAATAAAATTCCAGGTCTCTCTGATTGAGTTCTTTATCAATAATGGTAATGTCTTTTCCAGCTATGGAAATAATTCTTTTTGTTCCTTCCATAAAGTTATGAATTTAAAATGTTATGAACAATATCAGCAAAACTATAATCAGCGTTTTCTTTATAATCTGCAAGACTTATATCTCCTTGTGCAAGGAAAGCAGCACGCTGCTTGGCATCAAGTAATACATTTATCCACTCATCAATACTTTCTTCTACCATCAAATTGTATATATGGCAATCTTTCTTTTGAGAGATACGATGTATTCTATCTTGAGCCTGCAAATAATCATCTAGGTTAAATCCTCTATCATAGAAGATGGCATTATTAGCAACTGTTAAGGTCAAACCTTCTTTGGCTGATTGTGGGGTTGCAAACAAAATTCTAGCATCGCCATTCTTGAAAGCTGCCACAGATTTGTTTCTTTCCTCGATGCTCATCTTGCCTGTTATCTTACAGGCATTGAGACTATTATACTTTCTACAGAATTGGTCAATATTCCCTGTGAATATGCTCCACACAATAACCTTCTCGCCTCGTTCCATAATCTTTGAAATGGTCTTGTCAAGAAGTATCTCTTTGGCAGATATGTCTTGATAACTATCATCCAACAATCTGGGATTCGAGGTGGTTTGTACTAGACGTAGCAATCGTTTGATAGTGTCTGTTGATTCGTCTAATATACTTTCATCTCCTTTTTTAAGCATTATCCTCATTTCAGAACGGATTTCTTCATACATTTCGCTCTGCCTCTTCTCAAAGCCGATATATAAATCATGGTAGACCTTATTTGGTAATGAGATAATACCACTGCTCTTTGTTTCTCTGACGCTAAATGATTTTATTTTATCAAATATTGCTGCAACAGAATTCTCAAAAGCGTTTCTTCGACTCGCGTCACTTGCCAAATCATTTGACAAGTCGCATTCTTTTTTGAAAACCTCAAAATTGCCACCCAGCGACTTTCCTTGGTCCAAGAAATACACTTGTGCCCAAATATCATAAGGTCTATTGGCAACCGGGGTCCCAGTCATTATCACACGTATCTTAAATAATTGTGATAATTCGAAGAAATCTTGAGTTAATTTTGATTCTGGATTCTTTATTTTTGTCGATTCATCAATTATTATAGCCACATTACGAGTTTTAAGAAACAATTTCATCCGTTCTTTTTCGCTAGAAATAGTTTCAAAATTTGTGATAATAACTCTTACAGGACTATTTAAAACGAAGAAATTATTTCCATGACGACTGCCTAATGTCTTAGGACGAATATTTGTATGTATTTCAAATTCTGAACACCAATTATTTACAAGTGTTTTTTTTGTAACAATAAGTACAGTGTCTATGTCTCTATTCTTAAGCCAATACAGTAACAAATCTATAGCTATTTTTGTCTTTCCAAGGCCTTGTTCATGAAAGATGGCAGCATATGGATTGTCCTTAAGAGCCTTGAATGCTTCATGCTGATAAGGAAATGCCTCAAACTTGGCAGAGAAATCGGCTATGCCATGATACTTTAAATTACTCATATATTTGCAACTCTTTTGAAATTATCCAATACATGGAAAGTTAAATCTGTCAATTTTCTTTGCTTTTTTACAAGTCTCAGGACATTTTTCATTTTAGCATACGATATAAATGGGACGCAATATATGATATGCCGCTGAAGATTATACGTTAGTATCTCATCAATATAAGCATTTAGTTGTGCCTGAGTGTGTTCGTTGTCAATGTCGTACTTCGTTTTCGCTTCTCCAATTATGATAATATCCTTGTCACGATAACGAAGGTCTGGATAAAAGCCATTAATAACTTGAGGGGTTCTGCCATATTCAGGAAGTTCCGCATCAATCAATGATGCAGAAAAATTAGGGGTAAATTCTTTGACATACAAAGCAATCTGCCTAACTAAATCCATATGAAGTTGTGACTCAGCCATAGTCAACTCTCTTCTCTACTCTTTATTTCATTGATGATAAAATCTAGTTTCATTTTTAAACGTTCGAGAGCTTCTCTTTTGGATAAGGGTACCTCGTCAGTTTCTGTAGCAAGAGAGACTATCTCGTCGTGCAATATGTTATTCAATTTTACGCATAATGCATTTGCCAAAACATGATAGGGATATTTGCTAAGATCTTCATTTTCCACTTTCTTTGAATCGACGATTCGCATTGCTGCCTTAAGATTCTCTTTAAGGAAGACTTCTCTTGCCTCATCATCAGCAAAGATAGCAGGGATGTCACGTACGCCTTGAGCACGGTCTATATTTCCATCTACAACCCATTTTGCAAAATCATTTGGGGCAAATCCTTTTCTCTGGATAATAGACTTTATTCTGGGGTTTTCATGCTCCCTGAACTTAGAAAAATCTTGAACATCAAAATCGTAATTATGTGACTCTGCATAGGGTGCATAATAAAGTCGCATATATTTATAAGCCTCTATGGACTTTTCTATTTCAGTTTTACCACCACCACACATTGAGATAATAGTATTCATTGGCAAAGATTCTTCTTCGCTCAAATGGTAGAGATACTTTGCTTTGGAATATGGATCCCACTCACGCGGTCCCACCAAATGAGACTGCAAACGAATCTCATGCTTTTCAATATCAGACAGATTTTCGTAAACAAGAGCAATAATTGAAGTCCAATCACCAGGTGTGCCCTGACGTTCAAAATCTCTATAGATTTGGAGACGAGTGTTTCCTTCAATTACAACATAAGAACCATCTCCTTCGTGATTGACTATGATAGGATGAATGATACCGCCACTTTCTTTTATGGAATCACGTAAAACCCTGAAAGTCGTACTTGTATCACTGTTGCTACTGTCGGACAAAGCCATAGCAATAGCATCTGCTGTTACATTATTAAAGTACTCCAGATATTGTTTAATACGAGGATTCTCTTTATCAAGACTAATACTCGCTGTAGGCAACACTTGTAATTCTGCTTGTTTCATCGCTTAACAATTATATAAGGGTTCAACTCTTCAAATCTTAAATCGAAATACTTTTTGGCTATCTCTGGGAACTCGGCTTCGAAGTCGAGCATCGTCTGATAACACGAGCAATAATTCTCTTTCTTAGGGTATCCCTTGGGGATTTTTAGTTTTTTGTTATATTTGCCTTTCGGCCGTAGGTCTTGAATACCTTGGTGATATTCTTCATTTCTGACGCAGTATTGGCGGAAACTCATTTTCTTGAAAAAGCCTGGCTGATTACACCAACGGGCTAACTGGGTGTATAAGCTCTTAAAACGGGAATTATTGTATTCCTCAAACCTCATTATATACGGCAGGCAACCATGTTCCATCAAGATTTTGATTCTAAAAAAAGTACCTTCAATGTCTTTTTCATCTTGGCTGTCATAGGCTACCAATACATATAGTTTTGTAGATTTCTTGCAATGCTCGCGCCACACTTTAAGACCTTTAATAGTTTGTTCCACTTGGCGCTTTTCGTTTGGGTCATCCATTCTATAGTGGTCAAAGGCAAAAATATAGTCACCATGATACTTCACATCATTGAGCAACTTGGCCTTTTGTTCTGTCATCAAACGGATATCCATACCTTGGCGAAATTGGAAACGTTTGCCTGTCCTTTTCAAGTCGTCCATCACTTTGGCAAATATCTTTGGAGGTGCAGCCATAATATTGTCGTCCCAAAGATAGATGTTCTTCCTGTTTTCGTCTAGAAACTCAGATACGGGCGACCACTCAACAACTCTGTTAAGTAGACGGTTTACACAGAAACCACAGTGTCGGATGCAGCCTCGTGTAGTGAATCCTATTGAATAGCTAAGGTAATCATCGAACCTACGCTTCTTTTGCTTTTCGTCACCTCCGGTGACTTTTTCAATATACTCGTTATAAAGCGTGTAATCTGGTGCATGATGTTCAACCTCGTCAGGCAAACTGGGGCCATTTATTTCAAAGAAACCTGTTCCGCCGTAGAAAATAAGATGCTGCCTAATCATAAGGCTAATAAAATCGGGAATTTTAGTGAACTTAAATACCCTTGACAGCACCAACAAGTCATAGTCACTATCTGTAATAATCGGGTTGCCATTAGCCATCAGTTCGTCGTAGCCCATAATCAGTCTAACGTGATGGCCATACTCCTTGCAGAAGGCTGATATTTTCAGCAAAGCGAGGTTGGGATGGCGAGTTCCATGATCTAACAAGTCAGCATCTATGATGCCGACTCGTAGAGTTTCATTTGATTGAACAATTAAGTCCGTTTTGAAACCTTCATTATCTGGTAGATACCTTAGCATTAAGCGTAGGGTTCCACTTCTTTGGGTAGACAAACTAAAATATTATCGTTAATCACAAATAACCTGTCATGTTCAGGTGCAGACCAATTTGCCAATTCATCAAAGCCCCTATCTATTGCAAATTCTTTGCTAACTTCAATTGCTCCCTTTGTCAAGGCCAACTTATTCAGCATATTTGAGGTAGATGGTGTTGTTACGTCTAACAACCCGTCAATAACCTGATAGCAGTAACCTTCTTTTATTCTCAATTCCATATGGTAGTGTATTTCATATATGTTTCAGTTTTTCAGCAGAGCCGATTATATTCGGCAAAAATACAAAATAATTAGTTAATTAAGAAAGATTAAGGAAAAAATTATTAATAATTAAACCGTAGTGAGCGTAATTTCCAAAAATAGTACAGCGTAGATGTTTTCAGTTAACAGATAACAGTTAGTAGTTCTTTTGAACTTGCGAACCTTGAATTTTGAGCCAGCAGCTCTGCTGCGTCCTTTAGCTCCTTGAACTTTTCGCTGTTCTAATTAGTATATAGATTAAGGTCTAATTAGGCACAAATTACTTCCTAAGTAACCGATGAGTTATACTATGGATTGATGCCTAATTAAAGTGTAATTGATGCCTGATTGCAGCATCATTAATGCCTAATTCCACTATAATTAGTCAATCAATTGCAACATAATTAGTCAGTCAATTCGAAACTCCCGGAGGCTCCCCCGATAAGAGCCCCCTGAGGCGGATAAAGGTTAAAAGTTCACCTGCGTCTCCGGCGCCTAGTCCGTCACTACCTCGTTGAAATGTTCCTTGCCCCAGGCTATCAGAGCCGTGAGGGCGGGCATCAGCGACTTGCCCGTGTCGGTCAGCGAATACTCCACGCGGGGCGGCACCTCGGGGAACACCTCACGATGCACGAGATGACTGCGTTCCAGATTCTTCAGCGTCTGCGAGAGCATCTTCTGCGAGCAGTCGGTCATAAACCGGCGAATCTCATTAAACCGCAATACGCCCGTCTCGCTCCTGTTCAAGAGAAAAAGAACGAGTAACGACCACTTGTCGCCGAAACGACTGACAACATGCCTGATAGGACAAGCTAAATACTCTGCCTGGATATCTGCCATAACTTTAGGAATTTCTTTATTTCATCGCAAAGGTAACAAATAGTTACCAAGTAACGCGAATATACTTTGTTAATCTAAGTTAATGTCACTTTCACGAAAGTCCGATAACATCCCAATTCCTACTTTTTGGTAACTATCCCACCAAAAAGTGCCTTCTTGTGGGATTGGAAAACTTGCCATACCTTTGCAATCGAAAACGAATAAATAACATTTTAAACGAATAAGAACAATGAAACAGATTGAGACAATTAAGAGTGGTAAGAATTTTAGTGCAGTAAGCGTAGGTAAGATGAGCGAGATCATCGAGCATGAGTTGCCCATGGGCCCCGACTTCATCTTGAAGGGAAAAGTGTTCGCAGGACAGGCAGTAGGAGCCACCGGCAGCGAGCTCTCGTTCCAGACACTCGTTCCCGGTCAGGACAGCGGTTTCCTGCACACCCACAAGACCCACGAGGAGCTGTACATCATCCTCAAGGGCGAGGGCGAGTATCAGGTCGACGGTGATATCTTCCCCGTCAGCGAGGGCACCATCATCCGCGTCTCTCCCGACGGTAAGCGCGCGCTGAAGAACACCGGCACAGACAACCTCACCATGCTCTGCATCCAGTACAAAGCCAACGCCTTCACCGAGGCCGACAGTCCTATGACCGACGGCGTCATCCTGCAGGACCAACTGAAATGGTAAGTACGGCCATGGAGAGAGCTTTGCGTTTCTTGCGCGACCACAACGAGGTCGCCTTCGCCACATGCGAGGGCGGCCTGCCTAAGTTGCGCATCTTCCAAATTATGAGGCAAGAGGGCAACGTGTTCTTCTTTGCCACCTCGGAGAAGAAAGCCGTATGGCGCGAGCTGCACCAGAACCCCAATGTCGAGCTGGTAGCCTACGAGGGCAACATCTCCGTGCGCTGTTCGGGCATGGTCAACTTCAATGTCGACGACGACACCAGACGGTGGATATACGACAACAACCCCGTCCTCTCGCGCCTCTACAGCAGCTACGACCAGCTCGCCTATTTCTGTCTGCCCGTTGCCGAGATGGACTACTACGACCTGCAGCCCACCCCGCCCGTGTTCCAGCATTTCGACCTCATCGCAGGCGAGATAGGCACCGGCTTCGTCGGCGAGCGATTCAGCAGACAGCAGGAATCCTCACGGGAAAATCCCTAAACAATGATAAACTTTTTCAGCCAAAAGATGGGAAATTTCATCGTTTTCCGTATCTTTGTACATCGATTAACAAACCAAACAAATACCGACTATGAACATTCTCATCTTACAGGCCTCCCCACGGGCCAAGGGCAGCACCGCCTGGATGGCGGAAGAGTATAAGAAGGCAGCCGAGGCAGCAGGCCATCAGGTGACCCTCGTCAACGTGTCACGCAAGAAGATTGCAGGCTGTCTGGCCTGCGAGTATTGTCATACCAAGGGCAATGGCGCCTGCATCCAGAAAGACGACATGCAGGAACTCTATCCGCTCATGGCAGAGGCAGAGGCTCTCGTGCTGGCAGCCCCCATCTACTATTTCACCCTCAACGCCCAGATTCAGGCACCCATCCAGCGCATGTACTGTGTCAACAAACCCGCCAAGGTGACGAAGATGGCACTCCTCATGTCGTCCTACTCCCCCGGAGTCTACGATGGCGCCACTGCTGAGTTCCGCGACATCTGCAACTACTGGGAAGCAGAAAACATGGGCATCGTCACCGCCAAGATCGACGAGCAGAAGACCGACGCAACCCGGCAGAAGATTATCGCCCTCGCAGGAAAGTTGTGAGTTCAAGGAGACAAGGAGACAAGGAGTTCAGGGAGTTACAAGACGATAGTCTATGATGCATGAGTTCCATTCCTCCCATTCTTCCCATCACTCCCATCCTTAAACTCTAAACCTTGAACCGGCGGCTCCGCCGCCTATGAGCGCCAGGGTAAGGCTGTAAGTCGGCTGGGCGGAAGATGGTGTGGGGGTTCGAGGCTCGGTTCGCTGACCATAATGGCCTTATAGGGATCCGTTCCTCCGTCCTCGACGCTCTGACACTCGGTGTAGGTTTCCTTCACGGTTTCCTGGTATCCCATAAGCAGGAATAAAAAATGAAGAACAAACAACGCGACTCGTCAAATGGAACAAGCTCATTTGTTGAGTCGCGTTGTATGAAGACTTTGTTAATGAAGAACGAAAAATTAACAGTTCTACATTTCTAACTTTTCATCCGTTATACATGTTTTCTTAACTCTTATTCTCAACGATTACCACTTCGGAATCTGATAGGGCTCGCGGGGGCCGTCGTAATAGAGCGAGGCGATGCCTGGGCTGATGATGCGGAGGTCGATGGTGGAGGGGATGGAGCCGTCGTAGCCTGAAGGGGCATGGTCATTGTCGTAGCATTGCATCACGTGGTCGTCGCTACCTTGCCCCCACGGATTGCGGATGGCGAAAAGGGCATTGGGGTCGTTGGGGAGGAAGAAGCTGTGGCCGTGGGCGGTAATGGTCTCGTGATTGCCCATCTTCAGGCCCTGCTTGTTGAAGCCTCCGTTGACGATAAGTCCGTGCTTGATGCTGACGGTGACGAAGAGTTTCAGCTCCTCTGCCGTGCATTTGCCTGGACTGACGGCGAAGCTACGTCCGTCGCCCGTGAAGAGCGGTGTCATACCCTCGGCGCCGAAGCCACCCAGCTGTTTGCCAGGACGGAACACATAGAGCCACTTCATAATGGCTTTCTCTAATATCGTAGACCACGTGAGACGGCCGTTTTTGCCCGTCATCTGCTGCACGCTGCCGTTGGATGAGCAGAGCACCTGATTGTCCACGCCCACGATGATGCGCTTGCCGTCAGGGTCGAACATCTTCACCTTGAACTCCTTGTCGCTCACCTGCTTGATGATGCTCTGGATGAAGCGCGGATACATGTAAGACATTGTTGCCAGGGTGCTCACCGTGTTGCAGTCGCCAATGCCGTGCTGGTTGCAGTCAGCAGGCATGGGAGTGCCGAAGGGGTAGAGCGTGAACTGGCGGGTCACCCAGTTGTCGAAGCCGTCCATCTTAGCGGGCTTGGCGGTGTAGTCGGCCAGCCACTCCAGTTCCTCGGGAGTAGCGCGAATGTCGTTCTTGAAGCCGCTGCCCATACCGCCGCAGTCGATGGCGTAGGTACGGCCCGAAATCTTGCCGATTACCTTCGTCAGCTCGCCACCGCAAAGCGACGCGTCAGTCTGCGTGACCGACTGTGGCCAGTAGAGGCCCACGAAGGTATAGCGGTTCTCGTCGGCCTGCTCATCCTCCACGAAAGAGAGGAAGCGCATGATCGTGTTCGACGTGCTGCCGACAAGCACCAGCACCCGTCCATCGCCGCCCGTAGCCGGAGTGGTAACAGTAATCGTTCCCGTCTCGGCCGACTTCTGTGTGACCTTGGCCGTCCAGCCTCCGTCAGCCATGCACACCACCTGCGTCTTCTCGTCGGCATTCACCAGCGTGTAGTTCACCGTCACCAGCCCGCCGGGAGAATAGGCAATTGCCCCCTCCACATCCTCGAAGAGAATGTCGAGCGTGGCAAACAACTGCGTAATCTTCGACTGGAGCTCCTGAATCTGTTCCAGGATGACGGCCAGCTGCTCATTCGTACGATCCGAGACGGCGTTGATGCTGTCCTGTACGACCGTCAGCTGCGTGTTCAAGTCGGCTGACGAGGCGTAGCCCTCGAGCATGTCACCCACCCAGCTCCTCAAGTTATTGATCGACTGCTGCAGCCCGTCGATATCCTTCGCCAGCGCCTCCTTTTTATTCATCAGGGAGTCAATCTGCTGCTGCCTTGTGGCGTCGTTAGCTTCGAGAAGCCCGATGGTACCATCCAGGGAGTTGTAAGTCTCCGTGAGGAGGTCCAGCGACGACTGGAGCGAGGCCAGCTGCTGGTTGATGCCCGCTACGGTAGCGACCTCCAGCTTGTCAATCCGCTCGCTGAGTTCCGAATCGTCATAACACGATGTCACCAAGCACAACAGGCTTAGTGCGACGACATAGAAGATGTTTCTTTTCATATCTGATATTTTTAATGTTGGTTTTTCCTACCATGGCGACAAAAATACAAGCTTTCCGTTTCTTTACACCCAAAACCATTTTCTGCCAAACACACCAAATCATGCACCCCCACTCATTACTGCTGGCATTCCTACTTGTGGTGCTCCTTACCGTCTGTAGTCAGTGGCTCAGCCGCAAACTCATCACGCACCAGCATTTCAGACAATTCCCGTGGCTCCTCATCCGAAATGTCGCCCGACAAGAATTTTAGAATAAGTGTGTGTTCATACTGTGCATCATAGCATGGTTTTCTCTATGACACAAAATTTGAGAAAACGGTTACAAAAAAAGGAAAGAAATTAGCAGTTCTGTAGAATAACAACCAACAAGCCCCAAAGCCTCTCCTCTCTCCCCCACGGGGGAGCAGGAGGGG
>JAEEGF012335390.1_pt1 | contig 12480 bp, 12 predicted proteins | sample 9134171 | NCBI WGS metagenome assembly JAEEGF01 (sample SAMN16246542, study PRJNA631951) | gut metagenome | biome: gut microbiome; feature: rumen; material: AP-attached | host: Bos | place: Iran: Karaj | collected 2018-10 | reverse complement strand
CTGCGTTTTGTCTTCGCCTTTATTGTACTCCTTCATCATTCAAGGTACCTTTTGGGAGATGATAATTGTTATTTTCTGGGAGGTTCGCTGGGCGTAGAGTTCTTCTTCATAGTGTCCGGCTATCTGATGATGAATACGGTAGACCGCATAGTGTCTTCCAAAAACTATAATACAATTCCGGTTGACAAGAATCTTGCAAATGAAACAGCTTCTTTTATCAAAAAGAAGGTACAGGCAATACTTCCACAATTCCCTATTGCCTGGTTTATAGGACTTTTGTTTGTGATCATTCTTAACCACATGACAATTGTAGATGCTTTCGAGGAGTTCAAGCAGGATTTCTGGGAACTTTCTCTTTTGAAGATGACAGGCATCTATTATGGCGGACTCGATGGAGTTATGTGGTACATATCTTCAATGCTTATCTGCATGACGATATTGTATCCGCTGCTTAGAAGGTTTCCTCATATGATGAGGAAGATCTGGTGTCCGTTTTTTGCACTTATGTTTCTTGGAATGATGTGCATTCTTGATGGTCATCCAAGAAATCCTACAAAGGTGTACAGTATTATTTATAAAGGCAATATAAGAGCTTTTGCTGAGATTTGCATTGGTATCTGGTCATACGACATAGTCAGGAAAATAAAGTCTGTAAACTGGTCTAAGCTGGCCGGATTTATTTTTGAAATTCTTCAGCTGGCAGGATATGGTATGGCTATTATCTATATGTATAGTGATAAGCCGGGCAAAGATGACTATTTCTTCCTGATGGTGCTGTCTATATCAATTATCCTGTCCTTTGCGCAGGTCGGTATCTTATCTGATGCATTTAACAACAGATTCAGTATGATACTGGGAAGATTTTCAGCAGCAATGTATTTTTCACATTTATATTATGCTCAGAATCTGAATCTGATACTGGAAGACAGTCTCAGTAAGCAGGAAAAAACTTTGATCTATATTGCCTGTTCATTTGTAACGGCACTTGTAGTTGAAGCATTGGCATTTCTTTATAAGAAGGTGTCACCAAACTTTAAGAGGGGCTTAAAAGCTATTTTAGTAAAAAATGAAAAAGATAATTAAAAAATGCAAAAAGTATCAGTTCCTTTTTGAAGAACTGGTAAAAAGAGATTTTAAACAAAAGTATAAGAGAAGTATTCTTGGAATGGGATGGAGTATTCTTTCACCTCTTTTCACACTTCTTGTTATGTATGTGATCTTTTCAAATCTGTTTGGTCACAAGATGGAACATTTTGTAACATACCTTTTCAGTGGTCAGCTTGTTCTGTCATATTATAAGGAATCTACCAAGAATGGTATGACCAGCCTTGTTAATAACTCCAAGATATTTACTAAGATCAATGTGCCAAAGTATATGTTCCTTTTATCCAAGAACGTATCAGCGCTTGTTAACTTTGGACTTACACTGGTCGTATACTTTATTTTCTGTGTATTTGACGGAATAACATTCCATCCAAGACAGTTCCTTTTGTTCTTCCCGATCCTTTGCGTTTTGGGACTTAATATCGGAGTTGGTCTTATTCTGTCAGCGATGTTCGTATTCTTTAGAGATATCAGATACCTTTACGATATCGTACTCACACTTCTGACATATGTTTCAGCTGTTTTCTATTCAGTTGATAAGTTTTCAGCTTTTGGACAGAGATTATTTTTACTGAATCCGGTTTATGTATATATCAAGTATTTCCGTGTGATAATGATCGATGGCCTTGTTCCGTCACTGGAGTACCATCTTCTGTGTCTTTTCTATGCAGGAATAAGCCTTTTTATAGGTGGTCTTATCTACAAGAAAAATAATCACGCATTCCTGTACTATTTATAAGAGGATTAACGTTATGTCAGTTATAGAATGTAATAATGTCAGCATCCGTTATATGACGGGTGACTTTAAGGCAATTGGTTTAAAAGAATATGTTATTCGTCATTTAAAGGGCAACTACCATGTAAAGGAGTTCTGGGCGGACAAGGATGTAACCTTTAAGCTTGAAAAGGGAGACATGCTTGGTATCATCGGATCTAATGGTGCCGGAAAGTCTACACTTTTAAAGGCAGTTACAGGTATCATGATCCCTACTTACGGAGAGCTTCACACAAGGGGTAATATCGCGGCTCTTCTTGAGCTTGCAAGCGGATTTGACGGAGATATGACAGTTAAGGAAAATACATATCTTCGTGGCGCGCTCCTTGGTTATACAAGACAGTTCCTTGATGAGAAATATGATGAGATCATTAAGTTTGCTGAGCTTGAAGAGTTCCAGGATTATGAATTCAAGCAGCTTTCGTCTGGTATGAAATCAAGACTTGCTTTCTCTATTGCTTGTCTTGTTAATCCTGATATCATCATCCTTGATGAGGTATTATCAGTTGGTGATGGCGCTTTCAGAAAGAAATCCGGAGATAAGATGAAAGAAATTCTGGATAGCGGTGTTACAGGTCTTCTGGTAAGCCATTCAATCTCTCAGGTAAGAGAGCTTTGCAATAAGATACTTTGGCTTGATCATGGTAAGCAGGTTGCATTTACTGATGAAGTTGATCTTTACTGTGATGCTTACGAAGAGTTCCTTATGACCAAAAAGCTTCCTAAGAAGAGAGCAGATATCGACAAGCTCGCAGCAGATTACAAGATCCGTCTGCAAAAAGAGGAAGAAGAAAAAGACAGAAAAGCAGCTGAGCGTGCTGCTAAAGCACAGGCCAAAGCCACTGCCGCTAAATAAAAGATAAAGTCGAACCATTAGTCGTTCACTTCGTTCACGACATGAGGTTTGAGTTTGAAAATAAGATTTTCAAACTCTACGAATTGGTGTAGTAAACTACACCAATATCGAACCATTAGCCGTTCACTTCGTTCACGACATGAGGTTGATTATGAGTATAAAAGATAAAAACATTATAGAAAGCCCCCTGGATTCTACTCTTCAGGAGGATCTTGAAAATACAGCTCTTAATGACAAGGTGCCTTTTGACAAGCTTAAGGATTCAATAATCCTTGTAACAGGTGCAACAGGCCTTGTTGGTATGCAGATGGTTAAGAGCCTTGCAGCTATGAACAGGCTTAAAGATGCGAACATCAGCATCATGGCCCTTGTAAGAAATCCTGAGAAGGCTAAGTCTATCTATGGCGATCTTGCTGGTCGTGGTGATATTACATTTGTTCAGGCAGACCTCAATGACAAAGACGGAATCATGAGTTCTGTAAAGTCATCTCTTGATTCTATAAGGGAAAGTGAAAACAAAGGTGATGCGCCTTTATACATCATCCACGGAGCTGCTGTAACAGCGTCTAAGATGATGGTAGAAATGCCTGTAGAGACAATAGATACAGCTATTAATGGCACTAAGAATATGCTTGAAGTAGCAAGAGAGTTCGGAACAGCTTCTTTTGTCTATATATCTTCAATGGAAGTATACGGAAGCTTTACAGAAGCTACATATGTAACTGAGGATAAGATGGGTTATATCGATCCTTTAGTAGTCAGAAGTAACTACCAGCTTACAAAGCGCATGTGTGAAAATATGTGCATTGCTTATGCTAAAGAGTTTGATGTGCCTGCTAAGATTGCACGTCTTTCCCAGACTTTTGGTGCAGGAATACTTCCCGGTGAAAACAGGGTATTTGCACAGTTTGCAAGAAGCGTAATGAATGGCCAGGATATAGTCCTTCATACTAAAGGCCTTTCTGAAGGTAATTACTGCTATACAGCAGATACTATAAGAGGTCTTCTTACAATACTTGTTAAGGGTGAGAATTCTAATGCCTATAACATCAGTAACGAAGATACTCACACCACAATTGCAGGTATGGCTAAGTTTGCCTCTGAAACACTTGCAGGTGGCAAGATCAAGGTAGTATTTGATATTCCTGAAGATAATAAGTTCGGATATGCAGCAGATACCAAGATGAAGCTGTCAAATACAAAGCTTAAAGCACTGGGCTGGGAGCCTTGTTATGGCCTTGAAGATGCATACAGACGTATGATGGCAAGTATGAAGCAGCTTAATATCTGAGATTATTTGCAGTAATGGTAGTGGGATATTTATCTGTTAGAACATTCTTGTTTGAAACAAATAATAAATCATTTAGGTAAAATTTAGGTGGGTATGTGATAATTTGATCTGTCAGGAGAAATTCTTCTGACAGATCAGGTAGTAAAGGAATTAAAACTGAGCATTAATTCCTTATACTATATATCTCATCAATACCCCTCATAATGAGTGCAGGCAACAGTTTATCTGGATGCCTGCATTTCGTTTTTTATATAACAAATTTTCTTAAAAAATATCAAATAATTATCAAAATATAATAAAAATATGATATTTTGTATGATGCAAAAAATGGTAACCTATCTATAGTAAAATTTCTTGGGATAATAATGTAAACTGAAAGGGAGAAAATTCATGAGCATTCATAAGCTGAATGACAGTAAGGACAAGAAAGGGACTTTTATAGTAGAAATTCAGCACCAGGAAAATGGTAGTTGGCAGGGAAAGGTCACCTGGGCTGAAGGTGGACGTAAGGAAGTCTTCAGAAGTACTCTTGAGCTCATCAAGATGATGGACAGCGCTGTCAACGACAAAGAAGAGGTTGGTGCAGCCTCATCTGTTTCTTAAGGAGAACTACATGGAAATACTGGAGAGCAAAGAGCAGAAATTATTTGCACGTAACTTAATATGTGTGGGCATTGATAGATGTGAGAATGGAGATTTCTGTGGAAGGATCTGGGAGCCATATGATGATCAGCCATTTGAATTCACAGGTATCAATGATATGGTAATTCACATGGACGATCTTTACGACGAATGGAATTACCCGCAGAGAGCGCTGAATGAGCGAAGCTTTTTGCGTACTCACGAGTCAACCAGGACTAATATTATCAGGGATGATGGCTTTGTGGAAAAAATCGATCGTCTGCAAAAGATGAGAGGTGAGATCGGAACATTCATTGTCCAGGTAAAGTTCAGACAGCATGCCACATGGCAGGGAGTTGTTGTTTGGGCAGAGGAGAATAAACGGGGAAATTTTCGGAGTGCAATGGAGTTGGTTCATCTCATTGATCATGCAATAAGTAAAGGATTGTTGATCAAATAACCTTACTATGTGCAGACGAGGGGTTGAAAGAGGACAGAACTTACCAGGCAGTGCCGCAAAGGACGCAGCATACCTGGTTATTTTTTGCCCAAAATGATTTATAATTGTACTCGCTGGCGGAGTCAGTTAATAAATTTCTAGAGGTGTAAGAAATGGAACAGAACAATAATTTTCAGAACGGCAATTTTCAGAACGGCAATTTTCAGAACGGCAATTTTCAAAATGGCAATTTCCAGAACGGTAATATCCAGAATATGAATTATCAAAACGGAAATATCCAGGGCAATACTGCACTTAACAATGATCAGCAGTATGCGGGCCAGCCATATATGGCAAACCACAGCCCTATGCTTAATGGTCAGCCTATGAGCACAAACATGATGGCTGCTGAGATGGAGAAGCAGGAGAATGTTGCACTTGGTATCATAGGTGCTATTGGCGGTTCTCTTATAGGTGTCGTAGTTATGGTACTGTTATATTATGCAAACACTGTAGCTGCTATTGCTGGAATTGCAATGATCATATGTGCTGTAAAAGGATATGAGAAGCTTTCAGGAAGATTTTCAACCAGAGGAGTAATCATAAGTGCGATCGTTACTATAGCAATGGTTTATGTAGGAGCAAGATTCTGCTTTGCTATTGAACTTTCAGAATATTATAAGGGTTATAATGTATTTGAAGCATTCGTAGAAGCTGGTGAAAAGATTGCTGACAATAATATATTTGCTGATGCTTTTAATGAGATTCTTTTACAGCAGTATTTATTTGCAGGAATTGGTATTGTTCTTGAAGTATTTGCAATTTTTTCAAATAAAAATGGCAAAAAAGGAATCGGTGCTTTTAAAAAGAATTGATTTTCTTGATCAAGCCAATTGACTGAAACAATAGATCATTTTAAGCCATACGTAGGCTAAGGGGTTATTTTAAATAGTTAATACAAAAAAGGTCGTAGGTGGAAAGTCTGCCTGCGACCTTTTCGTTTTATAAGAAATTCCTATTGAATCCTCCTGATAAGGAGTATGAAAGTTTTATAAAAACCTTGAGTTCTTATACCCTATTCATGTTATCACCTTACGAATTATGATATAATCCAAATGATTGCATCAAACTACTAAGATAAGGGAGGCACAGTCTGATGCCCAATAATCATGATATAGATCACATTATAAAAGTCATACTTCAGGATTATGACAAGAAGCGTGATGTTGATAAAATGGATGTATTTGGCCAGCCTGATTCCAAAGCGGTTGAGGATATCACCCATAAGCTTCTTAATGTTATTTTCCCTGGATATTACAGAGACAGAGTGTACAGAAGCTTTAATGACAGAAATCGTATGTCGGTTCTCATTGAAGATGTAATGTATAATCTTGAGAAACAGATCACAATTGCTCTCACTTACAATGAAGAATATCGCGATACGGATGAACGCTTGAGAAAAGAAGCTGCAAAGCGAATTGCGGGCGAATTTGGTGAAAGGATTCCCAAGATCCGTGAGTATGTTGATACTGATGTTCAGGCAACATTTGATGGAGATCCGGCTGCATATGGTAAGGAAGAGATCGTACTTTCTTATCCCGGTATCCTTGCAACGACCGTAAATCGTCTGGCACATGAGCTTTACCTTTTGAGGGTGCCGCTCATACCGCGTATGATGACCGAATATGCTCATTCTCTTACCGGAATAGACATTAACCCCGGTGCGACCATAGGTAAGTATTTCATGATCGATCATGGAACCGGCGTCGTTGTTGGTGAGACAACAGTTATTGGTGAACACGTTAAGATTTATCAGGGTGTTACCCTGGGCGCACTTTCTACAAGAGGCGGTCAGAATCTTCGTGGTAAAAGACGTCATCCCACTGTTGAAGATAATGTTACAATATACTCCGGTGCATCAATTCTTGGCGGTGAGACCACAATAGGACATGATTCTGTGATCGGTTCTAACTGCTTTATTACTGCATCAGTGCCGGCCGATACAAGAGTTACCATCAGAAACCAGGAACTTATCTATAAAGACGGAGATGGTAAAGAGTATTCATCTGCAGAATTCAAGCAGGGCGAATGCTGGTGCGGCGGATATGGTAACGATTGGGTTATCTAATGAGTTTCTTCGAAACTCTATACATAGAATTACATAGATGTAATTCTATGTACGAGATACCTCCTGTATCAGGGACATAGAAATGCTTCCATGCATTTCTAAACATGTCCAGATTACATCCTGTAATCAGGGACATAGAAATTTTATTATTTATCTTGAAAGAAGGTTTTACAAATGTTCGAAAAGATTACTAAGGATATGCTTAAATTTATCGATGCATCTCCTACATGCTATCATGTGATCTCCAATATGGAGGAAAGACTTGATGCTGAAGGCTATACTAAGCTTCGTGAGTCAGAAGACTGGAAGATCAAAAATGGTGGCAAATATTATGTTACTCGTAACGGTTCTTCAATCATCTCTTTTCAGATACCAAAGAAGACTTTTAAAGGCTTCCTTATGACAGCAAGCCATAGCGATTCTCCGACATTTAAGATCAAATCTAATCCGGAGATGGAAGAAGGCGGAATGTACGTTAAGCTTAACGTTGAAGGTTATGGCGGAATGCTTGACGGCCCATGGTTTGACAGGCCTCTTTCCATTGCTGGAAGAGTATTTGTCAAGGATGATGACAATAATCTTTCAATGAAGCTTATTAACATAGACAGAGATCTTTTAATGATGCCTTCTCTTGCTATTCATATGAACAGAGAAGCTAATAACGGCTACAAGTTCAATGCCCAGAAAGATATGCAGCCTATCTATGGTGATATATCTTCAAAGAAGTCTTTTGACAAATTGATCGCTAAGGCTGCAGGCGTTAAGGAAAGTGATATTTTTGGAAGCGACCTTTTCCTTTACAACAGGGTTAAACCTACTATCTGGGGCGCTGGTAAAGAATATATCAGCTCATCAAGACTTGATGATCAGGAATGTGTATATACAACATTAGAAGCATTCCTTAATTCTACATCATCTTCACATGTGCTTATGCACTGTGTATTTGATAATGAGGAAGTTGGAAGCGGAACCAAGCAGGGAGCAGCATCTACATTCCTTAAGGATACTCTTGAGAGAATATGCGAAGGATGCGGACGTACAAGACAGCAGTATCATACAGCACTTGCACAGAGCTTCATGCTTTCTGCTGATAACGCGCATGCAATGCATCCTAATTACAAGGATAAGGCTGATCCGGTTAATCATCCTGAAATGAACAAGGGTATAGTAATTAAATTTAATGCAAACCAAAAGTATACTACTGACGGAGCTTCAGAAGCTATGCTTCGCATGGTTCTCGACAAAGCAAAGGTTCCTTATCAGATGTTCACTAACAGAAGTGACATGCCTGGAGGATCTACTCTTGGTAATATCAGTAACACTCAGGTTGCTCTTAACACTGTAGATATCGGACTTGCACAGCTTGCAATGCATTCACCTTATGAAACAGCAGGTGCTAAGGATCCTAAGTATATGGCTGATGGTGTTAAGGCATTCTATGAATCTGATATCGATATTCACATCTCTTAAACAAGAGCTGTTGTAAGATTAAAGGTAATCATTTATAATTAATAGATAAATAGTTTTAATGAAAGTAGGACTAGTTTTATGGGTTTGTTTGATTTATTCGGGGGAAGTAAAAAGAAAGAAGAAGAGGCGGCTGCCCAGGCCGAGAAGCTGAAAGAAGAGCAGGCGCTCAAAGATAAGGAAGATCAGAAAGCTGCGCATGAAGGTCTTGAATGGCCTCATCCGGTTCCGATCTCCAGAGTTCGTCCATCAGGTGAAGAACCTGATAAGTTCGAAGATCCGGTATCTCCGGAACGTAAGGATGAGATCGGACCACTCATTTATGAAGAGAGAATCAGTCTTGATACACTTAAGTTCCTGACTCTTCCGGAACTGCTGTTCGTACTTACAACACAGGAGTATTTCAATTCCAAGAGTAAGCTTAATAACTTTAGTGAGAATCATCGTATTCTTTACAATGAACTTTTAAATCGTGTACGTGATGCCAAGATGATCTACTGCCTCTACGACGATGCAACCAAGTTCCCATTTGTCGAGAACGGAATGGCTTATATCTATCTGGAGAAAGAGATTGCAGAGCAGGTAGTGGAAGCTTATGGCAAGCAGTTCAGAAAACTTATGGTAAAGGAGTGTCCTGCTGTTCCTGAAGGTGCAGAGAATACAGACAGAGGATTCTTCGATTATCTGTACTATCTTGGAATAGAGAGGATCATTATTGATAATGGTCGTTACAGAGCAAGATTCTCAAGAAGTGAGATCGTAGCTCCGCCTAATTTCGCAGATGACAAGAAACAGGCTCCAATGAACCCTCAGCTCAGACTTGCTATGCTGGACTTTTTATCAGAGGCTCGCTGGCCTGTTAAATACGAAAAGAGAACACAGGTTGTTCAGACCAAGGAAGCACGCATGGTTGCTCTTGCAAGAGCTGGTCGCTTTATTGTTCCTATTCAGCATGAAGGTCCTGCTGAGATGATGAATGATGGACGTATCAAGTTCAACAAGGATACCAAGCTTCGTTTCCCTGTAATGAAGACCAATAATGGTAAGTTGTTCCTTCCGATCTTTACAGATGGTATCGAATTTGCCAAGAAGTTCGGAAGAGAAGGATTTGAAGGTGCTGTATTCAAATTCAGCGATATCTTAAGATTCGTACAGGACAAAGATGGTCTTGCTATTAATCCTATGGGAGAAAATATCATGCTTCCAAAGGATAAGATGATGGCACTTGAAGCAGCTTCACAGGCCATCGCAGCTAGGACTGCAACCGGCAAGCCTGCAAAAGAGGCAAGTGCACAGGATATCATCAAGAGAGCAAGTGCAGAGGACGTTGCACAGAAGATCATCCAGATGCCAAAGCGTACTGAGAATACAGCTGAAGCAAAAGCTGAAGATACAAATGCCACAGAAAATAATGATAACGGCGAAGAAATCGCTGATATCACACCTGAAAACTAAGATCCGGATTAACAAGTAAACCTTCTAATACGAAAGGTGGTTTAAATGTTTGATCGTATGTTGGGCAACTATCTTGTAGAGCAGGGAAGACTGACAGGTGAGCAGATTAAACAGGCTTATGAGAAGCAGGCACAGAGCCGCGCCAGACTTGGTGTTATTGCTGTGACTGAAAAACTTATGAGCATACCTCAGGCTGAGCAGATCAATTCCCTTCAGGCGTCAAAGGATAAGTACTTTGGAGACCTTGCGGTTGAAATGGGTTATCTTACGCCCGAACAGGTTACAAGGCTGTTAGGTGAGCAGGGCAATGCGTTTATGGCTTTCTCACAGGCCTTAGTAGATCTCGGCTTTTTTTCCCTGGATGAAATATCTAATCTTTCTCAGGAATATGCATCCAAACATGGACTTATGGAGTCTGAGATTGATGCACTAAAATGCAATGATATTTCCAGGATAGTACCTATCTTTACAAAAGATGCAGACGAGAAAACAGTTAAAATGCTGATAGTTGCTGTCAAAAACATCTATCGCCTTGTTGATCAGCACGTTACTATCGGTAATCTGGAAAAGAAGTCGTCAGTTTCCGGAGAATGTGTAGGCTACCAGAAGACTATAGGCAGAGATAAGATCTGTAATTGTATCTCGGGAAGCTATTCAGATCTCCAGAAAATGGCTATGAGCTATACCAAGGAAGAATTTATAGAGACCAGAGAAGATGCACTTGATGCGCTTTGTGAGCTCATCAATTGTACTAACGGAATATATGCCACACAGGAAAGCACAGAGAGTGAAATGATAGATCTGGAACCACCGGTTTATATTACTCATTTTGCTAACATCAAAGCTTCTGTGGTTTATTCACTACCTGTATATTGCAGCAATGCAAATGTTTTTATCAATATATCTGATGCGGAAAAAACAGAAATTGGCTGAGACATACACATAGTTGTGAGGAGGATATGGCATGGCAAACGTACTTATAGTAGATGATTCCAGAACATCCAGAAGAGTACTTCGAGATATTCTCGAACGTAATGGTCACACTGTCCTTGGAGAAGCAGTAGATGGTAAGGAAGGCTATGATATGTATCAGACGCTTAAGCCTGATGTTGTTACCATGGATATTACTATGCCTGTTATGGATGGCATAGATTCTCTTAAACTTATTATGCGATTTGATCCCCAGGCTAAGGTGGTTATGGTAACCGCAGCCGGACAGAAGCAGAAGATGATGGAAGCTCTTAAGATAGGAGCTGTAGAATTTATTTCTAAGCCCCTTGATGAAGAAGCTATTGTAAAAACAATGAAAGAATTAGCTTAAATCCAGCCACCATCCAAGGATATTATCTGTCCTGTCATATATTCGGGGGATGTTATTATTTTTAATGTCATATCAGCAACTTCTTCCGGCGTGCCCAATCGGCCCGCCGGTATTTCATTTTTGAGAACCTCAAGATCGTCTTCTGACAGGTGAGATCTGTTCATATCGGTATCGATCACACCACAGGAAATGGCATTAACACTTATATTAGAAGGCGCAAGTTCTTTGGCCAGTGCTCTGGTAAAGCCGTTCACACCGCCTTTGCTTGCGGAATAAGCAACCTCTGTAGAAGCTCCGACCTGTCCCCATACAGAAGATATATTGACGATCCTTCCGCCGCCAAGACGCAGCATAATAGGCACAGCACACTTTGAAGTGTTATACAAAGATGATAGATTTGTTCTTATGACCTTGTCCCATTCATCGGGTGTCATATCAGTAAGGAGACCAAGCCATGCTATTCCGGCATTATTGATCACTATGTTTACAAGGGGGATCTGATCAAACATCTTTGCAACATCATAATAATCTCCGATGTCGCAAACAAATGGAATGCAGCTGACTTCGTAAGTCTGGGATAGTTCTTTACAATATTCCTTAAGTTCATCTCCGTGATGAAGACATGTAAGATAAAGGTTATAACCATTTTCAGCAAGTTTTTTTGCAATAGCTTTTCCAATGCCTCTGGATGCACCGGTTATAAGAACGTATTCGTTCATTTTGACAGCTCCTTATAAAAATGTTTCTGGATCAGTATGTGACAGTACTTGGTAGTACTAATAATTTGCTTATTTATAACTTATGTTAACAAAGTAATTGACAAAAGACAAACTAAGAGAGTATTATAAGATTACAATTAAATTGTACGCAATGTAAAATGAAACTTGTACCTTTAAACTAGGTATTTAATATGATTACGGTCGTAAGGAATTATAAAATGCTTTTGTGACTATCATCATGTTATTCCGGTATTCATAAGGAGGATAATAAATGTACGATACACTTATAATTGGCAGTGGTCCT
>JAEEGF012010298.1_pt1 | contig 12483 bp, 11 predicted proteins | sample 9134171 | NCBI WGS metagenome assembly JAEEGF01 (sample SAMN16246542, study PRJNA631951) | gut metagenome | biome: gut microbiome; feature: rumen; material: AP-attached | host: Bos | place: Iran: Karaj | collected 2018-10 | reverse complement strand
GATGCTAGAGAAGATGTTTGTATAGAAGAGAGGTGTGAGAATGGCAATAATAACTTTATATCATGGAACTTCTGATAAAATAGTCACACCTACATATGGAAAAGGTGATGATAAACATGATTATGGACGAGGCTTTTATTTAACAGAGGACATTGAATTGGCCAAGGAATGGGCGGTTTGTCGGCCTAATGAAGAAAATGGATGGGTTCATAAATATGAGCTTGAGACAGAAGGATTGAGCGTTCTCGATTTTCAGGAAAAAGATGTGCTTTCATGGCTGGCAGAGTTGATGAAGCATAGAGATGCTGCAGACTCAAAAAGGTATCGGGTTTTATCCCAGAAATTCATTGATAAATATGGCATAGATACATCTACATATGATGTGATAAAGGGATGGAGAGCTAATGCTTCATATTTTTATATAGCAAAAGAGTTTGTGAGAGATAATATTGATATAGATATTCTTGAAGAATTGCTGTCGTTGGGAAGCCTCGGAATTCAGTATTGCATTAAAACTGAAAAAGCCTATTCGCATTTGAGAGAGATTCCTGATGATATGAGTATCGTGGATTATCAGCAGTTTAATGAGAAGTATAACAAGAGAGATATAAATGCAAGACATAAGATGCGGGATTTGGTAGATTCAGATGCAAATAAGGTTACCAAAGTATTCAGCACTTTATTTTGAAGGGAAAAAAGATGCAGGCTTATGCAGAAGATTATCTAAATGAAGTTGTGGAAAATCAGGGAAAGCTGTTTGATTTTGTCGCTCAGACTTTTCCGGATAAGGACACTAAGGATTTTATTGAAGCATATATGCTTAGTAAAACCAGAAAGAGTATAGACCAGGGAAAGGCCTATGTTAATACTATGGATGCAAAGTCATTATGGGATTATTTTACTAGCACAGAGGATTACTCACTTAAGGCCGGAGAAGCTATGGATGGTTTCATGCCGGACTGGATTGGAGAATTCTATGCATATTATCAGTGGTATTATAATTTGCCAAGCTCAGAAGTAGTAAAAAGAGTCCCTGTTGATTTTTTGGTCAAAGCTTATCATGGTTTACATGATCTTGAGCTTGATCTTGCTGTTAAGAAGGTTGGTGATTCAATGTGAATATTATAGGATTTCACAATCCTGATGAGGAATATGGCTTTCTTAGTAACTGGTACCTATCAAACTTTTCAGTTTTGGGAATAGAGTATTCTTCTATGGAACAATATATGATGCATCAAAAAGCAATTTGCTTTCATGATGACGCCATTGCTGCTGAAATACTAAAGATAAATGACGTGTCGCAGATAAAGCAGTTGGGGCGACTTGTTTCTGGATATAATGACAATGTATGGAATGGTATTAGGCAGATTGTTGTTTATGAAGGACTAATTGCAAAGTTTTCACAGAATGATGAGCTCAGAAAGAGTCTAATTGACACTGGTGATTCAACTCTTGCTGAGTGTGCAGTTAAGGATAAGATATGGGGAATAGGATTATCAATGACTGATCCAGACCGCATGGACATCGCAAAATGGAAAGGTCAAAATTTGCTGGGCTATGCGCTTATGATGGTTCGGAGTAGATTACAGCCGTAGCCTTTTTTACTATTTAGTGAGTAGCGGGGTAGTGGAGTATGGCATTTAATAGTGAAGCTGAATTTGAAGATGCACTTATAAGTTTACTTACGAGTACTTATGGCTGGGAAAAGCAGGTGCTCGAATATAAAACAGAAGAAGATCTGTTGCATAATTGGGCGGATATATTGTTTGAAAATAACAGAGGTATTGATAGACTTAATGATTATCCACTTACGGATGGAGAAATGCAACAGATTGTCGAGCAAATAAACCTCTTAAAGACCCCTCTTAGGATCAATAGTTTTATAAATGGCAGGAGTGTGGCAATTACAAGAGATAATCCTGATGATACAGCGCATTTTGGAAAAGAAGTGTCGCTGAAGATATATGACAGACAGGAAATTGCTGCTGGCCAGAGCAGATATCAGATTGCAAGGCAGCCTAAATTTAAAGCAAAGAATTCCATATTTCCGGATAGGAGAGGAGATTTTGAACTCCTTATCAATGGAATGCCTGTAATTCATGTTGAGTTAAAGAAAAGCGGGGTCCCTATTTCTAATGCTGAGGGTCAGATAGAGAAGTATGCACATGAAGGTGTGTTCACCGGATTATTTGCGCTTGTTCAGATATTTGTAGCAATGAATCCAGAGGAAACTCAGTATTATGCAAATCCTGGTCCTGAAGGGACTTTTAATCCTGATTTTTATTTCCATTGGGCGGATTTTAATAATGAGCCAATCAACAATTGGAAGGATATAGCGTCAACTCTACTATCGATACCATTGGCACATCAAATGATAGGATTTTACACTGTTGCGGATGAAACTGATGGTGTGCTAAAAGTTATGCGGTCATATCAGTACTATGCTGCTAATAAAATATCTGACAAAGTATCTAAGCATAAAGGCAGATGGGGCGAGACTGATCAGTTAGGAGGATATATTTGGCATACTACAGGAAGTGGTAAGACGCTGACTTCTTTTAAATCAGCTCAGCTTATTGCCAATTCAAAGGATGCTGATAAGGTAGTATTTCTGATAGACAGAATAGAACTAGGCACTCAGAGTGCAAAGGAATATAAAGGTTTTGCAGAGGCTAACGAGTTTATACAGGAAACAGAGGACACGGAAGTTCTTATTTCTAAACTTAAAAGCGATGATTCCAGCAATACTCTTATTGTTACTTCGATTCAGAAAATGAGTAATATCAAATCTGACGCAGAGGTAAAACTTAAAGCAGAAGAACTGCAGAAAATAGTGGATAAACGAATAGTGTTTATCGTTGACGAATGTCATAGGTCTTCATTTGGTGACATGATGCAGACTGTGAAACATACGTTTAAGAAAGCATTGTTCTTTGGCTTCAGCGGGACACCAATCCAGATAGAAAATGAGAAAAAAGGTAATACAACGGCAGATGTCTTTGGAGATGAGCTGCATAGATACAGTATTGCAGATGGAATCAGAGACAAAAATGTATTGGGATTTGATCCTGATAAGGTCCTTACATTTAAAGAGAAGGATGAAAGGGAGGCAGTGGCGCTTGAAAAGGCTAAAGCAAAAACTGTATCTGAAGCATTAAGTGATCCCCAAAAAAGCGATGTCTATTATAAGTATATGCAAGATGTTTCAATGGCAGGACACTTTGAAAAAGATGGCAAATATGTTCCTGGCATAGAAGACTATCTATTGGAAAATGGCCAATACCGAACTGAAGAACATCAGAAGATGGTCGTAAATGACATATTAGACAATTGGCTCACAATAAGTCATGCAGGTAAGTTCCATGCTATTTTTGCAACATCAAGTATTCGAGAAGCATGTCAATACTACGAGAGAATAACAGAAGAAGATCCTGATCTAAAAGTTACAGCTCTTTTCGACCCAAGTATTGATAACAATGGTCAGAACGCCATAGAAAAAGAAGATGCATTAGTAAAGATAATAGAAGACTATAATGCTCGATACAAGCAGACGTATACAATACCAACCTGGGGCAAGATGAAAACAGATATTCAAAATAGGCTTGCTCACAAGAAACCATATGAAAGAATTCAATTTAGTCCTGACGAGCAGATTGATTTGCTGATAGTCGTAGATCAGATGCTGACAGGGTATGATTCGAAGTGGATTAACGCTTTATACCTAGATAAGGTTCTAAAATATGAGAACATTATTCAGGCCTTTTCCAGGACAAATAGACTGTTTGGGCAGGATAAACCTTTTGGAACTATCAAGTATTACAGGGCTCCTTACACAATGGAGCGTAATATAGATGCTGCTGTAAAACTGTATTCAGGGGACAAACCCTTGGGGATGTTTGCGATAAAGTTGGACAGGAACCTTGAAAATATGAATGCTGTTTATCTGCAGATAAAAAACCTGTTTGAATCGGCAGGTGTCAATAATTTTGCAAAACTGCCGGATGAAATCAGTGAGAGAAAGCAATTTGCCAAGCTTTTTATTGCATTTAACGAGTATCTCGAAGCAGCAAAAGTGCAAGGGTTTATATGGGACAAGTTGACATATGAGTTTGATGTTCCAGGAGAGCAGCATAAGACTATTTCTCTTGAATTGGATGAAAATACATATAAAATTCTTGTGCTTCGATATAAAGAACTCTTTGGTGGAGGTACAGGGCCAAAGGGATTAGATACTCCTTACGAGCTCAAAGGGTATCTTACGACAATAGACACCAAAGAGATTAATTCTGAGTATATGAACTCGCGCTTTGAAAAATATAGGAAGGCGTTGGAAACAGGTGATAGTGAGGCTAGGGAAGCGGCTAAGCAGGAACTGCATAAGACCTTTGCTTCATTGTCATTTGATGAGCAGAAATATGCTAATATCCTTTTGCATGACATAGAGACCGGAGATGTTGAGATACTTGAGGGAAAGTCTCTTAGGGATTATATCAATGAGTATATGGAAGCGGCTAAAAACGATCAGATCCATAAGGTGGCTGTCTCTATAGGCGTCGATGAGACTATGCTTAGAGATATGATATCTTTGAATCTTAATGAGAGTAACATTAATGAGTTTGGTAGATTCGATGCTTTGAAGGCAACTGTTGATATTAGCAGAGCCAAGGAATACTTTGAGAGAATTAGTGCCTATGCTGAACAACTTGTCAGCGTAAAGCTTCCAATACCAAAAGTCAGGATGCGTGTCGATAAGCTTTTGAGGGATTTTATTATTATGGGAGGCGTAGACATAATGGTAGAATCTGACTTCTCAAGCTATGGAAAGGCAATTAGTAAGGAGCAGTTCTTTAGCGTTGATGGTGTGGCAGCATTTAGTAATTCGGAATGGACATATTATTTTAGTGATGACTACAAATTATTAAATGAAAGCTATTGTGGTAAGTGGATGTATTTCTATAGTGAGATGGACTTTGCTAAACATATATGCTTGAAGGCAATACTTGAAGGAGCGTGCCTGGAAGCTAAGCATGCGAATAGATCTGACGGTGTATGTTGCTTCTATATCAATGGAAACGATTCAGAAGCACATAAAAAGCTTATCCGTTTCCTTATGGATAATGAGCTTATTAGAAAAACATCAGAAGGAAAGTATTATAATATTTCTTTCAAATATGACTCACAAACACATAATGGCGAGTATGGGTCAGATTTCCAAGCCGAAATTAAGCTTGATGATTTTGTTGATTTAAAGACCGGAGAATGGAAGTAGTATTTATAAACCACCAGAAGAACATGATTCTTCCGGTGGTTTTTATCATCGGCGTGCAAAGTTATTGTTATGAGTTAAGATTTGACAGTGTTCTCATGACGATATCTATATCCTTGCTCTCTAACTCTTTGATTATGTGTAGATAGGTTTTCTGAGTAGTTGTTATGTTTGAGTGCCCCAGTCGATGAGCAACGCTGGCTATTGAAACGCCTGCAAATAATAAGAGAGAGGCATGTGTATGTCGTAGCCCATGAACTGAGATTATAGGGACACCAGCATTTTGGCAGTGTCTTGCCAAAATGTCATTTACAGTCGAATTATACACTTTGTCCTTTGCAAAAACTGGCTTATCTTCCGGTAATCCTTTAAGTAAAGAAGCAAACTGTATTACAGTCTGCCAATCAAGAGGAATCTTTCTGACAGAGGATTGATTTTTTGTGGGTAGAAAGCCACCCTCTCCTTTGTAGTCCCATGTTTTTGATACTGAAAGCTGTTGATGAGACAAATCAAAATCTCTTGGAGTGAGCCCTAAAGCCTCAGAAAAGCGCATCCCAGTTTTTGCTATCAGAAGAATGAGCCAATCATAGTTGATGTCTGCTCCGAGATCAAGGTCATCAATTAGCCTATGGAGTTCATATTGATTAAGGTATTTGAGTTTCTTCTCTTTTGGCTGTTTTCCTTTGATAATCGCTTTTCGTGTGGGATCATGTTGTATAAGGCCTTCGTCAACTGCATCAAGGATAGCGCATTTTAAATGATGGTGGAAATCCATTGTTGTTTGGCGTTCGTGCTCTTGAGCGTAGTCATTGAGAAGTTTTTGGTAAGTCACTCTATCTAAATTGCTAATAATGAGCTCTGGGATGAGCTTTTCCAACCAGTGATGAGTCATTGTATACTTGCTCATTGTTACAGGGCGAATGGCCCCTTCTTTGTAGACAGTAATCCACTGTTTATAATAATCACAAAATAACATGGTCTTACTGTTGGCTGTCGTTGTATCCATATGTAAGTCCTCCTTTTTTGCTGTTGTGACGCACGCCGATGAAGGGTGATAAGGTTATCGAGGCTTCTTAAATAGGTGGTAATTTTATCTTGTTCAGCTTTGCTAGGTACACGAATTTCGAATTGCGAATACTCCTGAGCGTTAACTCCAGGCTGTCCAGAACGCATGGAAGTTACCTTGATAAACTTCTCATAATCTGATGTAAGAGTATTCTGAAATACAAATTCAGGGTTATATTCGGGCTTAATTTTTGCTCGAATTAAGAATCCTGCATAATATACCAATCCATCCGAAGCCCTGTAAATATAGCTTTTTCCAACACTTGCCCCTGTTCTGGCAAATAAAATATCTCCTTCAGATAATTTATAGGCTTCTGCTTTCGATAAGTCTGCATCAGGAGATGTTACATCCTCTTGAGAAAACTCTCTGCTGTAATCATCGATATCTGTGATACGAATATACTTATTTGTACCATCATAATCTTTGGCTGCAGCATTGAGTCCGTACTCAAATGATGTAGACATTTCTCCCAACTTACGCTGTTCCCAATCGTCATCGAATCCTTTAAATCTAATCCGGGGTTTCTTATCCGCCATATCACTCACCCCCTAACAGTTTTTGAAGTTCAGCAACACCTTGCATATCAAACTCATTACCCGTAAGAAGTCCTAACATCTCAACTAAATCTGAAGATGTGTCTTTGATTTCTTTATCAACTTCTTCGTAGGTTGTCTCATATTTTTCAGCTATCGCTTCCAATCTGGCTATAAGACTCTTAACTATCTGTGCAGGAATATCCGCTATTCCTTCAGTAATAGGATCAATCCATTTCTTTTTAAATAGCATTCTTACTTCGGCATCGCTCAAGCTTTCGATTTTATCCTTTGTTGCAAGCTCAAGCTCTACAGTCTTGTCTTTAATTTGCTTCTTCAGGCTCTTCTCTTCCTTATTAAGCGCATCTACCTTTTTTAGAATTGTCAGCGTTTCACCTTCAACATCTTTATCTTTTATGGCCTTCGTAACTTCCTTGAATACAAATTCTGTTTTGTCTTCATTTACAAAAGCCGCTTCCTTATCCTCTTCTGACAGGCTCTCCAAAAGTTCCTCATACTCAGAAGATATTTCAGATAATCTTCCATCAAGAGACCCAATCTCTTCTTTACTATCCTTCAACAAGGATTTTTGGACAAGCTCAAACGGGAATATATGTCCAATATATCCTTCCTGTACTTCTACCTCTTTACCATTTTTCTTTTTTGTAACCATGTTGGGATCAACTTTTCTTATAGCATCGTGTCCCTCTGTCTGGATTATTTCCAGATCTATTGAAATGTGAGACCACATATCATCAACAATCTGGTAAGCCTCATATGGATCTCCAAGTTTAAGTCCTTCGAACCTCTTGAATATCTCTGTAGAAATAACCTCTTCCTCAGCAGCAATTGCAAGAGAATCCTGTCCGTCAATTAACTCTTGGACTAAAAATGTATCGAGCCCATCAAATGCATCTTTGTATGATGATACAAAATTTCTGATATCCTCATGGTCATTTATAATGTTCTTAATATTAGCATTTATAAAAGCCAGATACTGATCAGAAGCGTTAACAAACAGATCATTTCTTAAACCAGGAAAGGCATCCCAATACCCCGCTAGTTCATCGACTTCTGTCTTTGGAATTCCACCAAACATTGAAGCATATATATCCCATTTCTCCGGCTGTTCTGAAGAATCAACATAACGTGGAATATTTAAATTGTAATCGTTCTCTCTTATTGTGCTTCGCTCTACCAATCTTGAGAAACCATCAATAGTTAACCTTCCAGTAACAGTATCAACTATCTTCTTTATATCACAAGCTCGCAGTTTGTTATTTTTCCCTACTTTCTCAAATCCTTTCGATGCATCAATAATCAAAACGTCTGTGTTTTCTCTCTTCTGCTTCAGAACCATTATGATTGTAGGAATACCGGTTCCAAAAAAGATATTCGCAGGCAGACCTATTATTGCATCAATTTTGTTGTTTTCAATAAGATTTTTCCTTATAGTTCCTTCTTCTCCTCCACGGAACAAAACGCCGTGAGGCAATACAATTGTCATAATTCCGTCGGGCTTAATATGATAAAGATCATGCAAAAGGAAAGCATAATCAGCCTTACCCTTTGGAGCAAGTCCATACTCTTTATATCTTGGGTCAGACTCTTTGTCCGACGGATCCCACTTTTGTGAATACGGAGGATTAGATACAACTGCATCAACATAAAGCGGCTTGTAGGTTCCAATTCGATCATTTTCATCGAAGTAAGGCCAGTCTTCCTCTAATGTATCTCCGTTACGAGTAAAAATATTACTCGGAAGAATGCCACGCATGACTAGATTCATTCGTGTCAGGTTATAGGTATTCTGCTTTAGTTCCTGTGCATAGTACTTAATCTTGTCACTATCTCCAAGATACTTAGCTATGCTCTTACCAATGTTGATCAACAAACTGCCGGATCCGGACGTAGGATCAAATATCTCAATTTCGCTCCTGTCCTTCAAATGATTTGCTACAATTTCACTCATAAGAATGGATACTTCATGAGGAGTATAGAACTCTCCTGCCTTCTTACCAGCATTTGCCGCAAAATTTGAAATCAGATACTCATAAATAAACCCGAGGACATCATAATCCTGCTTACCATCCATAGGAATATCAGCAATAAGTCTTATAAGTTCACTGATAGCCTTAGTCTGATTTGCCGCAGTGTCTCCCAACTTTGAAAGCCCAACACTTAGAGTTTCAAAAATATTCTCAAATACTTTTTTCTGGATTGGATTAATACACCTTTCAAATGCAGAAAGAGCATCCCTTACATCAGCAACATTGAAATCCACACCTTTCTTAAGCCATGTCGAAAAGAGATTTGGATAAGAAATAAAATATCCAATATTCTTCTGAACATCTTCCATGACCTCAGTATCATCTTCTGTTACTGTATCCATATCTTCTCTTGTATAGCCAAGTCCAAGCAGATATCTTTCCTCTTTTTCAGATAGAAACTTATAGAAAATAAAGCCCAGTATGTAATCCTTGTATTCATTAGCTTCAATCTTGGATCTCATCTGATTAGCTGATTCCCATATTTTTGCCGCAAGCTGCTGTTTATTCATATAAAAACGCTCCCTTGATATTTATTTTTTTCCCAATTAGTGATATATCCCAGCACCATAGAATAACCTATGGCACCCCTATCATTTTTTGTGTTTAACTTCTTTTTCAGATTCCTGCTTCTCTATCTCTTTATTAATATCGCTAGCGACAGACGAAAGTATCATCTCCAGATATGCCTCCGGATCCGGAAAAGTATCTTTTTTTGCCTTATAATCATTTAGGCTCACTATAAGGCGTTTTATCTGCTCAGGAAATTGTCTTACAAACAAAAAGTATCCATTATTCTCATCCATTGTTGGAGGAACTGAATAACGCAGATTCTCATGGTACCAAACCACGCCTTTATCCCATAAAAGATATACAGCATTAACTATCTTTCTTCCATCGTCATCTACTGTGGTTATAAAAGCATTATTTTCATCACCATAGTACAGACGATCAATACTTACTTTGAGTGCTGAAGCTATCTTCGCAGTCGTGACCAAATTAGGTATTTTATTGCCTCTTTCGTACTCGCTAATCATAGTATTAGACATGCCACATCTATCCGCAAGCTGCTGTTGAGAAAGACTTTGATCTTTTCTGACATTTTTTATATTCTCGCCAATATGTTCTTCATAGCTCATTACATCCTTCTCCCTTCCTATATCTTTTACTATATATTATTCCACCGTTCGATATATTTGTACACCGATAAGTATAATTTATTTCATCTTTCTCACTAATGCATTACTCAATCGTAGTACAAGGAAAACCTTAGCAGGATTGACAGAAGTGGGAATTTTTAAACTTAGTTTCACCTGTCACAATTATAAACAGAAAAGCACTTGGGCCCATGTGTTTCAACATCTGCTATTAAATTCAGAAAGGAGAAGCACATGAATAATGCTAAACAAATGCAACCCAGATCAGGTTGCCATGACATGTGGAATGCATTTATGGTTAAGAACGCCACCTTTGCTCCTGGAAGTGATATCCCTTATTGCGTTTCTACAAAAACCATTCCGCAAGAACTAATCTCATATGAAGACGCTAAAGCTCTGTACAAAAAGCATATTCGCTCCGGCAACAAAGACTTTCATGTCAATGCATTTATACACTTCTTTATCGATGATCAAAAGTTTGATGGAAAAAGAAGTAGCATCTGGACATATCCTGAAAAGGCCTTAGAAATAATCTGCCATTTTGCAGGTATCATTTCTCCGGATTTTTCTACCAATGCAGACTTTCCGGATCCATGGAAAAGATTCAACACCTATCGCATGAGAGCATTTGGTTGTTGGATGAACTCACTGGATATACCTGTCATAAATTGTGTACGTTGGGGAACATATGAGACTTGGAGCTACTGTTTCGACGGAATCCCTGTTGGAAGTAATCTTTGTATTGGAACAGTAGCCAGCGGAATACGTAAGCTCAATAATCGTCCTCTGTTTGAAGACGGGCTTAAAAAATTAGCTACTGTTATCAAACCCTCAAAGATTCTGGTGTATGGTTCAGCCAACTATTCGATTTTTGACTTTCTTCGGCAATGCGGTATCGAGGTAATCTCCTTTGACAGCAAGACATGTAAAGCTTATAAGGAGGTGCACCATGAGCAAAGCAAACAGTAATCACTTTACTGGTACTATCGGCTCCAAGCTCTCTCGTGCTTTTGCCTCAGACGGCAGTTCCAATATCACAATCCCATCAGAAAGTGATATCATATCTAGTAGAACCAGAGGCTTGGACTTAAGGGATCATCCTCTTAAATACAAAGAATTATCCCCCAAGCAGCGAAGCAGCCTTCGCAAAAAAGTTGCCAATAGGACTATTACAAAAACTGAATATCATACTTATCAGAGCAACATCAGACTTAACAAAAGACGAAATTCTGGCATTGATAAATTTTGGAAGGAAGAAAAGAAGCGCCTAATTAGCAAGCTTCCCACCACCAGGCAATGGACTCCTGAACAAGCCAATGATATCCTGCACGGAAGACGTCCTAAACATAATGGCAGAACTCTTCATAGCCATCACACATACAGTGTCTCTCACTATCCACATCTTGCAAATCAAGGTGGTGTGATATTCCCTGCTACTTTCAGAGAACATTTTTATGGATGGCATGGAGGCAACTTCAAAAACTCAATACCAGGCAAACCAATCAACGCAAACCTATTACACAAACAGAGGAAAACAAAATGAATCAAAAAGACTTAGATGATTATATTTTTTTAAAGATTGTAGCTTATGACTCCCTTTCAAAGTGTATTAGCATTCTAAGAAAATACACCTCCGCTTCAATGGGAGAGATAAAAGAAGCGATTGAATCAAATGACTTCGTATACTCAAGCGAACACATCAGCCACCCCGGCGTAAAAAAATTGGCTAAATGCTATGACGAACTCACTGCTGCCGGTGCCACAGTAGAAATATATGAGTTAGGTATGCTATGTTCCCGGGAAATAATAGGTAATCTCATTGAATCACATGCACAAACAGAACGCGAAGTAGAAGAAGATATTGAGCGTGAACTGGCAAAAGATGACTAATAAACCACGCGGGTGATGTTTTCTATGCATCACCCGCGTATTTTTAATCATGCCGCCAACTCCAAATCATTCTCCACTTCATTCCCCCAACTATCCCAGCCTGGAGTCTTCTGTCTTGCAAATAATTCCACTCGCGGTACATCACCCACAAGCTCAACAATCCGATCACGAGTCTCTGCCGGCTTTTTACTGTGCTGCTCGATGTGACTTATGATCACCTGATGGACTGCTCTGCCGATTCGTTTTGGATGTCCTTTGGTTGCAAGCAGACAGATTTCTGCATTGGATCTTGTCCAATAGCCCATGCCCCAGAAAAGAGAATCGCATTTCTTGTTCTGCTTCACCCAGACAAATGCAACAGTTTTATAATCGAAGCCCCATGCCTTTATAACATCAAATGCTTCCATGAGGTTCGGAAATGTTGCCCACATGAAAAGAACACAATCGTCAGCAGCAATATCTTCAACAGGAAGTCTGCAGATATCTTCCACACTCATTGTAGGATAATGATTCTCAGCACTTC
>JAEEGF010552647.1_pt1 | contig 12483 bp, 10 predicted proteins | sample 9134171 | NCBI WGS metagenome assembly JAEEGF01 (sample SAMN16246542, study PRJNA631951) | gut metagenome | biome: gut microbiome; feature: rumen; material: AP-attached | host: Bos | place: Iran: Karaj | collected 2018-10 | reverse complement strand
ACGAATCCTTCCTACGTCGTTTCCTTGGGCATATCTTCAGTAATTCTTGCAACGTGATATTGATGCAAGACCCACTTACAAGAGGATGCCCATCAAAAAGAGCATCCTCAAGCTTCTTGATTTCACCTGCATATGGATCTTCAGGTTGCCCGTCATCGCCCTCTACAACCGGTGTCGTATCTAACTCATTCTTTCCCTCAGCCTCAAGACACAATCTGCGGAAATCGGTCATCGGCTGCTCAACTTTCTCTGTCATTGTTGAGAACAGCGCTTGCATTAACTGAATCATATATCTTTTCAAATATTTCATACGGTAAGTTTGTGATAAACAGAATATCGTAAACTTCCTCTCCATTTATGTCTTCCCATATGTCGTCTTCAGCCTTAATGACCTTGTAATCATCACCAAAACACTTCAATATGGATCTCAACAGAATCTCTTCAATGTTAGAAGTGTCCCCGTCGCATACTATCGCCAGGAATCCACCTTCATTGTACTTTGTATTGCCGATTTTCTTAATGTCCTCTTTTGTTACTTCTATGTTCATGATTTAGAATAGCATATATTGTTCTACATTTGTCTAGTAGATTATTAAAAAAATCATTTTTCATGTAATCCTCATTATCCTGCCATGACCAAAATCGATCTAATCTTTCTTCACTGGTCATTTTATCAAAATCATCATGAGCCGCCTTAAAATCAGTAACCATTTTCTGCGCCTGCTCAATTATGCGATCAAACGAATACATGATTGACAGTTTACTATATGATTCAATTATCTTAGAATAAGCATCACCCATGTCCTTTTCATTAATATCGTAGTGCCTATTGGTGTAAAAGAGGTTATTGATGCTAGACCTGAATAAAAAGTTGAATTCCAAAGGGTTGGCATCGGTTAAATATTCTTTCTTACCTAGATATAAATCCAATTCATCCTTTGATATCTTGCCAGCTTCATACTGTAGCATGAGATGACACATAAAATTTGCGACATTCATCAAGACATTTGTTTCAGATACCGCAAAATGCATGTCAGGGTCCTTATAACTCCCATCCACATAATGAATCATTTCATTGGCAGCGTCTTCAGCATTGTCAAAAACATGAATCACTCTAGTTCCTTCTTTTTCTTCTTCCATACTTATATGATTGATTATAAATAAATTAAACTCATATTCTAATAATAAGAAGACAATACCGTTATTATCTCCATTTTCATCATTTCAGTAATAAGGATTCATCTCGACAATTACCGCGTTTTTCACATTTAATTTCAATTTCAACAATTGCAGTAACATTTTAAAACAAAAGAGACTTTACAGTTTCTAATAATATTGAATGAGTAGTTTTTCTGTGCAGATTGACTGCATCATTCTTATCTAAATTTGCAGCGTGAAATAGAAATAATAACCTAATAACATTATTATGAAAGTTTTATCAATTCAACAACCTTGGGCGTCTCTTATTGTTGCAGGTATCAAGGATATAGAGAACCGCACTTGGAAACCTAAAGAAACTCCTGGTCGCATTCTCATTCACGCAAGCAAAAAGTGTACTATGCGAACCGTGAGCAACGAGCCTCTTGAATGGGTACAAGAAATCTTTAACGAACAACTCTTTGGCAATTTGCCTAACTTTCCAGACATGCCTGATAGTTCTATTATCGGCTATGTAACTGTAGATGCTATTGACAAAGATAATGCCCATAGTATTTGGGCTGCAGGTGAAAGTTATATTGAGGACCTATATTATTGGCATCTCAAAGATGCTTACATGTTTGACGAGCCAATCAAAGGTGTGAAAGGTAAGCTTCATCTTTGGGATTATGACATAGATGAGAACAATCTGCCACCTGCTCACAAAGTTGAGCTGAAATCCATCACCGTAAATGAAGATAATATCATTATTCCCGTCCCAGAGGACACATTCCTCAAACTCACTCCTAATAGTTCATTTACACTGGAGGTTTGTACACTCGCTGAATTGTTGTGCCAACCTGATGTGTATGATATGAAGCCGTTTAAGACTATAATATTTTCTTACAAGGGGCATCAGCGGACCTTTGTCCTCAAGCCAGAAACCGAAGTGCTGTATATCACTGATGGCAGCGAGGATCAGGATCAGTTAAAATACCTCTCTATTCTTGAACCAGAAGGAGCTACCCGCTGGATAGCATATTTCATTTGGGGAGATGAGATTTAATAAACTATTATTTAATATATTTTAGATGATGACTTACAAGGAATTTGCATCGAAGGCCGAAAATATTATTCAGGCCATTGATAATGAGAATTATGAAATATATTTAGAAGCGCCAAACTTCGTTAGTGAGCTAAAGCTCGATGGATGTCTCTATCTAATTGTGAGAGACATAGATGGACCGAAGTCTAGTAATGACTGTGGCTCTGGAAAATACACAATCTGTGGGGAAGAGTTTTATCATAAGTTTAGCTTTGAAAATGACGAAGAGCCTGAAAGCAATTTCTTTACTAAAGCTAAAGAACTTGAAGGTTACCCTAACGAAATAGAGGAAGATGTAAATAATATCATTCAACATCTAAAAGACAAAATAAGAGAACTGGCACCAAGTCTTGATGGTGTTGAAGAACAAGCAGAAGCTTATGCTAAAGCAATGGGAATCTACTATGATGAGGCATTTTGGTATGACGATCCAGATTGTCCCTGCGAATATGAAGAGGGGGCAGATGATGATTCTAATGAAAACAGCGAATAACTTAAGATACTTCCATGATCTCACTCGTGATTAGATCCTCAATGTTGAACATTGAATCGAAATAGAAAAAACTTATTAACTTTTTTGCACTGGCAATACTTCAGAAGCAAAAAAAATAGTAACTTTGACGGATTGTAAAAACTTTGATATAGTCATTTTTAGATATTATCATATTAAATTCTAAATTTCAAAGAGTATGCCTATTAACAAAAACGCTTACATTCGATACAGAACGCTCGATCAGTGTTTCCGCAACCGGCAAAAGAACTATTTTATTGATGACCTTCGTGACGCTTGCGAAGAAGCTTTAGTTTCGAGCAACTTCGTTGGTGGAGTGAGCCGCCGCCAGATTTATGATGACATCAGATTCATGGAAAGTGATGATGGCTTTTCAATTGAGCTTGATCGCAAGCATGATGGGAAAAAAGTATATTATCGATATACCGACACCAGCTTCAGTATCAATCAGCAACCTCTCTCTAGAGATGAAGCTCAGCAATTGCAAAAAGCTATTGTCACTCTCACACGTTTTCGTGGTTTACCACAGTACGACTGGATTGAGGATGTCATCGCCAATCTAGAACACCGCTTCAACGCAGACGGCGATAGCGACGGACTGGTATGCTTTGAGCAAAACCAACAACTCAAGGGGTTGGAACATTTGAGTACATTTATTGACGCCGCCACCGAGCATCGGGTACTCAAAGTTCAATACCGCAGTTACAAAGATGGCAGTAAGGAGGTAACACGTATAGTTCATCCGTACTACCTTAAGCAATACAATAATCGTTGGTTTGCATTTTGCTACGACGATGCCACACATTATATCAACAACCTTGCCTTAGACAGGTGTTTAAGCATTGACCCCATGCCTGAAATGACCTTCAAAGTCAATGAGGATATTGATTTTGACCATTATTTCGATGACGTGGTGGGGGTAACTCTACCTAATAAGGGTGTCAAACAGAAGATTATACTGCGTACCAACGAACGTCGATATCCCTATTTATCATCTAAGCCAATACATCCATCTCAACGGATAGAAGATCGCAAAAAGTGCATCATCTCGATTGAGGTAATGCCTAATAAAGAGTTGGAGCAGCAAATTCTCTCTTTCGGTCCCGATCTTGAAGTGCTGGAGCCTGCGGAGTTCCGCAATCAGATTAGAGAAAAAGTTGCTCTCACGCTACAACAATATAATGCTGGGTAGTAAGACTGCACACTTGAATAATAGTTTTGCAGCGTCAAACGAGAAATAGATAAGATATGGATAAAACCGATAACATCCGAGTACTAACACTGTTCAATGAACTCCATAAATGCCTTGATAAATTAAGAGGGAGTGTTCCCGAAACCTTTAACTCGCTTTTAATGCCGTTGCTTTATGTGCTTTGTGCACATCATGAAGGGCACCTTGTGTCCCTGGTAAGTGATGGCCCGAACATTTTCACTGAGGATAAGCGCATTCAGCCTCTTTTAGATGAGAATATGGATGATGCTGAATCGGATTTACTTAAACGAATTCGTCTCTCTGTTGACAAACGATTATTTGAAGGCAAAACCTTGCAAATAATTGATGAGTTTTACTCTCGCAATAGCGATCTCATCAAAGAATATTACCCAGAGCTTATTGAATACATTTTTTCGTTTTATTCCAAGAACTCGGGCAAATATTCTGGCATATTTGTAACACCCATAGAATTAACAGAGTTAATGTATTCTTTTGTTCTCCAAGCAAAACCGTCAACCGTCTATGACCCCTGTGCTGGATTGTGTTCCGGTGTATTGCTTCCTGGAATGGAATCTGTCAACTTTGTAGGTCAAGAAATTGATGAACATGTTAAAATTCTTGCAGATGTGCGTCTTGAGGCACATGGCAAAAGTGTTTCGTTTCATCGAGAAAGCTGTATAGAGAAATGGCGAGGAGAAGAGGCTGATTGTCTGTGCTCAGACTTTCCCATTGGAGTGAGAGTTGAGGCCGTTATCAATGACAGAAAAAGGCATACAATGCTGGAGGATATCATTTTGTGGAACTTCTTGAACACGCCCTCACTGAAACATGCTGTTTTTCTTGCCTCAATGAGGTTTTGCTTCGACCGATTGAACTTTGACTTGCGTAAGACATTATGTGAAAAGAATTATGTAGATACAGTAATAGAGCTACCATCAGGTGTCCTTACCTATTCTGGAGTTAAAACAGTGATTGTTGTCCTAAATAAAGAACGCACCTCCAAAGACATTAGATTCATCTCAGCTACCGATTGTTTCATTCAAGGGAATAGAGAAAAATCACTTGATCTGAATTTGCTGATGATGCGACTCAAAGCTAAGTTGGATGAGCAAATGTGCGTTTGTGACGTCAGTGAGACTTATAAACATGATTGTTTATTATCGCCCTCAGAATACATTGATTCCAAAAACGAGTTACAGGCCGGACAAAAGTTGGTGGAATTCTCTGATTTGGCAACTGAAATCAGGAAAACACGATACGATGATACAAAAGGTGCTGTTCTTGATGAAAAGCAAATGTTTGATAGCATAGCATCTTTCCACACTGTTGAGCATCATTTTGAAAAACAGAATGTAACGTATCGTACTTTTAACAAACTAACCCAGCCATGCATCATTTTCAACCTAAGGGCTAGCAAGTTTTTTATCAAGACCGATGAAACACCTCTCTTTGTGTCGCCTAACTATCGTGCATTTGCAGTTAACACCGCAATTTGTTTACCTGAATATTTAGTTTTAGTTATCTTGAACTCTCCACAAGTAAAAATTCAGGCTGGACTAGGTGTAGGAGCTCCTCGCATTAATTATCGACGTTTGTCATTGCCCATCTTTGTTGACTTGAATAGTCAAAAGCAGATTGTGGAAAGAGAATATCGCAGAGAAGCTCAACAATACCGCAAGAAACTGGAGAGGCTTCAAACATTGAGCGGTGAATCATCGGATCTTCTCCACAATCTTGGTGTTACCTTCACTAAGTTAAGTGCAGGAATAGCCATACTGCAAAAGAACAACCCATCAGCAACAGTCAATTCACTTGACGATAATGTACGCTTTGCTTTACGCCAGATTAACTGTACCGGCACTGATTTTTCAAAGGCTGTACCCACAAAGCAAAAAGTAGTTCTTCAGGAACTTATTGAAAGATACTTGGAAGCATGGAAGAACTTTGGCTATGGCTCATTCTCGCTTCTGCCTCTGAAATCATCTATTCCTCAAACAAAAGTTGAAGTAGATCCAGTTTTGCTTTTCACTGCTCTTGACTGCATCTTTATCAATGCACATCAGCATGGATTCAGCAAGCGTGACATTAATAACAACCAGGTTTCGGTAGAATTGAAAGCTGTCACCATCGATGGGCAGAAATATGCACTTATCAGCATAGCAAATAATGGTGAGCCGTTACCTGATGGTTTCACTTTGCAGGATTTTGCCACTCGTGGTGTAGTCGGGCTCAATTCTTCTCAAGACGGATTAGGCGGACATCATGTGGCGTCAATTGTCCATCTTCATGATGGCAAGATATCTATTGAGAGTAGTTCAGAATGGCTTTCATTCAACATACTTCTTCCCACATATACTAATGCAAAAGATACTGTTTTCGATGAATACGAGTGTGAATACATATAATATTATCTGGGCCGATGACGAATGCGCAACGCTCAAGAAAGATGAGAACATTCGTGAGCTGCTCGATGAAATGGGAATTGAAGTTCTTGACTATGTTCCCACGTCAGAAAAGTTGCGTAAATCGCTTGACGAATACAAGGACAAAGTTGATGCTGTTGTTATAGACGGAAACTTTAGTCGAGAAGATGTGCCTTATCTTGAGGGTGACGACATCAGTGGGCTTATTCACTCGCTTTCATTGATTGAAGTCTATAATATCAAACGTGACATTCCATTTTTCCTTTACACGGGGAAAAAACAAATGCTTCAAGAAATCTGCTCAAATGGAGAATTGAACTACTTCAATAAGAATAAGCGGATTTTTCAAAAAGGCCACCTCAAAGAGTTGATTGAAGCCATAATAGAAGCGGTTGAACACATTCAATCGGTGGAATTCCGTGTTCGCAAGAGATATAAAAAGATACTTGATTTTGCTAAAGGCATTGATAATGAATGCTCCGACAATCTTTACGAGTATCTGTTAAATGAGGCTCGAGACATAGATTTTAATCGAACAGAAGCCATGTTCAACAACTTGCGTAACATATTAGAACGCATAACTACACTTTGTCGTGAATGTAGAATAACACCTGAAGAAGTGAATTCTCTCAACAATTTTAAATACTATTGGGCCGGGAAAAATGGTCTTAATGATTGTACAAAGTGCCCTATTGAGAATATGCCAAAGGCATTATCCTCGACATTATGGAATCTTATTGATATGGTTCAAGATGGTTCTCATAACAAAGACAATCTTAATCTTTTTGTGAGGGAATATGTAACTGACACCAAATCTCCATTCCTCTTTAGGACATGCCTTTATATAACGTTAGACACGCTCAGATGGTTTAGTTCAATTCATACACAATTGATGAAAGGAGATTTACGACCCCCTCTATATAAATCAAAAGAATCATAATTCTTCTTTGTTGTGCATTAAGGCTGCACAGAATTGGTTTTACTTTGCATCAGATATAAAAAAAACAACATAACAGAGCAATGAACAAACAACAGTTAGCAAATCGAATTTGGGCGTCAGCCAACAGTATGCGTAACAAGATTGACGCCAATGAGTACAAGGATTACATCTTGGGATTGATTTTCTACAAGTTCCTATCAGATACCGAGATCAAATTCCTTGCCTCGTTGGATATTGAGGAGGATGACCTCCCCAATGTTGTTGAGGACGAAAATAATCCCGACATGGCCACTCTAATAGAGGAGTGCCAAAAACGCATTGGCTTCTTTATCGAGTACAAGTACCTTTTCAACACATGGCTTGAGACTCAAGAATTTGACGTGAAAATTCTTAGTGAAGCGCTCTCTAGTTTTGACCGTTTGATGAGTGCTGATTATGAACCCGTCTATGAAGGCATCTTCACGACACTTCGTGAGGGACTCACCAAATTGGGAGATAGTGCTGCTGCTCAGACCAAGGCTCTGAAAAAACTCATTGATCTCATCAAGGACATCCCCACCGACGGCAGTCAGGATTATGACGTGCTGGGCTATGTATATGAATACCTCATCAGTAACTTTGCCGCTAATGCCGGCAAAAAAGCCGGTGAATTCTACACACCCCATGAAGTTGCCATGGCCATGAGTCAAATTGTGGCCGACCACCATAAGGACAAGGAAAGCCTTGAAATCTATGACCCGACAAGCGGATCGGGCTCTCTCCTTATCACAATCGGCAAAGCGGTAGGGAAGCATATTACGGGCAAAAACAAAATCAAATATTATGCACAGGAACTCAAGGAAAACACCTATAACCTTACCCGCATGAATTTGGTGATGCGAGGCATCATTCCTGCCAATATCATCACCCGTTGTGCCGACTCACTTGAGGAAGACTGGCCTATTCACGAGGAAGGTATTGACATTGACAAACCTTTAGCTGTCGATGCGGTTGTCAGCAATCCACCTTATTCCCAACATTGGGATATCAAGGGAAAAGAAACGGATGCTCGTTTTATTGGTTATGGCGTGGCTCCCAAGACCAAGGCCGACTATGCTTTCCTTCTCCACGAGTTGCACCACTTGAAGCACGATGGTATTATGACCATCATCATGCCACATGGAGTGCTCTTCCGTGGCAAGGCGCCGAAGAAGTTTGACGAGAATGGCAGGCTCTTGCCTATGGAACTTCAAGAAGAAGGCCAGGGCGAAGCCCAAATCCGTTCCAACCTCATCGAGAAGAACAATATTGATGCCATCATTGGCTTACCTGCCAACATCTTCTTTGGCACGGGTATTCCAACGCTTATTATGGTGTTAAAGAAAAACCGTGGTAACGAGGGAGTCCTGATTATCGATGCATCCAAGGGCTTTGTTAAAGATGGCAAGCAGAACCGATTGCGTGCTTGTGATGTCAAGAGAATAGCCGACACTTATCGTGATCGCAAGACTATTCCAGGATACTCACGTGAGGTCAGCCGTGACGAAATCCGCCGTAATGAGTACAACCTCAATATTCCTCGTTATGTAGATTCTAGTGAGGCTCCCGAGAAATTTGACATTTACGCAACCATGTTTGGAGGTATTCCCAACGCTGAAATAGATGACCTTAGCAAGTTCTGGGAAACATTCCCGTCACTACGTAATGAGCTTTTTGAACCGGTTGCGGGTCAGCCTACTTCAGTCATCAAATCCGGTGTAATTTCTGAGAGGATTAACTCTAATGCTGATGTCATCAAGTTCAAGGAGAGTTTTGCTAAAGCCTTTGAAGACTTTGGCAGACTGTTGCGCATCAGGCTCATTGACCATATAGAGGAGGTCAAGGATATTCCCGAAAATGACCATATCACCAACGAGATATTTACTCGTATGGAGGACCTACCTCTGGTTGATCGCTATGCAGCATACCAGATTCTGGCTAACCATTGGCAAGACATTATGGGCGACGTGGAAGTTATTCAAACTGAAGGTTTCGGAGCATGCAATGCCATTGACCCCAAATACAAGATTGTCAAGAAAGACGACAAGACCGAGGAAGTGACTGATGGTGAGAAAGGACGCATCATGCCTTTTGATCTTGTTCAGACTCATTTGCTTCCCAACGAACTTGCTGCTCTCAACAAGTTGATTGCTGCTAAAGAAGAACAGGACAGCATCCTTGACGGTATCCTCGGGAATCTCGACGCCGAAGAGCAGGAACAGTGGCTTAACGACGATAACACCAAGTGGGACAAAAACAAGGTCACTAAAGCCTGGAATGAAGTCATGACTGATGTGACTACTCCTGAGATTGAGATGCTCAACGAATATTTGACACTCTCAAAGAGGAAGGAGAAGCAAGACTTTATTGCTTCCCATCCTTCACCTTGTTGGGACCTCATGGAGCCTTCCAAGGACAATACCTTTACTAAGGCGATTGTAAAAAAACAACAGGCTGCTCTTGCACTTCAAGTGGAATTTGATGAAGAATCGACCGAAGGCAAACTGAAACGTATAGTGTTAGCAATGGAACGCTCTTCAGATCTCTCCAAGCAAATCAAGCAGGCGGAGATAGAGCTTCTGGAACTCACCAAAGACACCATTAAAACAATGGATATGAACACCATCAACCAGATGCTCGAGATCAAATGGATTGCTCCTATTACGTCTGGAATAGATGCCATGCCGAATAAAATACTTGATGAATTGGCTAACTCAATCAAGTTGCTTGAAGGGAAATATGCTACACGTCTTGTTGATGTCCACGACAACATCAGCAGAGCTTCATCGTCACTGGCTTCGCTGATTGACGAACTTACTGGAACACAACACGATATGCAAGCAATGCAAGAACTTAAATCACTGTTAATCAACAAATAAATCATGATAGACCAGGATTTAATGCCGAGAATACGATTCAATGAGTTCCATGAGCCATGGAATCATCTTTCACTTGGTCGTTTAGGGGCAATTAAAATGTGTAAACGCATTTTGAAGTGCCAAACTTCTGAAACAGGAGATATTCCTTTTTATAAAATTGGAACTTTTGGTAAAAGTGCAGATGCTTTTATATCAAAAGACTTGTATGAAAGTTTTAAGAGCAAGTACAATTACCCTAAAAAGGGCGATATTCTTTTATCTGCTGCTGGCACTATCGGAAGGACTGTTGTATTCAATGGAGAACCTTCATATTTCCAGGATTCAAATATTGTTTGGATAGAAAATGATGAACATTTATTATCCAATGCGTTATTATACTATATCTACAAGAATTTAAGTTGGGTAACAGAATCTGGTACTATACCAAGAATATATAATTCAATCGTTAAGTCGATTAAGTTTTGTATTCCGGTTGATAAATCCGAACAGATACGCATAGCCACGGCTCTTTCCAACATCGATGCCCTAATCTCAGAATTGGACAGACTGATAGAAAAGAAACGTGCCATCAAGCAAGGTGCCATGCAGCAGCTCCTTACAGGCAAGAAACGCCTAAAAGGATTCTCAGAGCCGTGGGTGGAGAAGAAGCTGGGAGAGGTTGGTGTATTGACAAAACAATCTGTCAATCCACAAATGTTCCCTAACACCTTGTTCTCTGAATATAGTATGCCCGCTTTTGACAACGGACAGTCTCCAGATTTCAAATACGGAAACGAGATGTTTAACAACAGAACAGTAATAGATGGAGAGACATTATTATACAACAAATTGAACGTTAGACAAAAAAGAATATGGTTGGTGAAAGAATGTGGACAAGATTCTATTTGCTCAGCTGAGTTTCTTGCTTTCAAATCCAATGACATTTATTTGGATTTGCTAAAATATATTCTGTCTACCAGTAGAGTGACAAAGGACTTTATAGATATGTCAAAAGGCACATCTAATAGTCAGAAAAGAATACAACCAGCAGACTTTTTGAATTATTCTATTTATTTTCCAAAATCAGGAATAGAACAAACCGCCATCGCCTCCGTTCTCTCATCTATGGACAACGAAATCTCTGCCCTCGAATCGAAGAAGGCAAAGTACAAGCAGATAAAACAAGGCATGATGCAGCAGTTGCTAACAGGTAAAATACGCTTAATAGATTAAAAATATAGCTTATGAACAGACTTGTAATTATAGGAAACGGCTTTGATATGGCGCACGGACTAAAAACCAGTTACAAAGACTTCATTAACTGGTATTTGGAACAAAGGCTACACGATATGTTGTTAGAAGAATCTGCCATTTCAGCAGACTGTTTGTGTAAGTTCGAGGTAAAAAAAACAACAGATTGTTCAAGTTGGTCTATATATTTCTATTTCAACTCATTCAGATTCAGGGATATATCTACAGACAAGTGAAAGTTTCCACCATTGGATATTATTCGCACATTCAAAGATAATTCAGATTATTTTTCTGTAACCAGTTCAAAATTCTTTGAGATGCTTATACAATCCATAGAAACAAAAGGCTGGGTGGATATAGAAAACGACTACTATCAGTTGTTGAAAAGATGCACAAAAGACCACAACTGCGGCTATACTGCCAAAGAACTGAATGACCAACTGGATTTTCTACGCACTAAATTGGCGGTATACCTTAAAACTCTTTCCCAACCAGACCTAATTAGTAATATTAATTATGCTTTAGAAAGAGACGGTATACACTTAGTGGATTTGTCGACAGAAGGAAAAATATTAGCAAAGAAGATTGAAGATATAAATATTGACTACAACAGTTTTGACGATAATCGATATTTAGATGAAAGCCTCTCTGTATTTATGCCAGAACATACCATGATATTGTGTTTCAATTATACTGAGACAGCCAACATGTATGTACAATTGGGAGGTCTTATACCCAATTACATTCATGGCGATTTGGAGCACCCCGAGCACATTATTTTTGGCTATGGCGATGAACTGGACAAGGATTATCCAGACATTCTTGACAAGAACGATAATGAGCTGTTGAGGAATGTCAAGTCTGTGAAGTATCAGGAAACGAGAAATTACCGCAAATTGCTTGACTTCCTGACGGCAGCCCCATTTCAAGTGCTGATTATGGGACACTCCTGCGGCAACTCCGACAGGACCTTGCTCAACACCGTCTTTGAGCATGAGAACTGCGTTTCGATAAAGCCCTATTATCA
>JAEEGF011880976.1_pt1 | contig 12485 bp, 9 predicted proteins | sample 9134171 | NCBI WGS metagenome assembly JAEEGF01 (sample SAMN16246542, study PRJNA631951) | gut metagenome | biome: gut microbiome; feature: rumen; material: AP-attached | host: Bos | place: Iran: Karaj | collected 2018-10 | reverse complement strand
CCTTCGAGGGTGCTCACTTCATCTATGCCAAGAACTGGAGTTGTCCGGGCGTAACGAATCCTGAAGACTATGGAAAGATACTGATCGACGACCCCACATGGACAGTAGATACCGAGCACATGAGTTGGACCGACAACGCTCGCTTCATGCATTGCCTGCCCGTTCGTCGCGGTCTCATCGTTACCGACGAGGTCATTGAGAGTCCCAACAGCATCGTCATTCCCGAAGCAGCAAACCGAGAGATTTCGGCTACTGTCGTGTTGAAAAGAATGCTTGAAGAATTGGTTTAACGAATAATATATATGGAGCAGAAAATCAGCATAATAAAGATTGGTGGAAATGTCATAGACAACGAGTCGGCATTACAGTCATTCCTTCGCGACTTTGCCTCCTTGCCCAATCCCAAGATACTGATTCACGGTGGTGGAAAACTTGCCTCGCGCTTATCAGAGAAAATGGGTGTTGAGACGAAGATGATTGACGGACGTCGGGTTACCGATGACCAAACCATAGACATCGTCACTATGGTTTATGCTGGTTTGGTTAACAAGCGCATCGTTGCCTCCCTGAGTGCTCTGTCGTGTCCCGCATTGGGATTGTGTGGAGCCGACGGCAACGTCATTCCGTCCCATCTGCGCTCGAAAGAACCCATAGATTTCGGTTGGGTGGGGGATATCTGTCCCGAAGACATCAATACCGACTTCATTGCCTCCCTCCTGCAACAAGGCATCACGCCCGTCTTCTGCGCCATTACGAATGACGGCGAAGGACATCTGCTCAACACCAATGCCGACAGCGTGGCTACGGGAGTCGCATTAGCCTGCTCTAAGTTGGGACGCACAAGCCTCGTCTTCTGCTTGGAGAAAAACGGAGTTCTGAGCGATATCGATGATCCGAATTCTGTCATTCCAGAAATAACTCCCACATGTTACGTGACGTTACGCGTCACGCAACAAATACAAGGTGGAATGATCCCGAAAGTGGAGAATGCCCTCAAGGCCATCGACGGTGGAGTGGGAGAGGTCATCATCAAACATGCCGACAATCTGTTGAATAATATAGGTACGGTGATTAGTAAATAGCATCCGATGGACAAATACATTTCATTATTAGACAAACTCATTTCTACGCCCTCCATCTCGCGCACAGAAGACCAGACGGCCGACCTTCTGGTTTCCTTTCTGCAAGAGCAAGGCATACAGGACGTTCACCGAGACAAGAACAACGTGTGGGCCGCTTGTGCCAAGTTCGACGACAAGAAACCCACCTTACTGCTCAACTCCCATCACGACACCGTCCGTCCTTGTGCTTCGTACACGCGAGACCCGTTTATGCCTACACACGAAAGCGGACGCATCTATGGTTTGGGGAGCAACGACGCTGGCGCCTCGGTCGTAAGTCTTACTGCCACCTTCTGCCAGCTTTACGAGACGGAACTCCCCTTCAACATCATACTTGCCCTTTCGGCCGAAGAGGAAGTGACGGGCGAGAATGGTATTCGCCACCTGCTGCCGTCGTTGCCCAAGATTGATATGGCGATTGTGGGCGAACCCACTTGCATGCGAGTGGCTCTGGGCGAACGCGGACTCATGGTCTTGGACGGAATAGCCCACGGGGTGAGTGGACATGCGGCACGAAACGAAGGCGTGAATGCGCTCTATCTGGCGATCGATGACATCAACACGCTGCGGAACTACAAGTTCGAGAAAGAGTCCTCGCTGTTAGGTCCCATCAAGGTCTCTGTGACACAGATTCAGGCAGGAACGCAGCACAACGTGGTTCCCGATGAATGCCGCTTCGTTGCCGATGTTCGTACCACCGACGCCTACACCAATGCGGAAACGGCGGCAATATTGCAACAGGCCGTAAAGAGTCAACTGACTCCTCGTTCCACACGCATCCACGCTTCCGCTATTGCTGAGACCCATCCGCTTGTGACGGCAGCACGCCAACTGGGACTTGAAACCTTTGTGTCGCCCACCACCAGCGATATGTCACAGATGAATTTCCCCTCCATAAAGATTGGTCCTGGCGACTCCGCACGAAGCCACAGCGCCGACGAATGGGTGGGAATCGAAGAGATAAAGCAAGGGATTGAAACGTATATTGAATTAGTAAAGGGTTTAAGAGCCCATCTCCCCGCTCTTCCCTAGAGGAAGAGAGCCATACTTTAATTTTAAGCTTTAAATAATTCTTAATTCTTGCTCCGATGCTCTACGCAAGCGTCACTGCTTCGCAGATGCCGAGCGCTTAATTCATAACTCTTATGAAACTTTGGGATAAAGGCTACGACATAGATTCGTGGATAGAACAATTCACCGTTGGCAACGACCGCCAGCTCGACATGCAGATAGCACGCTTCGACGTGGAAGCATCTATGGCACACATCCGCATGCTTGAAACTATCGGTCTGCTCACGTCCGAAGAACTCCAGATACTGCTCTCCGGTCTGCAGCAAATAGCCGATGAGATAGAGCGAGGTGAATTTGAAATTGAGGACGGAGTGGAAGATGTCCATTCGCAAGTAGAACAACTGCTTACCCAGCGACTGGGAGATGTAGGCAAGAAGATTCACAGCGGACGTTCACGCAACGACCAGGTGCTCGTCGACCTGAAGCTTTTCTATCGCGCCCAACTGCGTGATGTTGCCGACGACGTGAAGAACCTCTTCGACCGCCTGCTTCTGCTGAGTGACGAGTACAAGGACGTGCTCATGCCCGGTTACACCCATCTGCAAGTGGCTATGCCCAGCAGTTTTGGGTTGTGGTTCGGCGCCTATGCCGAGACGCTTGCCGACGACACTCGGTTGCTGGCAACGGCACATGCTATCGCCAACCAAAATCCACTCGGTTCGGCCGCAGGTTATGGTTCGAGTTTCCCCTTAAACCGCACGATGACCACCCAGTTGCTCAACTTTGCCGACCTGCACTATAACGTCGTTGCGGCACAGATGAGTCGCGGAAAGACGGAACTGACGCTTTCCTATGCCATCGGGGCCATTGCTTCCACACTGGGCAAACTGGCGATGGACATTTGTCTGTTCAACAGCCAGAACTACGGATTCATCCGCTTCCCCGACGCCTTCACCACGGGCTCAAGCATCATGCCTCACAAGAAGAACCCCGACGTCTTTGAGATCATGCGCGGACGCTGCAACCGACTGATGAACACGTCCAACGAGGTCAGTCTGCTCATTTCCAACCTGCCTCACGGCTATCACCGCGACCTGCAACTCCTCAAGGACATCACCTTCCCGGCACTCTCGGAACTGAAGGAATGCCTGCGTATGGCCGACTTCATGTTGCAACACATCATCGTGAACAAAAACATTCTCGACGACGAGCGCTACAACTATCTGTTTACCGTAGAGGATGTCAATCGTCTGGCCCTTTCCGGCGTACCCTTCCGCGATGCCTACAAGCAGGTGGGAATGCAGGTTCAGCAGGGCACTTACAAGCCCACGAAATCCGTTCACCACACCCACGAAGGCAGCATCGGCAACCTCTGCAACGATAAGATTCGTGAAAAAATGCAGAACATATTAAAAGATTTCGTAACTTTACAGGCGTAAACTCACGTTTTTAGCCATGAAACGCTATCTCTGGCTCCTGCTTTTGCTCGTTGCAGTTCCTGTTCTGGGACAGAAACACCAGATCAGGAAGGATGGTCGTGTCCTGGCTCATAGTCTGCAGTTCAATCCCAACCGGATTAGCGACGATATGCCTGTCGGGTTGCAGGAGATGCTTCGCGTCTATCAGACCCGTCCCCGATACGCCGAACGCCTGCGTGGCAAGGCGGTCAGTCCGTTGCTCAAGACGCGTCGCCATCAGGAAGACCCCTTCAATCGCCGTTGCCCCTATTACATCTATGATGACGGGAAGACGAGCAGCACGCGCAGCATCTCGGGGTGCGTTGCCACCTGCATGGAACAGGTGCTCACTTTCTATCGTTATCCCGAGGCGCTCATCGACACGCTATTGGGTTGGGAGACAGAGCATTACAAGATAGAGACCGTAATGCCCGGAACGCCCATCGACTGGGCTCACATTCTCGACGACTACAGTCAAGGATTTACCGACCAGGAGGCTCAGGCGGTGGCCGACCTCACGTATTATTGCGGAATGGCGGCTCACATGAACTGGAGTCCCACGAGCAGTGGTGCCAATCTGGGCAGGGCTTTTGAACCACTTTGGCGTGTGTTCGATTACAAGACGCTGGCCTACGTCTCGCGAGCTATGTATTCGTCTCCCGCATGGAACAGGATGCTGCGCAACGAACTCGAAAGCGGGCGCCCCATCTGCTACACGGGACACAATATGGCGCTTAGCGGTCATGCTTTCAACATCGACGGGGTGGATGAGGAAGGGTACTATCACCTCGTGTGGGGCTACGACGGCATGTACGACGGCTATTTCGACCTCGACTACCTGAATCCTTTCGAGAGTCTGGGCAATGAGACGGCAGTGGGGCAGAACGAGGGTTTCTTCTCCAATCAGACTGCACTCTTCATCCATCCCGAGGACTTCGTTATCGACATTTTCGACACGCTCAGGTCCGAAGTTGCCTTTGCCGGAGTGGTGGTCGACGACATCTCTTTCCGTCGCCAGCCCGACACAGAAGGCTACGTTGTGGCCGACTTCACCATGCGGAACACCTCTGCCGACAGCCTTAACTTCACCTTCGAGGTATTGACCTACCTGCCCACCGACACCGCCATATTCGAGCAAGCCGACTACGTGGGACTGTCTGCCGTCAACCTGGCTCCGGGACAACGGAAGATGTGGCCCGTCTATTGCCAATTCACGGAAAAGGGACAGCGCATACTGGCTTTCTCGGCCGACGACATCACGTTGCCCTACAAGATGGACGTTGACGTGAAGGAAGGGACCGCCCCCAAACTGATTTTCGGAGACGTGGACTACGAGTTGTGGACGTATGGCGACAATCTTGTGGCCCAACTCTCGCTGGATGTCACGAACCTTGCCGAGGCAGGTTTTGCCGGCAATCTTGTCACCTATTGTCTGTTTCCCGAAGGGAGCGACATCGACGAACGCCACTGGGAAGTACTGTCCTTGGCAGGCGGCGACACCTACCGAGCCACTACGCGCTTCCAGCACCTCGAGGACGGCAAGACTTATACCCTTAGGGTGCGCTGCCCGTGGACCATTAAAAAGGAGTACACGTTTACGGTAAACAGCCATGAGGCGGCCGATGGAATCGTTGAGATAATGAGAGATGGAGAAAATGAGACAATGAGAGGTGGAGAAAATGAGACAATGAGAGATGGAGAGAATGAAAATGGTCAATGCTCAATGGTCAATGGTCAATCCATTTACGACCTTAGTGGTCGTCGCATCACTTCATCCTTCCCCAGGGGCATATACATCAAGCACGGCAAGAAGATACTGATTCCATGAACCCCGAGGCACTCATCCACAAATATTATGCCGGGCAACCGGAGTTGGAGGACATCCTGCTCCGTCACAGCCGTCAGGTGGCAGACTTGGCACTTCGCATCTGTCAGGCCCATCCCGAACTCGATCTCGACCAGGAATTCATCTTCGAGGCCGCCATGCTTCACGACATCGGCATCATCCGGTGCGATGCTCCCGGCATCAAGTGCTTTGGCACAGAACCCTATCTCCGTCACGGTCAGGTAGGAGGGGAGATGCTGCGTCAGGAGAGCCTTCCCCGCCACGCCAGAGTTGCCGAGCGCCACACGGGTGCCGGACTGCCCAGCTGGTTGCCCGAGACCTTGGAAGAGCAAGTGATTTGTTATGCCGACAAGTTCTTCTCCAAGTCCCGCATCGACCACCCGAAGGACTACGAAGGTGTGATCAGGAGTCTGTCGAAATTCGGCGCAGAAGGCGTCGAACGCTTCCGTCATTGGCACGAAATGTTTAGTACATTGAACATTGAAGATTGAACATTGAAGATTGAACAAAAACCCTCTTTCTTTGGGAGAGTGGGTTTGGGAGAGAGGCTTCCTCTTTCTATGAGAGAAAGGCTTTTTTTTGACATTTAACATTAGACATTGAGACTGCGTCTCGAGCCTGCTCACGCTCGGCATAATCGAAGTAAACTTCATTCTGCTCTTGCTCAATCGCAGCCTTTGACATTGCCTGCAGCGTCCTCTGCAGGCAAAGCCGCTTTTGCACTAAACAAACATGCCTAACCCGCTGAAAGAGAGAAGATTGGCTCTTTTTCGCGCTATCTCGTCATAACGTTATCGCGTAATTACGTAATCCCGTAACAACGCCATCAAAACCACTACAATCCCCCCCCTCACTCAATCTTCCTCGTCCCGTTGCACCTGGGGTAAGCAGAACAGCTCCAGAATTCCTTGCCGGAGTTTATGCCTTTCTTGGCAACCCGTTTAATCATGGGTTCACCACACACGGGACACGTGGGGCATCGTACCGTTTGCTCTGCTCTGTGCGGTAAGCAAGACGTTCGGCCGTCAGAACCTCGGTGAAGCCACCCTCCTCACGGAAGGCTGCCAACTGGTTCTCTATCTGCTTGCCAAGCATCATGATAAGCCGGTTGCACAACACCAGTATGCAGTTGGCTACGGCCATGGAGTCGACGCTGGTCAGCCAAGCATCGAAGAGATGCTTTTGTCTGAGGATGTGCATGCTGCTTTGGTACTGCACGTCATCCGTGTATGTTGGTTTGTCCAGCCGTATGTTAGCCACGTGCATGTATTCTGCCGAGTGCTTGGACCATGGTGCCCGTTCGTGCCGCATCAACCAGTTGAGGTAGTCGTTGGCCAGTTCCGACAGGGTGGCGCGAGCCACATCGGTCAGTTTCATTTCGGTTTCCTTCAAGGTCGAGTGGCGCGAATTGCCCTCTGCGATGTTGGCAGGTGCCGAGCGTGCCGCCTGTGTCATCTGGTCATACTGCCGTCCGCAGGGGTCGTTAGCATGATTCAGGAAGCGGGCACAGAAGTCCTGCGTTGCCAACTGTATCACGTTGGCCATCACCCACGTGTCGAGCCAGTAATATCCGAAATTTGCAATCTGTATGTTTTTGTCTTTCATGTTTCGCCCACAAATATACAAAATAAAAAATCATTCAAACAACGATTATAGAACTTTTCAAAACGAGATAAAATAACCCTGGCGAACAGTTCGAACAGATGAACAGTTCGTTTTTGGCTCTATAGATTTAGAGTTACTTTATTATATTATATATAAATATATAATATAATAAAGTAAAATTTTTCAACCATGATTTTTTTAATTGTTCATCTGTTCATCTGTTCGTTTGTTCGGTCTCGACAGCTTGTTCTCTCTTTAATATCCTTATATCCGCCTTTGCTAAAAAATCGCTCCTTATCGATAGATGAAATTTGCGCGGATGAACTTTTTTTCGTAACTTTACATTGTGAAAGTTCACCGCGCGAGCATTGGCTGCGCCTCGGCATAGAAAGGGCCCTTCTCTGCATAGGTTTGCCTCCGTACTTGCACCTGTGAACAAGTTCACGCCACAAGTCGGATGCATCCCAGCAAAGTTCCTTTGCTCTCGGCTTGCACAACACTTGCACAAATGTTAGAGACTGGGCGAGATTAGGTTCAATGCATCACGCATCTGCGTTCAGGGCGCCACGAACAAAGATACGAATCCCGGGACACCTAAGCCGAATCTCGACACAAGAGAAGCCCCTCTCCCCGCTCCCCCCGTGGGGAGGAGGGCTTGCCTTAGACACAGCGCAAGCGCGAAGCGGCAGAGCAAGCTAAATTAAAAATTAGAGAACCGAGAACCCCACGTGGGTTTCTCGGTTCTTTTGTCCAATCGTAAAATCGTGAATTCTGCGGTCTTTAGATTTATTTCACACTTCGAATAGCCGTTATTCCGAGAAAAAGTAGTATCTTTGGGCCCAATTGTGGGCTCAAAGATACTTAGGTATCTCACCCAATTTGGTAGAAATAGGTAAGAGTTGAAACAGAGACTACTGACAACGTGGATGCTGGTGAGCATGCTGTGCATGCTGGCCTATGCCGTCGTTCCACCCCGACAGAACATGACGAGAAGTGGGGGAGAGGAGGACACGACAGCTAGGGACACCATGCGCGACTCCGTTGCCGACTCTGTACCCGTGCGTGCTCGCCAACTGACGGTGGACAGCGTGCTTTCTACCTATAACGCCGACAGCATCATGGCCATGCTTGCCGAGAACCGCGTGCTGGAGGTTGCGCCCGACACGTCGAAGATGGACACGACGAAGCACGACACCATAAGCGTGAGCAAGAGCGCGCTGGAGGAACCCGTGCACTACAGCGCCAAGGACAGCATCACGTGGGACTTCTCTACCTCATGGGCCAACCTCTACGGCGACAGCAAGGTGAACTACCAGAACCTGGAACTGAATGCCGACCACATCAGCATGAACCTGGACTCGAGCATCGTGCACGCCGTGGGCCGAAAGGATTCGACAGGAGTGGTTCAGGGACCACCCGTCTTCAAGCAGGGTGAGGACTCCTACGAACCGGACAGCATAAGCTATAACTTCAAGTCGCAGAAGGCCTTCATCACGAACGTCTATACGGAGCAGGGCGAGGGTTTCCTCATCAGTCAGGACTCGAAACGCGACTCCACGGGAACGCTCTACCTGCAGACCGGTAAGTACACGACCTGCGACGCCCCGCATCCCCACTTCTACCTGAAGCTTACGCGAGCCAAGGTGCGACCTGGCAAGAACGCGGTGTTCGGACCTGCCTATCTGGTGGTGGAGGACGTGCCCCTGCCGTTGGCCATTCCCTACGGATTCTTCCCCTTCTCGAAGCATTATTCCAGCGGATTCATCATGCCTACCTTTGGCGACGAGACGCGAAGAGGCTTCTACCTGCGCGACGGCGGATACTACTTTGCCATCAACGACAACATCGACCTCAAGGCCTTGGGCGAGATCTACACGAAAGGTTCGTGGGGCGTGTCGGCACAATCGACCTATCGCAAGCGTTATAAGTTTGGGGGTAACTTCTTCTTTAGTTTCCAAAACACCAAGGAAGGGGAGAAGAACATGCCGGACTACAGCGTGCAGAAGTCTTTCAAGGTGACATGGAGCCACAGGCAGGACGCAAAGGCCAATCCCTCACAGACCTTCTCGGCCAGCGTGAACTTCGCCACATCGAGCTACGAGCGCAACAACCTGATTTCGATGTACAACCCCGAGAACTACACCCAGAGCACGCGCACCAGTTCGGTGTCCTATTCAAAGACTTTCGCCAACATCGGACTCACGCTGTCGGGAACATTCAACCTGAGTCAGAACATGCGCGACAGCACCATATCGGTCACCCTGCCTTCGCTCACCATCAGTCTGGCTCGCTTCTATCCCTTCAAACGCAAGAAGGCGGTGGGAAAGGAGCGTTGGTACGAGAAGATTTCGGCCAGCTACACGGGTGTGCTCTCCAACTCCATCACGACAAAGGAAAACCGCCTGCTGAAGTCGAACCTCATCAAAGACTGGCGCAACGGCATGCGACACAATGTGCCCATCAACGCCTCGTTCACGCTGTTCAACTACATCAACGTCACGCCCTCGTTCAACTTCACCGACCGCATGTATTCGAACAAGGTCATGCAGTCGTGGGACACCGAAAGCCAGCAAGTGGTGCGCGACACCATCTACGGCTTCAACAACGTGTATAACTACAACTTGTCCCTGTCGGCCAACACCAAGCTATACGGATTCTGGACACCGCTGCCTTGGTTTGGCGGCAAGAAGATTCAGACCATCCGCCACGTCTTCACGCCATCCCTCAGTTTCTCCTATGCTCCCGACTTTGGGCAGTCGCGCTTCGGATATTGGGACACGTATGTGAAGACGGACAAGAACGGCAACGTGTCGACCGTGATGTACTCGCCCTATGCCGGCGCCCTCTACGGAACGGTATCGCGAGGCAAGACGGGAAGCATCACGCTGGACGTCTCCAACAACATAGAGATGAAAGTCCGCACGGACCGCGACTCCACCGACTATCGCAAGATAAGCCTCATCGACGAACTCGGTGCCAGCATGTCGTATAACTTGGCTGCCAAATCGCGCCCCTGGAGCGACCTGAGCATGCGTGTCCGTCTGAAACTGACCAAGAGCTATACCTTCAGCATGAATGCCGTCTTCGCCACCTATGCCTATGACGTGGACGAGAATGGCAACGTCTTCGTCAGCGACCACACGGAATACTCTCAGGGACGTTTCGGACGCTTCCAGGGAATGTCGCAAAACCTGTCGTACACCATCAACAACGACACCTTCAAGAAACTCTTTGGAAAGGGAAAGGACAAGAAGGGAACAGAAGACGAGGAAGGCGTGAGCGACGAAGAGGAAGAGGAAACCGACCCGGAAGCCCAGAACGTTGACCCCGACCGAGCCCGATTGCGCAATGCAGCCAAGGACGATGGGAAAGAGGGACTGGACGAGGACGGATATGTACGCTTTACGCTACCTTGGAGCTTAACCGTGAGCTATGGTGTCTCGATGCGAGAGAACACGGGCGGACGATTCCACACAAGTCGCATGCGATATGGTTACAAGCTCACCCACACGATGAACTTCTCGGGCAACATCCGCATAGCGAAAGGGTGGAACATCAATTTCTCATCGGGTTGGGACTTCAATTACAAACGCCTCTCCATGACGACGGCCAGCGTCAATCGCGACCTCCACTGCTTCAACATGGGTTGTTCGATGGTAATTGCCCCATACCGCTCATACAACTTCAACTTCGCCTGCAACGCCGGTTCGCTGGCCGACGTGCTTCGCTGGAAGAAGCAGTCAAGCTATTCGAGCAACATCGAATGGTATTAATGTTACTCAACTTTCGCAAGCTCTAGTATCGTCAGGTTTTCAGGTTTTAAGGTCGCTTCGCTTTTAGGTTTTAAGGTGAGAATAGCAACCATCATACCTAACAACCTTATAACCTTATAACCATAAGACCTTATAACCTTAAGACCTTAAGACCTCATATAATATAATTAGAAAAGAAGCATCTGACGACTTTCGTCGCGCTTGAGGAGTTTCGCAGGACGTTCTTCCTCATGAGGAATGTCGATGAAGAGATCCATCTGAACGGCAATATCCTGCCGGAGAGCATACTGTCCACGATGCAAGTGCAGGAATGGACTGTGGCGCTGACGCGATTGGTAATAAAGATAATGCCGAACCTGACTGTATAGCGCATCATAAACGACGTCGGAAGCAAAAATACCGCTATGCAGGTTGTAGAGTTGGCGAGCCAGACGACGCACATTCATACCCTCGCGACCACTACGCAAGAGCATGTCCATAAGGTCATTATGATAGGCGTTCTTCATAACTCGTCCCCTCTCGTGGGAACAAAGTTACGAATAAGCGAGCGAAATTGCAAACAATGGTAAGAAAAAACATAGAAAAAGTTATTGATTGGGCGTAAGCTTGCATACAAGGCGAATGTTCTCTTTTCTTTCGTTTTTCTTTCCTTTTTTTGGTGTTTCGCTCTCTTATTCGTATCTTTGCGTCATTATTAAGAAAATAACTAACGAAAATATGACTATGAAAAAGTTCCTTTTATTTGCCGTTGCTACGGCAGCGTTCCTCTTCACTTCATGCAACAAGGAGAGTACATACCACACCTTGGGCATAGTTTATCCCACGCAGTATTCTTCTGCAGTAATCTATGCCGACCAGAAAGTGGACTCCATCACCTTCCAGACAACCGACAACTTCCGGTTAGACGCCATGAACAACTGGATTCTGATTGACGATTCGTTGCGCAACGTTAAAGTGGAGAACTACTATCGTCTGGTTTATGTCCTCACGCTCCCCATACGCTTTGAAGCAAACGCAACGGGAGAAATCCGTCAGGGTCAGGTGAAAGTGTCATCTTCGAATGATGACGACTGGGACCAGTCGGCTTATGCTAGCTACACGCAATTGCCTTGGCACAACATCCAGCGCCCAGCAGCGGCATTCTCGTATGAAGACCACCAAATCAAAGAAGCCAAGTTCGAGCTTACTGACTCAGCAACGCAAGAATGCGACACACTTCGCTTCACCACTTACGAGAACTGGACGCTAACCGATGCTGAATTTGCTCACCCGGCAAAGCTCTCTGGCAAACCCGGTAACCAAACGGTGCTCCTTGCCATCGACCCGAACGCGACTGCCGAAGAGCGTACTGCCACAATCGTCCTTGAGAGTCGCGGTGTGAAGACAAACATCTTTGTCAAGCAGGAGGGTAAGAAGGAGTGATTTGAACATTGAAAATTGAACATTGAAAATTGAACATTCTTGCTCCGCTCTGCTACGCAAGAAGGTCAGCGTAAGCAGACTCGAGGCATAGCCTCAACATTGAACATTGAACTGTCAACTATCAACTGCCAACTATCAACTCTCTCTTTAGGCTCTCCTCGCCCTTTCTTGCTCCGACAAGCTACGCAAGCGTCCTAAAGGCCGAGCGAAGGGAGAGTTAGAGAGGGTCTTTTACTTTATATCAACTATG
>JAEEGF011854698.1_pt1 | contig 12485 bp, 2 predicted proteins | sample 9134171 | NCBI WGS metagenome assembly JAEEGF01 (sample SAMN16246542, study PRJNA631951) | gut metagenome | biome: gut microbiome; feature: rumen; material: AP-attached | host: Bos | place: Iran: Karaj | collected 2018-10 | reverse complement strand
CGCTGAAAAATCCCTGGGATTTTGGCCTGAAACGCGACTTTTTCTCCGCGGATTCTCCACTAGTAAAATCCATGACCTCTACTACCATAAAAACTCTTGACCTCTACTTTTTTCACCTGTCGGAAAACTGCTCGGAGAATTCCCGAAAAACGTTTTTGAGTACGAAAAATGCCATGAGCAGAGGTCAGGAGTTGTTATTCAGCGCAAACTCCTCCCCCTTCATTTTTACCTTCGGAGAATTTTGTCCGAAGGCACCTCGCGACGACCTTTTTCCCGCGCTTGAACACTATCTGCGAAAAGGGGAGAAGCCTGCTTTAGTTTTACACGGGAAAACAATGCAAATATAATTAGGAGAAGATATCAGGTGATTATCCCAACCTCAAAATCACCGGAGGATTCCAAAAGTGAGAGTCAATAGTTCAAGACAGCAATTCATGACCGGCATTTCCCGACACGTTCATGGACGGACTGGCGGAATCGGCATGTTTTTCACCGAAATCGCAGGATAAAAAACACATGTCGTTTTTGTGCACGGATTCCTGACGATAGCACGGATTCCTGACGGCGGACGCATGTCATCGTATATATAAAGGTATGGAGCAATGCCCGCATGCGGCCGGCGACATCGGCATGTCCGGATTGGCGCCCGGGGCTTCGGAAAGGCGCTCCATCCCCCAGGCGCGGCATCTTAGTCGACAGAGGTTTTCGTGGACGTGTAAGTTGCTTTCAATAAGCGGACGGCAAAAAAAAGAAAAAATCTTGAAAAAATAACTTGACTTTTTTCAAACCAGTGTAAATTTTTCATTATAAGCAGATTTGGATTTTGATGACCCTGCATGGCGACAGCCCGTCCGGCGAACGCCGCCATGCCCCCCCGTTTCCCGCACAGCACCGCACCCGCCAGAAAAACGACACGGCGGCCGCGCAGGCGGCCGCGCAAAGGAGGTCCACCATGCCGAAGACGAAACGCGCCCTGTTTTTCCTGCACCTGCTGCTTTCCCTCGCCGCCTGCCTCCCGCAGGCGCGGCTCCTCGCCGCCGACGCCGACAACGACGGGCTCGACGACGCATGGGAGGTTTCCATGGGGCTTGACCCGACACGGACGACCCGTCTGATCTACTTGGACGCCGCCTCAGGGGACGACATCAACAGCGGCTCAAGCCAGTCCGTCGCGAAACAGACGTTCTCGGGGGCTTTCGCCGCCATGTCCCAAAGTTCGGAAAACGCCGTGCTGGTGGCGTCGGGCACCTATTCGGGCCCCGGCAACCGCGGTCTGGCCGTCTCAGGAAAGGACGTGAAACTGCTCTTCGACGGAACGGGCGCCCGCCCCGTCGTCGATCTCGAGGACGCGGGCCGCTTCCTGAGCGCATCCTACGGGACATCCTTCAAGGCGTCGGGGCTTGTCTTCCGGAACGGGAGGAGCGACAGCCGCGGGACCGCCTTGGATTTCAGCGACTCCGACGTCACGCTCGTCGACTGCGCCTTCGAGGACTGCCGCGCGGGGCGCAGGACCAGCCATACGAGCGGAGGCCACACGTACGAGTACTGGACCGGCAACTGGATGACCGCCGCCGTGTTCGCCGCAGTGGGCACCGCCACGCTTGAAAACTGCCGTTTCTCCGGCAACGCCACCTTCGGCCATTACTCGAGATGGGGAGTGGATCTTGAATATGCGGAGAGCTGCGGCGCGCTCATGCTCGTCTGCCTATCAAACGCCATCGTAAGGGACTGCGTCTTCGAACGGAACGTCGGGGTGGGCGCGGGGGCGGCGGTCTCCGCGGGCTCCGACGTGTCGTTCACGGGCTGCCGTTTTACCGGGAACCGCTCCACCGGCACGGCGGGCGCCGTCGCCAACGCCGAAATAGAGTGGTGGGACCCGGGCTCGGAGGACTACATGTCCGGCACGGGCTCGCTTACGATGACCAACTGCCTCCTGAGCGGCAACCGCGCGGGGGCAAGGGCGTCGGACGCATGGCTCTCCATGCCGGCGACCCTGGTCAACTGCACGCTTGCCGGCGGCTCGTGCCCCACGGGCAAATCCGTTGAAATCCTCGGCGGCGCCACGCTGCTGAACTGCGTCGTCACGGGGGGGGTCGCCCGTTCCGGCGGCCGCCCCTTCACGGCGTCGGGCTGCTGCTGCCCGGACGACCTGTCCGCGTTCGGCACAGGGAACATCCGCACGGCCCCCATGCTGACGGCGTCGGGCATGCTGACGGCCGGTTCGCCCTGCATCGACGCAGGCATCCCGCAGGGGGCGCCGTCGGCGGACATCGACGGGAATGTGCGCCCGCATGGGAACGCCCCCGACATCGGCTGCCATGAGTTCAAGGACTCGGACGGCGACGGCGTCCCCGACTTCCTGGAGGCCGCCGGGGCGCTTTCGCCTGATGGCGACGCGGACAACGACGGTGTCATGGACTTAACCGAATATCTGCAGGGGACGGATCCCCATGCGGCGGACACGGACGGCGACGGCCTGTCCGACGGGCAGGAGCTTTCACTGGGATACGACCCGCTGGCGCCCGCACGTTTCATTTATGTTGACGCGGCGGACGGCGACGACAACAACTCCGGGCTGACGGCCGCGGCGGCCTTACGGACGCTGGGCGCCGCCATAGCGAAAAGCACCTCGATCCATTATGAAAACATCGTCATGATCGCCCCCGGCACATATTCCGGCGCGGGCAATCGTGACCTGGACTTCCGCGGGTGCGACATCAAGCTGGTCTCGCAGTCGGGCGCGGCCGCGACCGTCGTGGATCTGGAGTCGACCGGACGCTTCATGTCGCTTTCCTCGGGCGAGACGACGGCCAGCCGCCTCCAGGGGCTGACCATAAGGAACGGGCGCTCGACGACACGCGGCATGGCGGTCAGCCTGCGGGACGCGTCGCTGTCCATCCGTGACTGCGTCGTGGAGGACTGCCTCGCGGGGCGCAGGGCGACGGGCGGCTACGGCGGTGTCACTTACGAATACTGGACCGACGCCTACATGACGGCCGCAGTCCATGCGGAGAACGGCACGGTGCGGATTTCAGGCTGCCGGTTCGCGGGCAACGCCTCCATGGGGGACTACACGAACGAACGCGACACGGAGGAGACCGGAAGCTGCGGGGCGCTGATCCTCGTCATGGCCGGCGGCAGCGTCGTGGAGGACTGCGTCTTCGAGCGCAACCTCGGTGTGGAGGGCGGGGCGGCCATCGTCGCGGGGGCTGAGGTCTCCTTCGTCCGCTGCCGCTTCGTCGGGAACCGCTCCGTCGGCATTGCTGGCGCGGTCGGAGGCATCGCCCATGTCTGGTACGATGAAGACGAGGATGACTACCAGTATAGCGCGGGGGGGATCCGGATGGTCAACTGCCTGCTGCGGGGGAACCGCGCGGAAAGCAGCGCCTCCGACCTGGACACGGAGTCCGGCGTCGCCGCCGCGCTTGTGAACTGCACGCTCCACGACGGCTACAGCCCGAACGGGGTGTCCTGCGCGTTCAGGGGGAACACCTCCCTTTTGAACTGCATTGTCGCCGGCGACGTCGCCGTGGCGGAGAACACGTCATTTTCAGCGAGCCACTGCTGCCATCCTGCCGACTGGTCGGCTCGAGGCACGGGCAACATCCGGACGGATCCGCTGCTGACCGCAGCCGGGATGCTACGCGCGGGATCGCCGTGCATCTCCGCCGGGGCTTCGGCGGGTGCGCCGGAGACGGACATCGACGGGACGGCGCGTCCGGCCGCCTCCAACCCCGCCATCGGCTGCCAGGAGTTCGCCGACACGGACGGCGACGGCATCCCGGACGCCGTCGAAGGCGTGTCAGGCCTTGCCGCGGACGGCGACGCCGACAACGACGGCGTCGCAAATCTCGAGGAATATCTCCTAGGGACGGACCCGCGCCTTGCGGACACGGACGGCGACGGGCGGACCGACGGGCAGGAGCTTGCCGACGGGCATTCCCCGCTGGTCTTCACGCGGTTCGCGTATGTCGCGACGGACGGCGACGACGCCAACGACGGGCTGGACACCTTGAGGCCGAAGCGGACGTTTTCGGACGCGGTGGCGAAATGCTGTCCAATCCGCCTCGAGACGGTCATCGTCACGGCTCCGGGCGTCTACAGCCCGCACGGAGCCGCGCTGGACTTCGAGGGGAAGGACATCCGCGTCGAATCCTCCGGCGGCCCCCAGTGCACGACCATTGACCTGAAGCGCTCCGCGGCCGGATTCGTCAGTCTCCGGCGCGGGGAGACCTACGAATGCTCCGTGAGGGGCTTCACCTTCACCGGCGTCGTGGAGGACCATCCCGCGTTCCTTCTGGACCATGCGCGCCTGACTGTGCGGGACTGCCGCTTTACCGGGCTGAAGTACACGTCGACCGTGCTCGCCCGCAACAGCTTCGGCGAGCATGTCCCCGGGGCCGTGGCGGACGTCTCCCGCGGCGGCTGCCGTCTTGCGGGCGTGTCCGTGACGGGCTGCTCCCTGGCCCCGTACGGGATACTGGTGAAATCCGTCTCCTCGTCGCTTTCGCTTGACAGTTCGCTGTTCGAGGCGAACGAGACGGGCGGGGGGCCGCTGCTGCTCCTTTCGGAGTCCGAGTGCGCCGCGGTGAACACCGCCTTCCTGCGCAACAACCGGAAGGGCGAAGGGCATGTCGCGCTGCTTCGCTCCGGAGCTTCGCTGGATCTTCTGAACTGCACGGAGGCGTTCAACATGGACGCCGCCCCGGTCGCGCTGTCCGGCAACGGCGCCTTGACGGCCGTCAACACCATACTCGAAGGAGGCGCGTCGGGCCTGTCCGCCTCGCTCTCCAACTGCTGCACGACGCCCGTTCTGGCGAACGCGGGCACGGCGTGCTTCGGCATGCCGCCGATGCTGTCCCCCTCCGGATGCCTGCTGCCCGGCTCCCCCTGCATCGACGCGGGGGACGCGCAGGCCGCGCCGCCGCTAGACCGCCTCGGCAACGAACGGCCGGCCGGGGACGGCGCGGACATCGGATGCGAGGAATTCGCGGACCGCAATGACAACGGCATCTCCGACTACTACGAAACGATGTGCGGGGGGCCGCTGGCGCCGGACGGCGACGCGGACGGCGACGGGCTCTCCAACATCCTTGAATACACGCTGGGGACGCGGGCCGACCTTGCGGACAGCGACGGCGACGGGATGGATGACGGATGGGAGCGCGCGTATCTGCTCGACCCGGCCCGCGACGACGCATGGGAGGACGCGGACGGCGACGGGCTCGCGAACATCGAGGAGTACACCGCCGGCTGCAGCCCCCGGTCCATTGACACGGACGGCGACGGATACGATGATTTCTGGGAATTGCGGGAGGCCTTCAGCGATCCCGCCACCGTGGACTTCAACGGAGGCGAGACCACGCTGGTCTCCGTGCAGGGAAGCATGTTCACCGACAGCGCGGGCGGCTGGGACGCGGACAACGGGGCGGCCTGCGCCAGAGGCCGCGCAGGATGGGTCGAATACTCCGTGACGGCGCCGTCCGCCGGAATATACGCCCTTGACGTCGATGTGTCCCAGCAGGCCGCGAACCCCTCCGTGCATTCCTTCACCGTGGCGTGCAGGGTGGACGGGGCGCTGTGTTCGACGCATGAAATCCCGGTCGTGGCGGACTCGACGGCCACGGGCCGCTACATGACGCAGATGCTCGCCGCCGGCGCGCACACCGTCCGCCTGACATGGAGCAACGTCTATCGGAACACGGCGCTTCGGATCCATGCCGTGCGCCTCGTCTCCCTGTCCGGCCCCGACACGGACGGGGACGGCACGCCCGACTGGGCCGAGACACGCCTGGCGAGAATGGCCTCGGTGTCGCTGCCCGCCAACAGCCTGGTCTCCCCCGCGTTCATGGAAGGGGACAACGCCTCGTTCATCGAGCAGATCCTGATATCCGGGCAGTACACGCCCCCAGGCGAAACGCCGCGGCCACCCGACGTGAAACCAATTTCGTTCAATAAATGGTACGCGGACATCCCCCTGGACCCGGACGGCGCCACGCCGGTCTCCGTCGCCGTGTCCTGCCAGAACTCGGCGTTCACGGTGTCCCGCAACGTGGCATGGGCGCCGCTGGACGTGCTTTCGCTTGAGGAAATCACCATCCGCCGGGGCGACTCCCTGCTGCTGTCCGCAGCCCTGCCGGCCGGGGAGACCGCCACGGTCAGCGTGACCGTCGGCAACGCCACGGTCAGCCTGGCCCCCGGGCAGAGGACGCCGCGCCTTTTCGACGTGGCGGGCGAGTACGCCGTCACGGCGACATGGACAGGGGGGGACGGCCTGACGCGCACCAATGAAGGCACGGTTTTCGTGAAGACGGCGGCCTTCAAGGGCAACCCGACCTGCTGCGCGGGGCATGAGCGCACATGGGTCAATCCGGGGATCGGGGCGGACGTCTGGCTGGAGGCCGACCGACCGCCAAGGATCGCGGATCTCGGCATGGGCTACGGCGGCCGGAAGCTCACGATCTACGGCACGGCGAGCGGGGCGGGACGCGTGACGGCCCGACTTGAGGAGAACGGCCCCGTGCTCTGCACGGCGGAGGTCAGGGTGACGGAGGCGACGACGCACGTCGGCGACGGATACCACCGCGTCATAGCCGACTTCGGCGACGGGACGGTCCTCTACGACGGCTACGTCGTCGTCGGTCGCGTGGCCGAGGGGATGAGCGTCCGTGTGACCCTGTGGGGGGCGAACAGCACCTTCGAGGACGGCACGCAGGAGAAGACCTTCACCTGGGAGAGCTTCGACGCGGCGGGCGAGCTGCATTTCAGCATCCTGGGCGGACGCTCCTTCACCACCTGCATGACCGTCATCCTCTACCAGGACGGCGAGGAGGTCTGGCGTCTGCAATGAGGTTCACCGCCATGCATGCATTCGCTCTGCTGCTGCATTGCGCCGTCGTGCTTCCGGCTGACGACGCTGCGGTCCGCCTCGAACCGGCGCGTCTCCAGCTTGGGCGCTTCCCCGCGAACCGGCCTCCGTCCGCGGAGCTTGTCCTGGCGAACGGAGGCGGCGCCCCGCTGGAGGGTGTTCGCGTCCGCACCGGCTGCGGCTGCGTCTCGGCCGTCGCGGCGGGGGATTCCGTCCCCCCCGGCGGACGGCTGTCCATCCGCCTCTCCATATCGTCCGAGAGGATTTCGGGGCCGTTCTCGCACAGCGTGTTCGTCGAGGCCGGAAGCAGCCTTCTCAGGGCCTCCGAGACGGGCGAGGCCGTCCCACTGTTCACCGTCCGCCCGCAAAACGCCGTCAATCTGGGCGATGTCGCCTGCGGTTCGCCTTTCCAGGCGGTGTTTCGGTTGAATGCGACGGAATCTGCTTCACTGGGAAGGATTTCACCTGCGTCGCTTGCGGTGGAGGTTGTCGAATCGCCCCCTTCTTCATTCCGTGTAACTCTGCGGGGGACTGTGCCCGGAAAGCCAGGGCGCTTCCGACTTTCAGCGTTCATCCCCGTCGCTTCGCCGGCAGGATGGAATCCTGTTGAACTCGCCGTGTTCGGAAACTCCGTTGAAATTCCTGTCGTTGAAAAGGAACGATGAACAGACTTGTGATTAACTTTTTTCGAATCATTTGGATTGGTGAGGAAAATGAAAACTAACAGTTTAAAAACATCTCGCATATTCAGGTGCATGCTTCCCATCCTGATGGTGTTTTTGTTCCTTCCCCATTTGTCATTCGCCAATTTACCGCCATGCAAGCCGAGCTGTGGCGGCGGTCTATGCCCATGTATTGGAAGGAGGGGCGGCTGGACAGGTCTTGGAAGAGGGCTAGGCGGAGGCCGAGGAGCCGGTGCGGCCTACACGTTTGGACATGGAAAAGGCTTCGTTGGATGGAATACCTTTGGCAAGTTCTTTTCGACATCCAGCATTGCCGCCCCCGCCGATATAATGCGGTCCTATGGTGTCGTGTATTCCACTGATGTCATGGAAAGCTCTGGCATGGTTGGCTCAAGCGATGTCCTTCGAAGCATTGGAGCAATTGGAACGCGTGATTTCATGTCATCAATATGGAATACTGGCGAACAGTCGCCTTTAAGAAGCACTGCGGTCATGCCTTCCATCAATGACGTAGCGACAGAAAATATTGAGAACGGGAATGCCCCCAGATATTTTCTAGACGCCATACCCGCTCCCGCAGGAAGCGGCGGTGCCCAAATAGGCAGCTTGGATTTTTCCGTGAACTTCGGCCGCGCTGCCAACGAGGACGTGGACCTTGTCAGCCAGTTCAGCGTGTACGCCCAGTCCCCGTCGCCGCTTCTGGCCACCGCGCAGTACCTCCAGTACCGCAACTGGCTCCTCGACCGCATTCTGCAGACCGAGGTCGCCACGGCGCACGCCCCGTCCATCCTCGGCGACGACTGGGAGGACAAACTCGACACGTTCTCCGTCTACGGGCGCGTGACGACGGACGACGCGATGGGGGCGGGCATCAGCCACCAGGTGCGCATCCTGCAGGAGAGGCGCGAGGCGGTCGTGTTCCGCTTCATGCAGGGTGGCGCCAGGGGCGTCCCCGTCGGCGACCACTCCACGCTCGACCAGACTCTCGTGATGCTGGACTCCTCCGGCGCGGAGACGACGTCGCTTCCATATTTCTACGAGCTGCGCTTCGGGAACGGGGATTCCGTGCGCTACGCGGCATCGGACGGCAGGGCCGTGTCCGTCACGACCGCCACCGGGCGCACCGTCACCCCCGCCGACGCGGGGCTCGAGGCCGTGTACGACGGGTCGGGCCTGCTGCGCCAGGTGCGCTCCGAGGCGGACGGCCTCGCCGACGTCGCCCCCCTTGGGGACGCCCCCGGCTACGAGCTGCGCTTCTACGCGCTCTCGCAGATCGTCGGCAGGGAGGACGGGCTCTACACGGTGACGGGAAGCCCGCACACCGTCTGGCGGCTCTCCGCCACGGGCGACGCCTCCACGGTCCTCGTCACGCGAATCTCGGGCGGCGCGGAGGAGACCTCCCGCTTCGAGTACAGCCACAACTCGGAGGGGTGGATGGAGACGGGGGCGGACAACCGCACGGTGACCTCGATGACCTCCTCGTGGGACGCCTCGCTGACGACGCGCACGACGACCGTCGTGGAGAAGACCTCCGCGGGGGCCGTCGCGTCGAAGCGCACGAGCGTCGTCCGCAAGTACCCGTTCGGCGAGAGGACGGTCGTCTCCACGGACGACCCCGACGGAGCGCGTCTGGCGACCGCCTATTCCTACTACGACGACCCGTCTGACGGGGCCGCCTACGGTCGGCTGAGGACCGAGAGCCGACCCGACGGCGGCTGGACGGTCCGGCGCTATGACCCGCAGGGGCGCGTGACGGCCATTGTCACGCCGTGGAAGGACTCCGCCTTCGGCTCCCCGGACGTTCAGGCGAAGGCCGTGCTCTATTCATATTCGCCCGTGGACAGCAGGGACACGGCCGCCGACGACGACATGCGCCCCCGCGTCGAGGAGACGAGGATCCTGGGGATAACGACGTCGAAGACCTACCACGCCTACTACAAGGAGAACGGCTGCCGCGTCGAGGTTCTGGAGCGGTGCGCCCGCCCGGACGCATTGTATGGCGACGCGGACAACCTGCGCACGGTCTGGCGCAACCACCCCGACGGCACGGCCTCGTCCAGCGTCTCGGCGGGTCGCATCCACACCATCAGCTATCCCGGCGGCGTCATCGACACCATTTCATACGAACGGGGGACCTGGACGCCTGGCCTTGACGACTCCACGCCTGGCGTATTCACCCTCGGAAGCGGCCACGCCCTGCGCGTCACCTCCACCCGGGGGACGGCGGCCCATCCCGACGGCATTGCCTTCAGGACGCTTCGCCTTCGCTCCGTGCGGGATGCGGCAGGCAACGAGGTGTTCACCGAGCGTCAGGTCCATACGGGCAGCGGCTATGAACGGTTGGACTGGACGGCGCACACGTATGACGCTCAGAACCGCAGGCTACGCTCCGTCCAGTCCAACGGGGAGGTCACGGAGACGACCTGGAACTGCTGCGCCAAGGCGTCCGAGACGCTGCCCGACGGCAGGACGTATCTCTACGAGTACGACACGATGAAGCGCCTCGTCTCGAAGACGCTCGCGGGAGTCGGAAGCCAGCCCGACCATGTCACTTCATACGAATACGACGCGGCTGGTAACCTGGTGGGCGAGACCGTCGCGGGGGGCAGCCTATCGCTGTCGTCATCGTCCGCCTTCGACCTCGGGGGGCGTCCCGTATCCACCACGGACACACGCGGCCTGACGACCACGTACACCTACCTGAACGGCGTGAATACAGGGACGCAACGGCGCGGAAACGTCACCACGGCTACGCATCCTGGCGGTGCGCAGACAATCCTCGCCGCCTACTGCGATGGGCGACAGGCCTCCGTCACAGGAGGCGCGCAGGTCTCCGAATACTATGATTATGGAGTAAGCGTTGATGGAACGCAATGGATACTTAAACGCGTTGGCGGCGAGAACTCCCCACGCTGGACGAAGACGACAACGGATTTGCTCGGACGCGTCGTGAAGATGGAGAAGCCAGGATATGGCGAGAATGCAGTCGTTCAACAGCAGAACTTCTATGATCCGGCTGGCCGTCAGGTCAAGACCACGCAGACTGGTTCCCCCGACGTCCTGTACGAATACGACACCTTGGGCGAGCTTTTCCGCACGGGACAGGACGCCGACGGCAATGGTGTCCTCGATTTGGCCTCCGGCGACCGGGTCACGGAGACCGCCTCCAGCTACTTGCAGGACAACGACGACGTCTGGTGGGCGCGTTCCACGCAAAGCGTCTATGCGACAGCAAACGACGCCACGCCGACCACCGTGTCAACGACAGAGGAACGGCTGTCGGGCTTCGTGGACGGCGTCGTCTCCGAGACGCGGGAGACGGACATCCACGGCAACGCGTCCGTGACGGCCGTATCGGTGGACCGGGCGAACGCGACGGTCGTCACGGAGAGGCTGTCCCCCGAATCCATTGTCGCGGAACAGCAGGTTTCGGTCAACGGCTTGATCACATCTATCCGCTCCAAGTCGAACCTGACCACGACCTTCGGCTACGACGGGCTTCGCCGCCGCGTTTCCGCGACGGACCCGCGCACGGGGACGTCCACAATCATGTACAATGCGGCGGGGCAAATCTCCGCCGAGACGGACGCGGTGGGGAACACCACCTCGTACGGCTACGACAATGCGGGGCGGCTCGTCTGGAGACGGAACGCCTTGAACAAGTATTCCAGATACGCCTACAATCTGCGCGGGCAGCGGATCCGCATCTGGGGCGACACGGAGTACCCCGTGGAATACGGCTACGACCAGTACGGCCAGAAGGTCACGATGACCACGTTCCGCACGGGCAACGCCTGGAACGGCGGGGCCTGGCCTGATTCCGCGCCAGTAGGCGATACGACGATCTGGAACTACGCCGCCGCGACAGGCCTCCTGACCTCCAAGATATACGCCGATGGATACGGCCCGTCCTACACCTACACGGCGGACGGGAAGCCCGCGACCCGCATCTGGGCACGGAAGGACGCGCAGGGCAACGACCTTGTCACTACATACGCCTATAATGTATTCGGCGAACTGACGGGAATCGACTACTCCGACAGCACTCCCGACGTCACGTATTCCTACAACCGCGTCGGCAAGCTTTCGCAGGTGACGGACGTGGTCGGGGCGCGGACATTCACCTACAACGCCGAATTGGACGAGGTGTCGGAGACCATTACAGGTCTGTACGGCAAGACGCTTGCGCGCACCTACACGTCCACAGGTTTCAAAGGAAAAAAGCAGGGGCTTTCCATTGACAATGTCTCCCATTACAGCTACGGCTACGATGCCTATGGCCGCATGGACCAGATCACGACACCTTTCGGCAGCTTCGGCTACACCCGCCTTGCTAACAGCGACCTCGTCTCACAGATAACGCGCCCGAACGGTGTCACGACGACATGGTCATACGAGACGGACCGCGACCTGGTTACCCAGGTGCAGAACGGCACAGTCTCCACATACGGCTATGTGAACGACGCCATCAGGCGGCGTTCATCCATGTCCCGTTCTGGGAGCGCATACCCCACATCGGATGTCATCAGCTACACCTACAACGACCGCGCGGAACTGACTGGCGCATCATCGAATGCTGACACGACCTACTCGTATTCCTACGCCTACGACCCCATCGGCAACCGAATCACCGCATCCGAGGCGGGCGTGCCGTGGACCTATACGACGAACAGCCTCAACCACTACACCTCCGCCACCGAGAACAATGTGCAGATGGACTTCTCCTACGATCTGGACGGCAGCATGACCTACCGCCCCGTGGACGCGACAAGCGGATGGACACAGATATGGAATGGCGAGAACCGTATGGTCGAGACGCACAGGGGCACAGACCGCCTGACGTTCAGGTATGACTACATGGGGCGCCGCGTCGAGAAGTGCGTGTATTCGGGAAACACCCTGACCTCCAGAACCCTTTTCGTCTATGACGGCTT
>JAEEGF012508126.1_pt1 | contig 12486 bp, 15 predicted proteins | sample 9134171 | NCBI WGS metagenome assembly JAEEGF01 (sample SAMN16246542, study PRJNA631951) | gut metagenome | biome: gut microbiome; feature: rumen; material: AP-attached | host: Bos | place: Iran: Karaj | collected 2018-10 | reverse complement strand
CCAGATGGCCTTCGCGCGATCGCGGTAGGCCCGGATGTAATCTTCTTTCGACTGCTGGATGGCCTCGAGCTCGCGGCGCTGGTTGAACTCGCGCTGCGCCTGCTCCTTCTCGTAGCCGTCCTTCATGGCGCTTATCTTCGCCTGCTCGATCTGGTTCTGGACGTCGGCATCCATCTTGGAGCGGGCACGGGCCTGGTCCTCCCACAGCTTGTTGATGCGGTCCATGAGGGCCGCGTATTTCTCCAGGCGGGCGATGGTATCATCGAGCGCCGCCTTGTAGTCTTTCTCGTTCTTAGTTCCGCCAGCGGTCTTCAAGCCCAGCGCCTCCAGCGCCTTCTCGTATTCCTGCATGGCGGTGATGCCGCTCTCGCTCATCTTTTGGGTGATACCCACCCAGAAGCTCGCCTTGCTGTCGGCCTTCCCGCGCCACTTATCGTATTTACCGGCGAAATACTGCTGCGCCTCGTCCGACATCTCACCGTTCTGGTACCGGCCGAAACGGATCGCGTTCCAGGCCTGCTGGAACATGTTCGTGTTGTTGCGGTTCTCACGCTTGGCGACCTTCTCCTCTGCGTCGAGGTATTCCTCTGCCGCCTTCTGCGCCGCGACGCTCGCGGCCTGCTCGAAGGCCATGGCCACCGCCCTCTTCTTGATGGCGTCCACCATGGCGTCGGAGTTCTCGATAAAGGCCTTGTCACCATCGTTGATGTCGTTGATGGCTATGCCGGAGGCTTCGAGGATGTCACGGTGCGTCTCGAGATAGCCGTTGAGCTTGTCGACGTCTCCCTGCGCGGATTTCCACAGTGCCTGCGCCTTGTAGAAGTCGGTCAGCCATTGTGCTGTCTGCCCCTGCACGGCGCCAAAGCCCGCCTCGATGGCGCGCTTGGTCTCGCGACACTCCTTCGTGACGGCGCGGACGGCAATAACAAGGCCCGCAGCCAGGGCCGTGACTACACCGATGGACGCGGCGGTCCTGATCATCGTGCCGCGGAGTATGGTCATCGCCTTCTCAGCGTGGCCCAGCGTCGATTCCAGCCCGGCGTACTTGCCCTTCATCTGGGTCAGCACTTCCAGCATGCCCTTATGCTCGGAGCTTCCGGCCGGCAGCTGGTTGATGATGTCCTCGATCTTGCCGATGGATTTACCCAGGGATTCGAGCTCGCCCTTGCCATCCTCGACGGCTTCTTTCAGGCCGAAGAGTTCGCGGTCGCCCACCGCATCAGAGAGACGGCCCTTGAGGTCATCCACGGAGCCTTCGGTGTCGCGAATCTCTTCGCGGACATCGCGCATCATCTTCTTGAAGTCGCTGGCGTCGCCTGTTGCTGTAAAATGGGTGTTCCCGCTCATTTCCTGTGGTCCTGGATCTCGTGCATCGTTCGTAGAAATGCGCCGAAGTTCATCGGCGGCGTCGTGTGTGTACCCCCTTTCGACGGGGCCGCAGCCTGCGGCACGCTCCCCTCTCCGTCATTCCCTTCAAGGTTCAGCAGCACAGCCACTGAATCGGCCAGCATCATCTGCAAGTTGGGGAAGCTGATCCCCCACATCACGTAGTCGTATGTCCAGCCGTATTTTTCGCAAGCGGCAGCTATGATTCCGCCCCAGAGGGAGCGGCCTCCGACAACTCTACCAGATCCGCCTCTTGCTCGTCTATCGGCTTGTTTAGCCTGAATGTCTTTGTCAATCTGATAGAGGCAATAAAACCCTTGTAGTCCTGCTGCGCTATGAGGGAGAGAAGGAGAACCGCGAAGTCGTCGCTACCGGCCTGCCACTTGAAGAAATCCGCGAGCTCTGCCTGGCGCTCTTTGTCCATCAGTTCCTCGCGGGTGTTGCAGACGGCGGCTGCCATCAGCCTACAGACGGTGTCCGTCTTTTCGGCGGAGATGCGCATCGCCTCCTTCACCGGCTCCTGCGCAATAGCCTCCTCATCCAGTTCCAGTTCCAGGAAATACTTGGCGAGGATCTGCCGCTTGCCGAGCTTCGGCGGCTGGATGGAGAACTTGCGCTCGTGCTCCACCGTCTTCTCCACAGTCGTCTTGACCTTTCTGCGGAAAAGCAGGAGAAACGGGCGGAGCTCGACCTCCTCCACGGGCTGAACGTCACTGTAGGTGACGGTGAACTCGATGGGCTGGTCCACCATCACGTCGGAGACGCGCTTCTCGGTTTTCTCTTCTTTCGTCATTGTCGTAGGGGTTAAGGGATAAATACGGAATCAGTCACCAGGCAGGAAGAGAAGGTTCTCCGCTTGCCTGGTGATCCGTTTCCGCCTGTTACTGGGAGGGAGGGGTCGGGGTCTTGCCAAACTGGAAGAGGATGCCGGTAGCGCCCTTGACGAGCTTGGCGGTGCAGGGCATGTTGAAGCCCTTGGCCTTCTCCCAACCGGGGTTCATCTTGATGAACGCCTTGGCGGCCTCGAAGGTCTCGGCGCCGACGATCGTGCTGCCGAACTTGAACGACATGTGGCTGCTCGGAAGCAGAGACTTGACGGTGAGCTTGCGGTTGTCGCCGCTGCCGCTCTCCTCGACGGTCCAGAACTTGCCGCGCGTCGCCTCGGTGGGTTTCAGCAGGGTGAAGTTGACCGTGAGAACCGGCTCGTTCTCGAGGTAGTCCACCAGCTCGCCGTTGATGTCCAGCAGGTTGTACTGCGTTCCGTCCTGGGTGGTGATGCTCAGGGCGTTCTCGTCGATGATGCCGAGGTCATCCCACGAAGAGGCCATCGTGTCGCCCGCACCCATCGTTCCTACGTAGGCATGGATGCCTTGCCAGACGGTCTTGGGGGTATCAGTAGAAAGAGACATATTCCTAAAAGTTTACGAATGTGAATGATAGTTCGTTGATGATGCAGTGCTGGTCGATGCCTTGCACCTCCTGCACGCGCTGGTCCACGAGGTCGAAGTGGTACTCCGATGTCAGGACGTGTTCCAGAAGCGAGGCGGCCACCGGCTCGATGGCGTCGATACGTTCGCGGTTGCGTATCAGGGCGTCGCCCTTGCGGGTCTTCGGCACGTAGATGTTCACGTAGGCCGTTCCACGCTGGAACTGCGACGGCCTGTTGCCAGCCACGCCGATAGTGATGTCCTCGAGCACGGAATCCGCCGGGCGGTCCTCCGCGGTGTAGATGCCGCCGGAGACGGCCGCCGCGAGCGCCGAACCGTTGACGAGGCGGTAGAGGATACTGACGATCTGCTCCGTTGTCGTCATACCTTTACCTCCTCCATCTTGATCGGGATGGTGCTCTCGAGCAGCTCTCGCAGCAGCGCCTCACCGCTGGCCGTCACGTCGAGGCCATGGAGGGCCTGCACGTAGACGGCGTAATCCTCACCCGCCACGAGCACGGCACAGAAGTCGGCGTCCGGGTACTGGGCGATGAGATTCTCGGCCAGCATCCGGCCTTTCGCCGCACCCTCCACGCCACCCAGCACCACGTTGAAGTCGGACACCCAGGTGACCTTGCCCTCGCGGCCTACGGCGCCGCCGATGGAGCTGCGGAGGTTGCCGGTCTGGTCCTGGTATGCGCCGCAAGAGCGCGCCTCGTCGGCGGATTCTTTCACCGCCTCGATGAGCGCGTCCTCGATGGCCTTGAAGATGACCTCCTCGGCCTCGTCGAGATACTTGTCGATTTCCGACATAGGCGTATCCATCCGAACTTCGATCATAGGTACAGGATTGCGTGAAGCTGTGTGCGACGGAACCCTTTCACGGGGAGCTCCGCCACCAGCTCGTCGCCGTCGTACAGACGGACGGGCTCGCCGTAGCGGAACCACCCGCAGTCCTGATTCAGGTACACGACATAGGTATAGCGGTACATCTCGCCGCCATTACCGGGGAGCGGTATCTCAAGCGCACGGGTGTTCTGCTCGTAGCGGCAGGGCGTTGCGTTGGCGCTGGGCCAGTCCACATTTCCCGCGTGGAAGATGCCGTTCTCGTCGGTCGTGCCTTGCGCGACGTCCGCGTACCTGATGGTGTGTGGTCTGAAAGTGACTGGGCTCTATCTCCGTTTCTTGAGGTTGATGAACGTGACCTGCGGCGTCACTCCGCTCTCATCCGCTACACCCAGCTGCTTGCACAGGTATCTGTAGTAAGACAGAAGGCCTTCGCGGTCCCACTTGATCGTCATACCACCCTCCGTGATTGTTGTGGGATGCGCGAGGATCTGCGGGATGAGGTTGCGGATGGACATGAGCACGTCGTTCAAGTTCAGGGCCGTGACCTCTGCGTCACCCTTGATGGTGAGACTTGCATCCAAAAGATCAGCCTCCGACAGTGAAATGCCGAAGGACTGAAACTTCTGGGTGATGTAGGTCTCTGCCGTCATGGTTTACTGGCCGGGGTTCATCGTGTCGAGGTCGAACAGGACGTTCTTGTTCGGCGACTGGAACTCGGGGATCCACTCGGCGCCATACTCCATGAAGCGGCCCTCTTCCGTGCGGACGTTGGAGATGTACATGCCGCCTTCCTGCTGCGTGTACGTCTTGCCCGGGATGGGGTCCTGGACCTCGTAAGGAGTATGCCAGCGCATCTTACCGATCTTCTCGGTGCGGAACAGGGCGATGCGGTTGTCCGCGAAGCACTGCTGGAAGTTGCCGTCACGGTCTTCGACGAGGTCTTCGTTGATGACAATGGGCGGCAGGCCGATGCCGGTGAACACCTTCGAAGCCATCTCGGAGGTGATGAGGCCGCTTGCGAGGGCGATCTCTGCATCCGAGAAGATCATCTTGTAGGTGCTGGAGAACTCCGAAGAGCCAACGATGCACTCGTTGAAGGTCTTGCGGCTCATTTCCATGAAGCCGAACTTGCCGAACTTGGCTTTCAGGCCCTCGATCTGCGCCTTGAGGTAGGCGATGAAGTAATTCTTCACCGAGAGAGCCGGGGTGATCTTGTGGACGGGCAGCTCCATGTCGAGCAGCGCGATACCTTCCGGGTTGTCGGCCAGGGCGATGGATGCTTCGCCGGTGGAACGCAGGGCGCCCACGACGAGGTCCATACGCTTGTGCGGTGCGAGGAGGCACTGACGGTAGTCGTCGACGATGAAGTTGATGATGTTGGTCAGCGCGGCCTGCTGGTCAGCGGTGCGCGCGGCGTTGAACACGTTGATGAGCTCCTGCAGCTGGTCGAGACGGTCGTTGTCCATCTGGAAGCGGTCGCCCAGGTAGGCAACCTCACCGACACCAGAGCCGAGGTTCCGGCGGTTGCGGAGCGGCTTGTTGGAGTTGCGGTCGATGATGGAACCGGCGCTCACGCCAGTGACGACGCCCAGGTAGGTCTTGAAGACGCGGGAGGTGGTGCGCTCAAAGTCCAGATACTTCTTCCAGTAGATCTCGTCCAGACCCATGGCAAGAGTTCTGTCGATAACGGCTCGGACGATCTGCGGATCGTTGAGGAGCGATTGGATGGTCAGAATCATAGCTTTTGTTGGTTCGAGATGATTAGTTCAGGAAGAGGAAGCGGTCACCGAGGTTGGCGACGTCTGCGTTCGAGATGGGAACGACCAGCTTGTTGCGGTCGATTTCGAAGATCTTGCCGATGGCGGTCACGGTGGCGCCGTCTTCGACCTTCGTCCAGGCGTAGTTCAGGAAGTTCGCGGTGTGGACTGCGACGACCTCCTCAGAGACGGTCTTGCCTTCCGGCAGAACAGCACCGAGTGCGACGTTGGCACCCAGGGCGGAGACGGTGAGAACATCGTAGTTCTCGTTGGTCTTGTCAATGGCGGAGACGGTCACGAGGGCCTCGCCCACCATGTACTTGTCACCAACGGCGGCGAAGCTCCCCTTGGCAATCTTGAGGCTCGTGGCGGCGCTGGCAGCGGCCTCCACGACCTTGACGTTCTTCACGACATACGCCTTGCGCGTGGCGAAGTCCACGTAGATAGGCGCAAGCGAGGGAACGAACTCGCCCTTCGGGAGATTGGTGATGTCGAGGTTGAAACCTCCGGCGAGACGGTAGCACGTGTCGAAGCGTGCAGCCTCCACCGCAATCTCGTGCTCAGGCGCGAAGTTGAATTTGAATCCTGCGGGCATGATGATTTACTTTTTCGAATCGGTTATTGCTTTCGTTCCCGCGTCAATGAGGTCGGCGATCTGCTTGCCGTCACCGGCAGCCGGGTCGCTCTGGCCCTGCTCGGGAACCTTGGCCCCCTCAAATCCGATATTAGCAAAGTCCTGCTTCACCTCCTTGAAGAAGTCGTCCAGGTTCGCATCGTCGGCGATGTTGAACCGCTTGACGAAGTTCTCCGGGACGCCGTACTCCTTGGCCTTCGCCGCGATCTCTTCGGAGCGCGTCTTGAGCTTGGCCGCATTGTTGATGTCGTTGATCGACTTGGTGACCGGCTCCAGCGCCTTGGCGATGGCCGTCGTCACGTCTTCGAGCGTCAGGCCCTTCTGCTCGTCGGGTTTCGGGTCCTGCTTCGGATCGGGCTTGGGAGATTCCGTTTTGACTTTCTTTTCGAGTTCCGCCTTCTCCGTCTTCAAGTTTGCGATTTCGGTCGCCACCTTGTCGTTCCCGGATTGGATGGCCCTCAAAACTTTGTCCTGCCCCTGTACCACAGTTGCGAGGTTCTCTTTGGTGACAAGTCCAGTTGCCAGCAGCGTTTCCGCCAGACCCCTGTAGATGTCATCGGCTACACCATACTTACTGCCGTAAGCCTGTTTTAGCGCTTGAATGATTTCTTCGATAGTCATACCGTGTTTTGAGTTGGTTTTTGTAGTTTCGAAGATACCAACATAGAAAGGCAAAGGCCCGGCGCTGCACCCCTTTATTTCTTACATTCGCCCGATTGTCGTAAATAAGTCCGGCAAGGCAAAAAGAAAGGGCCGCAGAAGCGGCCCCAGAGAAACAAAAAACGAGATAAACCGGGCGTCAGTAGAACAGGCGCCCGTTAGAGAAAAACAGCCCGTCGGTGCTTTCGAGCCACTGGCCGAATAGGCGCACGTTGCGGCCCTGCATGAACGCGAAGCGCGAGCCGCCGATCACCTGGCAGACGGCCTTCGCGAAGTCCGGCGAATCAAGCCCAGCGCCCAGGTGCGGCACGATGTCGCGCACGAACACAAATTCGCTGTCCGTCATGTCGCCCTTCGGGTTGACGCCGAGCACTCCATTGTGCATGAAAAACGTGCCGGTGGCCGGATCAAAGAACGGGTGGCAGTTCGCGCGCTTCACGCTGCCATGGGTGGCCCAGCGAAAGTGATACAGGCAAGGCTCGTCCAGGCCTACCTTCGCGGCCGTGGCCGCCAGCTTATCGAAAGAAAGGCCCTTGTAGAAGGCGTTGGGGCTGCAAAGGCCGCATCCGTCGTGGTTGAAGAAATGCGCCCTTTCGAGAAGGGCCCGGCCGGGGCTCTCTACACCGGCCGGTTTGTAGATTATAAGGCACATGGTATTATCTGTTTAATTCGTTTCTACGGTTGATGAAATAGGTCTTTTCGTCGTCGGTCAAGAAGGGCAAGTCCTCGATGTTGAAGATAACCTGCTCGATCTGGTTCTTTTCGCTGTAGGCGATCAACTTGCGCAAGAAGAAAATCCAGCGCTCGATTTTCACGAAGTCCGTCGTGCCGCTGTGCTGCCTAAACTCGATCGTGCCGTGGCGCTGAAACGCCAGCACGTTGACTTTGTAGTAGCGGGTGTCGATGTAGCTGATAAGTTCGTCGCGGGTCTGCACGCCGTCGATCCAGTTCAAGCGGTAAAGGTGGCTCATGCTCTTGCAGTAGGCGTTGTTGTTGGCCCGGCGGCTGTCCGGCATGAAGGTGTCGATAGCGCGCTCGATGAAGCGATAGTTCTTGACGATGTTGCAGAAGTGGGTCTCGCTGATGCCGTGGGCGTCGAAGTGGACATGCAAGCCGGTGCTCTTATTCACGCGCGCGCCGCACTCATTAAGGGCGTCGCAGACGGCCTTGAGGCTATCCATGCCGGCAGCGCCCTTGAGGATAGGCGACACGCACTCGACAGGGTTTTCGCCATAGATAGAGGCGTCGCTCACCAGCTTGAAGTAGCGCCGGTTGTTGGTGTGGTTGTAGCCCTCGCTGTGTACGCTCACGCTCTTGCGCTGCGCTGCCTGGATAAGGGCGTCACGCTCGATGTTGAAGCACTCGATCTCTACGCCAAAGGTAAGGGCAATAGCGTCGAAAGGCGCGTTTTTCTCGCTCAGGTAGATAAGCTGGTCAGCGTTGCGCTCACTGATGCCTAATTTGACGATAGCAGCCTTCTTTGCTCTTTTGCTCATCTTTGCAGTCAGGACATCGCTGATCTGCTCGTTAAGGGTCTTCGTGGTGTTCATGATTGTAGGTGTTTATCTCGTTTGTTTCTGCAAAGGTAGTATTTATTTTGCAATTTGCAAAACTTTTTTCAGATTATTTTGATTCTTGCAAAATTGATTCTTTATAATAGGTATGCGAAAGGACACAAAAAAACCGGGCAACCTGGTGGGGCTGCCCGGCGGGGAGAGAGGGAAAAAGGGAAGTGGGGAAAGAAAGCTATTCTTCGGTGGAGGGCGCCTGTTCGAGGGCCGCCTCCTCGAGCTTCTGCTGCTGGATGAGTTCGACCTCCTCTTCGACGTTGTCCACGAGACCGGCGAGGATGACGCCCGTCTTGAGGGAGGCGACAGGGCCGCCGACGGCCTCTACGGCCTTGCTGATGCGCTTCTCCATGTCGTCGATGGTAAACGGGTTGATCTCGACCTCGATGTCCAGGGACTTGGAGGCGCGCTCGTAGCGAGGGATCAGGGAGGCGATGGCGGATTCCAGGAAGTTCACGCGGCGCTGGAGGTGTTCGCCGATGGTCTCCGCATGGTTATCGACGGCGATGAGCGTTCCCATGAACACGAACCTGAAAGCCGTGCCGGAGGGGACCTCGCCGATGCCCTTGAGGGCTTCCACCGTCAGGCGGGGTGTCTGGGTGAAGGCGTAGATGTTCTCCATGTGGTTGGAGAACTCGAGCTTGATCTGCTCCGGGGTCTGCGTCCAGGTGAGGTAGTACACCTTGCCGCCGCCGGAGATCTGGATCATGTCGCCGTTCTCCTTCGTCGGGCGGCCGGTGACGCTGCCCTCGGCCACGATGCGCGGGTAGAAGTTATAGTCGATGCAGTCGGCGTACTCGCTCGTGAGCTCTTCCAAGCGCTCGCGGATGCACTCGATATTCGCACAGAGCGTCTCAGGACGGAAGGAGTAGATGATCGGCATCTTGGAGAAACCGTGCTTGAAGGTGTTCTCGGGGTCGATCTTCCAGCCGCCGTCGTTCACCCAGCCATACACCCAGTCGTCGGTAACGGTCATAAACTTCTCGATCATGTTGTTCTCGTCATTCTTGACCTTGTATTCGCGGGAGCATGCCACGAGCTTGCCCTTGCTGTCGAACAGGGGGTAGAGCTTGTCGCCGCGGAATGGAGACCAGATCATCACCTTGAGCCTGCGGGTGGCGGTATTATTCTCGGCTTTGGTGGCAATTCCCAGCTTTGAGCGGATCTTCGCCACGACGGACGCCCAGAAACTCACGTCCTCGACGGTGTACCAGTATTCGGCCACTTCCTGCTCGGAGAGCCAGGAGCGGACGACGCGCTTGTTGACATACTTCGCCTTGTTTTTCTTCAGGACGCGCTTGACGAGGCCGAAGAGCTCCTTCTCATCGTTGGTATCGGCATCCGAGGTCATGGTGGGCTCGTTGCCGACGGTGAAGGCGGTGTGGATGTTCACCTGGTCCTGCTCGATGGGGAGGGCGATGCGGTTTATCGGGTCAGGCTCAAGCTCTGCGGGGTGCTTAACGCCCTTGCCGTCCACCCATTCATCCTTCTTGACGCGCATGCCGTCTGGATAGCGTTCCTTGTCTATCATGATGGCGTGGCGCTTGGGGTCCCAGGCATCGTAGTTCTTTGCGGTGTTCGGGGCTTCCGTCTTTCGCTTTTTCAGGTACTCTATCTTCTTGTCAATGTCCTGGAGTGCGAGAATGTCCTTCAATTCCATATCTAATGTCTGCTGTGGAAGACGCCGGTGAGATTGGTGATGCCGGGCACCTGGCCCAGCTTCTCATTCAGGCACACGTAGCGCGTTCCGTCGATGATGTGGTTATAGTCGTCGACCGGGATGTTCAGCCACTTCCCGTTCTTGTCCTGCATGTAGGTGTAATTGTCGAGCTCTTTCTTGGCGTTCGGCGAGTTCTCGGTGATGTTGAGGCGGTGCTCCTGCATGTAGGAGATGCCGGCCTCTACGCTGCCGGCGTATTTCTGCACGGCGAAGATCAGAAGGCCCGCGGCGGCGATCTCGTCCACCAGGCGCGGGTCGGCACACTCGCAGATGATCTTCCGGGCCGGGAGCTTCTTTAGCTCGCGGATGATGTCGCCGGTCATCATGTGGGTGTTGTAGAATTTCTCGTCGATGTATATGTCGTTGTTCAGGAACGCCACCTCGGCGCACGCCGTCGGGTCGTTGGTATAGCCGAAGTCCAGGCAGTAGTAGCGCTCCTTCGCCCAGATGGGGATCTCCTTGACGATGTGGTACTCGGGGAAGACGAGGCCCTCGATCTTCGCGCGCATGCCAAGGCCATAGATCTTCCACTTGCGGATGTCCACCGTGCCCTGCTCGTAGTTCTCTTCCGTAGGCTCGTAGGAGAGGATCTTCCTGCGCATGTTCTCCGGGATCATCGGGTTGTCGAGCATCGTCGAGTGATCGAAATAGCAGTCCTTGCGCAGGCAGACGTTGTCGTAGATCCAGTGCTCCTCCGCAGTGGGGTTGTAGTCCAGGATCATGAACCGTGCGCAGCGCTGCTCGAGGTTGTCGAAGTCATCCTTGATGCACTCCATCGCCTCGTTCACCCAGACGATGTCGCTGGTGAGGCCGTGGAGGCGCTGGGTGTCGTCCAGGCCCACGAACTCGAACGTCGTCGTCAGCAGGCGCACCGTCTTGAGCGTCTCGTTCTTCGAGATCATCCCCAGCAAGCCTATGTCGAGGAGAATGGCCTTGAAGTCGTTCCAGACCGTCGCGTTGAGCCATGTGCCCTTCTTTCGGGCTATGATGATGCGGTTAGACTGGTCCCGGTGCTTGAGGGCGTAAATGATGAGGAACTGGATGATGGAATACGTCTTGGACGAACGGGAGCCGCCCTCAAATACAAAGACCTTGTACTTGGGGTTCTGGCTGGCCTTCATCAGGCGGGCCAGTACCGGCGTTCCCTTGATGTTCAGTTCTCCGCTGACTGTTCCGAACCGTCCTGCAAATCGCAGTCCTCTTTCTTGTTGTACACGATTTCGATGTTCACCTTGTCGGGAGCGAAGCTCTTGCCGCCGCTGGTGACGTCAATCTTCTGGGAGCTCTTCTCGCGCCACTCCGGGTCGTGGTTCATCAGCCACTGGTTGAGGGCGCTCTGGCTGGGGGCGAGCTCGGTGTCCGTGACGACGCGGTTCTGCTCGGGAGTTATCCATCCCGTGCCGTTGCAGATCTCGCACTCGGGGTCGTTGCCCCTGCAGGAGCAGCGCTTCTCGACATACGATTCCACCCGAACGCGGCGGCCACCCAGGGCCACACGGAGGAACGCTGCGCGCACCGTCGCGTTGATCTGCTGCCTTGCGCGCGTGAGTGCTTCCATTATCCCGTTATGCTCGGTTTTCACCCTCGAGAACGTCGTGGAGGAAATGCCAAGGTCGCTCGCGATTTCGGCGTCGTTCATGCCCTTGCGGGCGAGCGCTTCTACCTTTGCGACGAACTCGGGATCATCGTAGTCGTAGAGAGCCGGGCGGCCTGCCTTGCCCTTCTCGGGCGCCGCCTCCTGCTGCTGCTCTTCCTGCTGCGTGGTCTCGATGTTCTCTTCTTCTTCCATGGCCGGATTACTCTACACGTTCAACCTGGTCGGCGAACACTTCGCCCTTGATGTATTTGTCGGCGGGGTTGTAGCCGAAGCGTTCCATGAACTCCGCCTTGGCGCCGTAGGTGTCGAAGCTGAGCATGACGTATGCGTCCATCTGCTCGGCCTTCGCCTGCGCGCCTTCGAGGACCTTCGCCTTGACCTCGCGGTTATGGGCGATCTTCTCCTCGTCAGTCTTTTCGGCCTTGGCGGCCTTCTCTGCCTCGCGGAGGGCGGCGGCCGGGCCGTCCACGTCACCCAGGGCGTCGGCGATACCGCGTTCCGCCTCTGTCTCCAGCGTGAAGTCCACGCCGATGATGTTGAGGTCCTGTTCCGTCAGTCCCGCGCTCTGGTAGTCGTCGATGAGGTCCGGCAGCAGGATCCGCATCTTGTCGCCGTCGAAGCGGCCCTGGGCGCTGGGGCTATTGAGCATGACGTTGAAGCGCTTCTCCTCGGTCTCGCTCATGTCCACGATCTCGCACTTGAGCTGGTAGTCGTTCTCGAGGGGCTTTGCCTCGGAGAATCCCATGCGCTCGTCGAGGATCATCACCTTCTGGTGACCGCTTACGACGGTGAAGCCCGTGCGTTCGTTGACGATGATGCCGCCCACCACTCCGTAGGTCTTGAGGGACCGCTTGAGCAGCTTGCGCGCTTCGGGGTCGATGACGCGCG
>JAEEGF011676313.1_pt1 | contig 12486 bp, 13 predicted proteins | sample 9134171 | NCBI WGS metagenome assembly JAEEGF01 (sample SAMN16246542, study PRJNA631951) | gut metagenome | biome: gut microbiome; feature: rumen; material: AP-attached | host: Bos | place: Iran: Karaj | collected 2018-10 | reverse complement strand
GATATGGGTTTTCAGGAACAACCTCCTTTTCTTCGGTAGTTTCCGCCTTCTTTTTGCGATATTTTCTATACAAGAACCATAATCCGACAACTGCCGCTATGACAACAGCCACAAGCAGTATAGTCAGAAGAATTCCGCGCCAATCCACCGGCGCATCGTATATCGGCTTTATGTCCTTCAGATCGTTTTTTAATGTATCGACATGCACAGGATCTACTTTGAGCGACAGTTCTTCCGTAAGAAACGAGTCGCCGTTGCATGTGAACACGAAAGGCTTTATCAGAGCCAATGTCGAATCGAACGAAGTGACCACGATTTGCTGCGACACGCTCTCCATTTCATCATCGAGCTCAGTTGTGTCGCGGTTTGTTATTCCGACCACCTCTATTCCGTCGCCCAGCGTATCTGTATAAGCAGGGAATATCACATTGTCGCTCTTTCCCTTTGTCACACTGAGTGTTATCCTCGCCTGCTCGCCTATCTTTATTTTGGCGGAATCTATGCTCGCCTTCACGACAACTTGCCCGGCATAGACGTTCAATCCAGCAAGAATACCTATTATGAATATTGCTATTTTCTTATTACTCAAAAACATACAACTAACTTCTTAGTCTGAAAAGTTTCATCAGGGATTTCACATAGTCCTCGGAAGTGCTTATGGACACATGGTCAACACCGTTTTTCGCAAGAAGTTGCTCGAGCTTGAACTGGCTTTCACCCCAGCTATTCTTCACATTCATGCGCAAACGCTTGTCGCTGCTGTCTATCCATATTTCCTCGCCCGTTTCCGAGTCATGCAGCTTCAGCAATCCGACATCCGGAATCTCTGTTTCCATGTTATCGTAAACCTGAAGCCCGATTAAATCATGCTTTCTCGAAGCTATGGTTATAGCATCGCTGTAGTCCTTATCGTCGATGAAATCGGATATGAGAAATGCCGTCGAGCGTTTTTTCTGAACATTTGAGAAATACTCCAGCGTTTTGCCGATGTCTGTCCTGCCGCTTTCCGACTCTATGTTTATCAATTCACGGATTATGTGAAGAACATGCTTTCTTCCCTTTTGCGGAGGTATGAATTTCTCTATTTTATCGGAGAAAAACACCACTCCGACCTTGTCGTTGTTCTGAATCGTGGAGAATGCCAGTGTAGCCGCTATCTCTGTTATCATGTCACGCTTAGTCCTGACACGCGTGCCGAACTCACGGCTTCCCGATATGTCTATCAGGAGCATTACGGTCATTTCTCTCTCTTCCTCGAAAACCTTGATGTAAGGACGATTGAAACGCGCAGTCACATTCCAGTCTATATTGCGCACATCATCTCCGTACTGATATTCCCGGACCTCCGAGAACGTCATTCCCCTTCCCTTGAACGCAGAATGGTATTCACCAGCAAAGATATGATTAGACAATCCCTTTGTCTTTATCTCTATCTGGCGAACCTTTTTTATCAAATCTACCGCTTCCATCGCTATTTACCCCTCGATTAAGGCACCTCTACGGCATTCAAAATCTCGCTGATTATTTCCTCCGACGACACATTATTTGCCTCTGCCTCATAACTTAAGCCGATTCTGTGGCGCAACACATCGTAGCATACGGCTCTCACGTCCTCTGGCACTACATAGCCTCTTCTCTTTATGAACGCGTATGCTCTTGAGGCAAGTCCGAGATTGATTGTCGCTCTTGGAGAACCGCCGAACGCGATTTGGCTCTTCAATTCCTTAAGGCCGTACTCTTCGGGATTTCTTGTCGCGAACACAATGTCCACGATGTATTTCTCAATCTTCTCGTCCATGTAAACATCCTTCACCACTTTTCTCGCGTTTATGATGTCCTCTGGCTTCAGAATCGGAGAAATCGCAGCGTTGCCGCCATTCATGTTCTGACGCATAATCAGGCGCTCCTCCTCTTTTTTCGGATAGTTGACAACAACCTTGAGCATGAAACGGTCCACCTGCGCCTCTGGCAGCGGATAAGTTCCTTCCTGCTCTATTGGGTTCTGAGTCGCCAGCACAAGGAACGGATTAGGAAGATCGTATGTCGTCTCGCTTATTGAGACCTGCTTCTCCTGCATGGCCTCAAGCAATGCACTCTGCACTTTAGCTGGAGCACGGTTTATCTCGTCCGCCAAAACGAAGTTGGCGAAAATCGGTCCTTTTCTTATGTTGAAATCCTCTGTTTTCTGGCTGTATATCATTGTGCCGAGAACATCAGCTGGCAACAAGTCCGGTGTGAACTGTATTCGGCTGAAATCAGCATCTATAAGGCTCGCGAGTGTCTTGATGGCGAGTGTCTTGGCCAATCCCGGAACTCCTTCGAGCAGCACATGTCCGTCAGCCAAAAGTCCGATGAGAAGAGCCTCCACAAGATGCTTCTGACCTACAATGTTCTTATCCATACCCATCACGAGGGCATCAACAAACGAGCTTTGACGCTCTATTCTTTCGTTTAACTCTCTGATATCAACAGTCTGATTTGTTTCCATATTTTCTATTTGACTTTTACTTTTCCTTGTTATTATTTACTACAAATGTAAACTCAAATGTCCTTTTCAACAGTCTATATTAGTTAAATCTTCTAAACATATAACCATATTTACACTACGTCGCCAACACGAAAAAAAGGGACTCGAATTGTATTTTCCAGTCCCGATTTTCTCTTATTTTTTAAGATACTGTTTTGCAAGCTCTTTCGCTTTCGTCAGTGTCTGCGGATTGTTCACATCCACTTTGTCGCTGCCGAGCTTAGGTATCTTCAATTTCATGCCTGCCGACACTGCGTCAGGATTTTTGATTACACTCTTGTTTGCCTCGAATATATACACCCAGTAGTCCTTATGACCATAATATTTCTCAGCAAGCAGAGTCAGTCTGTCGCCCTTTCCTATCGTCACAGTGGCTATGATTTCACCTGACGCAGGCTTTGCAGGAGCTGCGGTTGTTTTATTGTCCTTTTTATCGGCACTCTCTGCAGTTGCTGCCGATGTTTTCTCTTTTTTCTCCGCGTTGGCCTTTGGCTTTTGCGGTATTTCTACAGGAACGTATCCCGCTGAATCCGATATGCCCGTCTTCTCTGCATTAGCACGCATTTCCTCCTCTCTTGCCTTCAAAGCCGCTTTCTGAATCCTTTCTTTCTCCTTGAGTCTTTCCTGCTCCTTGCGCTCTGCATCGTCAGAATCGCGCTCGTTTATATATTGCTTTATGTTAGCGATTTCTGTATCGAAGAACGAAGAGAAGCAACTGGTTTCTTTCTCTATGTAGAAAATGACACCGCAAAGGCTTATGACAAGGAAAGCTATCAATATCCAGTCTATGACCTTGGACATTTTCTTTTTCTTCACAAGAGGCACTTTTCTTTCGCCTGTATCGTAGTTCTCTATAGGCGCCGGTTCCACATAGCCTTCACCATTCGATGCGCCGACAATGGTCTCCGATGTCGAAGCTGTCACCTCCGCGACACTCGCCGTCTCCTTCACGACAGTCTCCTCCTTTGCTTCCGGCTGTGGTTCTGCCGCAGGCTCTACGCTTACACTCTCCTTTTTGTCAACCTTGTTGAAATCATCCAGCAGTCCTTTTATTTCAAGTGCCTGGTTGTGCAGTTTGGCAAGTTGTTCATTCTCGTCGTTGCCATTCTCCTCGTTGACATCCATAGCCCTCATCTGGGCATATTTCTCGTTTATCAAATCCTTGACTGTGTTCTCGGGAACAAAAACAAGCTTGTTGTGCCCCGGAATCACATATTCCTCACCTGTTCTTACGTTTACGCTCTTCCTTGGCTCATTCCATTGCAACTTCAGTGTTCCGAAGCCCTTTATCTTCACAACACCGTCATCGACTATGCCCTTGTCAAGAACATTGACAAAAGACCTGACAAAAGAGTCAACTTCTCTTTTGTCGCATCCAGAACTCGCCGCGATGTCAGCAAGCAGCTCTTGTATTGATTTCTTCTCCTTACTCTTCATTGCGTGGCAGATCTTTTATCTTGTCCTTGTATGTGTTTCCAGTTCTGAACACAAGGACTTGTTTTGGAGGTATTATGGTACGTTTCTTTGTCAATGGATTCACCGACAGTCTTTGCTCTTTCTTTCTAACCTCAAAGGCGCCAAATCCCTGGAAACTAACGGACGTGCCCTCCTTCAGCTGGTCGAGCATTACGTTCACCATCGTTTCCATGATCTTATCAACCTTTTCCAACGAAAGGTTTGCGTCATCGGCTATGCTTTCCTGTAGTTTTCTGCTATTCAATGTCTTTGTATTTTATTAACGAAACGCAAGTTAATCTATTTGAGATAAATATCAAAGTCGATTTTTCCTTTTTAATTATCTATTTCGCGATTTCTCCGTACAAATCGTAGGTTTCCGCGCCTGTTATCTTAACATCGTAAAAATTCCCAGCCACCAGTTTTGTGTCGCTTTTCACCAGCACTTCCGGGTCAACTTCAGGCGAATCAAACTGTGTGCGTCCTACATAAAAATCGCCTTCCTTCCTGTCTATTATAGTCTTCAGCACCTTGCCCACCTTATTTGCGTTAATTTCCTCAGAAATAAAGCTTTGCAAGTCCATTATCTTGTCAAGTCTTTTGTCTTTGACCTCTGGAGGCACATCGTCATTGTAATGCACGTTGGAATAAGTCCCATCCTCATCCGAGTATGTGAATGCACCCATTCGTTCGAAACGCTGCGTCTTGACGAAATCCACCAATTCATAGAAATCATCGGAAGTTTCTCCAGGATGCCCGACCATAAGTGTCGTTCTGATATGTATGCCAGGCACTTCCGATCTTATCTTCGCCAGCAAATCCAGAGTTTCCGCCTTGGTTATGTGTCTCCTCATCTTAACGAGCATGTTGTCGCTTATGTGCTGAAGCGCGATATCCAGATATTTGCAAACATTCTCTCTCTCACGCATCACTTTCAGCAATTCATCGGGGAAACCGGCTGGATACGCATAGTGCAGACGCAACCATTCCACACCGTTCACGTCGCTCAGTCTTCTTACGAGCTCCGCCAACTTATTCTCGCCGTACTTATCCTCGCCGTAATACGACAAGTCCTGCGCTATAATCTGAAACTCCTTTACACCCTGAGACACAAGAAACTCCACTTCATCGACGATTTCCTGCATGTCTCTCGACTTATACCGCCCTGTTATTAACGGAATGGCGCAGTACGAGCACATTCTGTTGCACCCCTCGGACACCTTCACATAAGCATAATGCTTTGGGGTGGTAATCCTGCGACTTACGCCCATCTTGCTGTTATACTCGGTGTCACGTCCAAGATACTTCATCACCTCCATGAAGTCGAATTTGCCATAAAACTTGTCAACTTCCGGAATTTCTTTCTCTAATTCTTTCTTATACCTCTGCGAAAGACAGCCCATCACGATTAGCTTCTTCAGTTCGCCAGACTTGCGTCGTTCCGCAAACTCGAGTATTGTGTCTATCGACTCCTTCTTGGCGTCTTGTATGAATCCGCAAGTGTTTATTATGGCTATTTCACCGTCAGCAACCTTCGGATCGTGCTCCACATCGTAGCCGTTGAGTTCAAGACGCCCCATCAATTGCTCTGAATCCACAAGGTTCTTTGAGCATCCCAATGTTATCAAATCAACCTTCATTCTCCTCTTTATTAAAGACTAACCCAACAGACTTTCCACAAACAGTTCCTTGTCGAAAGAGCGCAAATCATCAACACCTTCGCCGAGACCGATATACTTCACTGGTATGCTAAACTGGTCAGATATGCCGAGAACGACACCGCCCTTTGCTGTTCCGTCCAGTTTTGTAACTGTCAGAGATGTTATTTCTGTGGCCTTGGAGAACTGCTTAGCCTGCTCGAAGGCATTCTGTCCTGTAGAGCCGTCCAATACAAGCATCACGTCGTTTGGAGCGCCAGGCACAACCTTTTTCATCACGTTCTTTATCTTGGTCAGCTCGTTCATCAGGTTCACCTTGTTATGCAGACGGCCGGCTGTGTCAATAATCACTACATCAGCGCCGTTTTTCTTGGCAGAACTCAATGTGTCGAAAGCCACAGACGCAGGGTCGGCACCCATCGCCTGCTTTATCACCGGCACACCGATTCTCTCGCCCCAGATACACAGCTGCTCCACTGCAGCGGCACGGAATGTATCAGCCGCGCCAAGATAAACCTTGAGTCCCTGATTCTTGAACTTATTCGCAAGCTTGCCTATGGTAGTAGTCTTGCCAACGCCGTTCACGCCGACCACCATTATGACATAAGGCTTCTCGCCGTCATACGACATTTCTATGTCTGCCGTGGTGTTCTCGGCCATTATTCCGCAAATCTCCTCACGGAGAACCTTGTTCAGCTCGTCCGTGTTCACGTACTTATCTCTTTTTACTCTATCTTTTATTCTGTCTATTATCTTGAGCGTAGTCTCCACTCCCACATCCGAGGTGATGAGCATCTCCTCCAGATTATCGAGAACATCGTCATCCACTGTGCTTTTTCCCACAATGGTGCGTTTCAGTTTCTCGACAAAACTCGCTTTTGTCTTTTCCAGTCCTTTGTCAAGAGCTTCCTTGCTCTCGCTATCCTTCTTGCCAAACAGTCCAAAGAATGCCATATTATGTTTAATTTTCGATGCTAATGTCTAAAAATACAAATATAAACAATAAAGCGCGAATACTAAATAAGTTCATCAAAAACACACGGAAACAAAAGCACAAAAAAAGTCCCCTATCTTCACAGATAAGGGACTCTCTATTGTCTATTTACCAGCCGAAAAGGCTTAAATCTTACTTCTTAAAATAGTCCTTTACAGACTCGTTAGGAACCATTTCTTCCTTGAATGTATAAGCACCAGTCTTAGGTGACTTTACCATCTTGATGACCTTTGAATAAGTTCTTCCGTCACCGCTTTGGAGAGTTGCAACTACTTTCTTTGCCATGTCTCTTTATCTTTTTACTTGTTTTTTACTTGATTTCCTTGTGGAGAGTATACTTCTTCAAGATTGGGTTGTACTTCTTAAGCTCCAATCTGTTAGGAGTGTTCTTTCTGTTCTTTGTAGTGATATAACGGCTTGTTCCTGGCAGACCGCTCTCCTTCATCTCAGTACACTCCAAAATAACTTGTACTCTATTCTCTTTTCCTTTTTTAGCCATTTTTAGTGCCCTCCTTTATTATTCGAATATATATCCTTTTTTAGCAGACTTTCTGATAGCTGCGTCCAAGCCAATCTTGTTGATTGTACGCAAACCTGCTGCTGAAACCTTGAGTGTAATCCACTCGTCTGCCTCTGGCCAATAGAACTTCTTTGTGAACAAGTTCAAATCAAATGTTCTCTTTGTTCTATTCTTTGCATGAGACACATTATTGCCTCTCTGCGCCTTCTTTCCGGTAATCTGACAAATCTTTGACATTTCTTCTTATTTTGAATTAATTATTTCTTCATTTACCAAGCGGACACAATAGTCCGCTTTAACAGGGTGCAAAGATATGCTTATTTTTTTATACAGCAAAACAAAATCGCCTTTTTATTCCACTTTAATTGAGCATTTAATGAAATTGCCCTATCTATCAATCATACGCCACTCCCTTTCCTCGAATGGCTTTATCTGCCGAGCGCTCCACCCTGCGCCCCCGTTTTCCGCGTATGGACGAACAGCATCCTTGGCCGCCTCCAGCCGACGCCATTCATCCCATTGTGTCACGTCAACGCCCTCTTTCGCCAATGCGTCTTTGCAATACTCATAAGCAAGTATGTTGAAACAGCAGTAGGAAAGCGACTTGGTCCTCTCCATTTCATATTTCTGCTCGCCGCCCTCGCTTATCTGGTCCACCAGCCTTGATTTCAATTCACTCTGCATTTGCGCCACCAGGTCCGCTCTGCCACAGAAATGCGAATACATCAGTATCTGTGCGGCATACCATGTTCCATGATTGTTCTTCGCCAACCTCTCCCTTTTGCCTTGCGGTGAATTCACCATCCACTCAACCATCTCGCCGAACCACAGACGCAAGTTCGAAAGCAGCCTCTCATCCATCCTTCCGTCGCCAGCCACCATCTCCACACTCTCCACGACATCCATCATGCCACGCAGCTCAATAAGCCCGGAGCCCCGGACCTTGCCTTCGCGCCCCTTGCCGGGAATGAACTGCGCGTATTTCATATTGGGATTCATCCTCGTGTCTTCATCCACAAACCAAGTTTTGAGGATTTCCGACATCCGCTGAGCCGCCGCAGCCGCTTCTCGTTCATTGCCCTTCTGCGTGTACAGCCTCTCCGCCAAAGCCAGAAGACTGACATCGCTAACCATCCTGCTCAGAGCTTTTTTATCCTCCCAACGCGCAACGTCGGGATTCCGCTCGCCGTCACGCCTCTCCCACACGCCTTCGCCGTTGTCGAACCAATAGGGAGCCACACTCATATAATCATGGGCATCAGCGCCCTCGATACGCATCGTGTCGCAAACAACAGAAAGGCTCCGCTTCTTAAATTTGCCAAGAGCCTCAATGATACGCGCTTCGCCATGCTTATCAAAAACGACAACCCCATCCTTCCTATGTAAATCATACTTCTCTAAAGCAATCTTTTGAGCGCAGACATCCGCCAAAGACAGCAAGATGGAAAACAATATGCAGATTATATTTCTCAACATCCTCGCAAATATAGCATTTCGTAAGATAGACAAGATTTTAGTTTGTCCGAAAAGACCAATAAAAAAGAATGGACTTCTTATTTATATTATGTATAAAAGAAAATCCGACTCTTGAAACCAAAAGCCGGATTACACTTATTTTTCTTAAAGTTTATTCTTCGTCTTTCTTTGCAGCCTTCTTTCTTGTAGTCTTCTTTGCTGGCTTCTCTGCTGCTTTTTCAGCCTCGATTTCAGCCTCAGACTTTCCAAGATCTGGGTCAACAAGGATTCTTCCACAGAACTCGCATACGATGATTTTCTTTCTCGAGCGTATGTCAAGCTGTCTCTGCGCTGGGATTCTGCTGAAGCATCCGCCGCAAGCATCTCTGTCGATGGCAACGACTGCCAAACCGTTTCTTGCGTTGCTTCTGATTCTCTTGAATGCGTTCAGAAGTCTGTCATCATCGATTGTGCCCTCGATCTCCTGGGCCTCGCCCATGAGTTTTTCCTCCTCGGCTTTAGTCTCGCTGATGATAGCCTCAAGCTCAGCCTTCTTCTGATTCAGGACTTCCTGCTTGTCATCGAATGTTGCCTTGGCAGCAGCAACCTCCTCCTGCTTGTGCGCTATCTCCGCAGTAGCCTCTTTGATTTTCTTCTCAGCGAACTGCACCTCGAGTTCCTTATACTCAATCTCCTTTGAGAGATAATCGAACTCTCTGTTATTGCTTACATTGTTCTGCTGTTCCTTATATTTTGCGATTACCGCAGCGTTTTCCTCTATCTGGTGCTTGAACTCCTTTATGCGAGCCTCGAGAAGAGCGACCTCCTTGTCATATTTCTCAATTCTCGTCGCCAAACCTGCGATGTCGTCCTCCAAGTCCTGAACCTCCAAAGGAAGCTCACCTCTCTGCGTTCTGATTTGGTCAATCTTAGTAACGACCTCCTGCAGATTATGAAGCGCCAAAAGCTTGTCTTCTACAGTCTTTTCTGTTTTTTGCTGTGCCATTAGTCTTATAAATGATTAATTGGATTTGTATTTACTTCTGAATAATAGGTCACAAAATTAGGAATTTTTTCTGACAAATATGCTTTAAAAATTTCTTTTGTAAATTGTTCTGATTCAAAATGTCCTATATCCGCGACCAAAATCTTGCCTTCGGCGTTGAAAAACTCATGATATTTGCAATCGGCAGTGACGTACATATCAGCGCCTTTTGACATGGCAAGCGTAATGAATTCCGCACCAGAGCCGCCACACAAAGCGACCTTCCTCACTTCTCTGCCAAGCAACGGACTGAATCTGACATCGGCACACTTAAACTTCTCTTTTATCAGTTTAAGCGCATCTATTTCTGACATAGGTTTTTCCAATATGCCAACAACGCCAAGACCGCTCGTCTTAGACTTCTGTACTAAAGCATACACATCCACAACCGGCTCCTCGTACGGATGCGCCGACAGGGCCGCCTGACGGACTTTCTCCGCATCGGCTTCGCGCACAACCATTTCTATCCTCGTTTCCTTCTCATAATGCATCTCGCCCAGCTCGCCGACAAACGGATTGCAGCCCTCGCCCGCCCTGAACGTGCCCACGCCTTCCACACGGTAGCTGCAGCCGTCGTAACCGCCAACACAACCGCCGCCAGCTGCGAACATTGCATTTGCCACCTTTTCGGCGTAATCCTGCGGCACGAATGTCACTATCTGGCACAGCGCCTCAGGCTCGGCACACAGCACCTCAACATCCTTCAGTCCAAGCTTTTCCGCCATCTTGAAGCTTACGCCGCCGACAGCCTTGTCGAGATTCGTGTGGCTGGAATAAATCGCTATGTCGTTCTTTATCGCCTTAATCACGCACCGCTCCACATAAGACTTTCCTGTGATTTTCTTAAGTCCGCGGAATATAAGCGGATGATGCGAGATTATCATATTGCAGCCTTTGCTTATTGCCTCATCAACGACACCCTCGGTCACATCAATAGCCAGGAGTGCGGATTTGACTTCCATTTCCGCATCTCCGCACAGCAGACCCGCATTGTCATACGATTCCTGGAGAGCAAGCGGAGCCAGCTCCTCCAAAGCTCTGCACACGTCTTTAACTTTCACGCTCATTATTATTGATTTAGTCGGTGCGAATATAAGAAAAAAGCCCAAACAACTTACGTCGTTTAGGCTTTCTCTGTCGGGGTACCAGGATTCGAACCTGGGACCCCCTGCTCCCAAAGCAGGTGCGCTAACCGGACTGCGCTACACCCCGTTGTTTGATTCAGAGCTCATATCTCGTTCTCAAAACCGGGTGCAAAATTAGAGGTCTTTTTTCATAACACAAAATTTTTCTCGACTTTTTTTCATTATTTTCGCAGAAAACTTTTGCGGAAAACACTAAACTTCCAAAATGGCAGGCATTTACATACACATACCTTTTTGCTCGTCGAAGTGCGCCTATTGCGATTTCTACTCTGTACCCGCATTAGAATTCAAGGCGGACTACATAAAAGCATTGAAAAAAGAGATAAGACTGCGCATGCCAGAGTTCCGCGACGCCATAAAAAACGAGCCTGTGAAAACCGTTTATTTCGGAGGCGGCACACCTTCTGCCCTGTCGCCTAAGGAACTTCAGGAGATTTACACTGAACTGGCGAACAGCATCGACCTATCGAACGTGGCAGAAATCACGATGGAAGCCAATCCCGACGATTTGACTGACGAATACATAAAGGAACTGGCCTCGCTCGACATTATGCATGTGAACAGGATGTCGATAGGCACACAAACTTTCAACGACACGATGCTGAAGCTTTTTCGCCGCCGACATAACGCCGAAGCCGCAACGGAAGCCGTGGAACGAGTGAAAACGCACGGAATAACAAACATTTCACTCGACCTGATATACGCCTACCCCGACGAAACGGCAGAAACGCTCTCCGAGGACATAGAAAGACTAACATCGCTCCACCCTACACACATTTCAGCCTACCAGCTGACCTACGAACCAGGCACGATACTGACAAAGCTCGTCAAGGACGGCAAAGTCAAGCCATTAGCGGAAAACGACTGCGTGACACTTTACCACCAGCTTGTAAACACTCTTGAACAATCCGGATATGCGCAATACGAGATTTCCAACTTCTCGCTGCCGGGGTATGAATCGAAACACAACTCGTCATACTGGGACATGACTCCGTACTTAGGGCTCGGACCGTCCGCCCACTCCTTCTACTCCGACGACCGCATGCACAATCCTGCGGCATTGACCAAATACATAAAACTGCTGAATGACGACAAAATACCGGCAGAAGCCGAAGGACTGACAAAAAATGAATTGTACAACGACTTCATAATCACATCGTTGCGAACACGGCGAGGTATTGACACCGAAGAACTAAGAAAGCGTTTCGGCAATACGTTTCACGATTATTTCATGTCGCAGCTGCAGTCACGCATACAGCCGAAATTGTACGAAAGATGCGACGACGGAGCCATCCGCTTGACACAGGAAGGAATCCTGGTCTCTGATTCTGTTTTTACAGAATTGATCTGGGTGTAGCTTTTTAGTTGAAAACGAATGACAGAAGAACTGCCATATCACCCACCCAGCCTTCGTCTATTAAAAATTAATGCGTAAATTTGTTCTTGCATTTCTAAAACACTTCAAATACAACATCATGATTTTCAACTTCACAACTATCACGTGGATTATCATCGCAATACTCGTTATCGACTTTGTGCTGGAGAGAGTGCTTCACCACCTCAACGCGAAAAACCTGTCGGCTGAGATTCCAGAAGCCCTCAAAGGCATATACAAGGAAGATGAATACGCCAAACAGCAAGCCTACTCAAAGACCAACGACCGATTCTCCATATACACATCGTCGTT
>JAEEGF011440717.1_pt1 | contig 12487 bp, 8 predicted proteins | sample 9134171 | NCBI WGS metagenome assembly JAEEGF01 (sample SAMN16246542, study PRJNA631951) | gut metagenome | biome: gut microbiome; feature: rumen; material: AP-attached | host: Bos | place: Iran: Karaj | collected 2018-10 | reverse complement strand
CGGCACCATCGGCAAGTTTACCGCCGAGGAGTTCGAGAAGCTGCTCATCGACGAGCTCATGCCCGTCATCGACAAGCAGTTCCTCACCAAGCCCGACAAGTGGAACCGTGCTTTGGCAGGTCTCTCAATGGGTGGCATGGAGACGAAGCTCATCACCCTGCGCCGTCCTGAGGTCTTCGGCTACTGGGGACTGCTCAGCGGCGGACAGTATGCTCCCGATGAGATCAAGGATCCGACAGTTGTGAAGTACATCTTCGAGGGCTGCGGTGACAAGGAGAATCCCGACGGCATCAACAAGAGTGTCGCCGACCTGAAGGCTGCCGGCTACAACGCCGAGGGTCTCATCTCCGAGGGCACCGCCCACGAGTTCCTCACCTGGCGCCGCTGCCTCTACCAGATGGCCCAAAGCCTTTTCAAGTAAACTTCTGCAAACATCACTAAACTCCATAAGGGCGAACTGTCACGTTCGCCCTTATTTTTTCGGACATTATGAGGTGATTTCAGTTTTTTTATTTACCTTTGCACTCAAAATCTCCTTAAATTGGACAAATGAAGCGAGTCCTGATGATAATAACAATGCTGACCTGTGCCCTGATGGTAAATGCACAGAGTATCTCCGTAAGCTGTTTCAGATTGCTGGAGAATGACCTCGATGCGAATACCGCCGGCACGATGGAGAAAGATCAGAACGGCGAAGTGGCTGCACTTATTAAGGTGGTGACCACACAGACAGGCTTCACATTCGATGGCGGTGCTTTGGGTATCGTTAAAACGAAGCAGACACCTGGGGAGATTTGGGTCTATATCCCACGAGGTTCAAAGAAGATATCCATTAAGCACCAGCAACTTGGAGTGCTACGCGATTATTACTTCCCCATTTCAGTAGAAGCTGCCCGGACTTATGAGATGGTATTAGTGACAGGAACGGTTGAGACGACCATTCATCAGGCACGCACTTCGCAATATGTCGTATTCCAATTGACACCTTCCAATGCATTCGTTGAACTCGACGGTGAAGTGTTACAGACTAATGGCGGCACGGCTACGAAGATGATGAAATTCGGAACATATAATTATCGCGTTCAGGCCCCAAACTATCTGCCAGAGGCAGGCAATGTCACCGTTAATGATCCGAACAACAAGCATATAGTCACTGTTGCCTTGAAGCCTAACTTCTCGACTGTCACCTTGAATGTTGATGGCGATGCAGAAATCTGGGTGAATGGTGAACGCAAGGGTACTGGCTCGTGGACGGGCAATCTTGGCGCTGGAACTTACGAGTTTGAAACCCGCAAACCAAATCACCGCAGCATCTCTGTCACTCACGACATCACAGTTACATCAGAGCCACAAACCATCAGCCTTCAGTCTCCTACGCCCATCCTTGGCGAGGTAGACATCAACAGCGCACCTGCAATGGCCGATATCTATATCGACGGCAAGAAGGTTGGTCAGACACCGCAGCTGATTGGGAAACTCCTCATTGGCCAGCATCAGGTGCGCATCAGCCGTCAAGGTTACAGAGACTTTTCTTCAACTATTACTGTGAAGGAAGGCGAGACATCAACGCTCTCCGCAACATTGGAGGATCTTCAGACACAACAGGCTGCTGCCAACACGACTCCAACTTCAACGTCCTCAGACGAAGGCCGTATGACATTCACTGTGGGAAAAGCATCTTTCACGATGATCCTTGTAGATGGAGGTACATTCTCAATGGGAGCCACCAGCGAGCAAGGAGAAGATGCCTATGAGGATGAGAGTCCAGCCCACCAAGTGACACTTTCATCATTTTATATCGGAGAGACAGAAGTATCACAGGCACTGTGGGACGCGGTAATGGATAAGAACTACTCGACTAACAGAAACCCGAGCAACCCAGTCACGATGGTTAGTTGGCAAGACTGTCAGGTGTTTGTGAACAAACTGAATCAACGGACGGGGCAGAAGTTCCGCCTTCCGACAGAGGCTGAGTGGGAATTTGCTGCCCGTGGCGGCAACAAGAGCCAAGGCTACAAATATAGCGGGAGCAACAATGTGGCCGAGGTTGCATGGTGTGGTAATAACAAAGGTGATTCGCATAGCATTAAATCAAAAAAGGCCAATGAACTTGGCCTTTATGACATGAGTGGAAATGTATGGGAATGGGTTCAGGACAAGTGGGGAGACTATCCGTCATCTGCCCAGACAAATCCTACTGGCGCATCGTCGGGCTATAGTCGGGTATTTCGTGGAGGCAGTTACTTTCATTTCGAAGAATACTGCCGTGTTTCGAAAAGGTACTACGACGCACCTGACAGCCGCTACGCATACCTAGGATTCCGCCTTGCACTCCAGTAATTCTCTACATTCCTACAATCGTAAACTTGTTCCAGGGGATCATTCCTTTATACATATCAACCACATCATTGGGTACATGAAGTGTGATGCGGTCGCATGGTACATTCCTGTCAAAAGCACGAAGCTGCATCTGTGGACACTTGACTGCTTTCATATAAATATCCCTGAGATTAGTACAGTTCTCGAAGATATTGTCAGCGATTCTCTCAACACCACTGCCGATGGTGACAGACTTCAGGTTCTTGCAATTCATGAATACCTTGTTCCATATATGAGTCACATTATCAGGAATAGTGAGAGTAGTCAGACTGATACATCCTTCAAAAGCCTCATTTTCGATTTTCTTAACCGTACTTGGAATGTTGATGGATTCCAAGCCAGTACATCCTCTGAATGCTCTACCGCCTATGACAGTCATTCCTTCTGGAAGCGTTACTGATGTTAAGTTTAGACAGCCCTCAAAAGTGGATCCTGATAATTCCTTCACACCATCTGGTATACGGATAGAGGTTAAGTTCCTACAATTCTTGAATGCGCTGCTTTCTATCTCTACTACAGTATTAGGTATCTCGAACGTGGAAAAACCTAAACAGCCCTCAAAAGCAGAACAATCGATGGCCTTCAGCCCCTTAGGAAATCTGACAGAAGTCAGGTTGATACAGTTCTGGAAAGCGCCAGCGCCGATGACTTCTATGCCATCGGGAAGAACGACAGCGGTTAGGCTCTCGCAATCTTCAAAACAGTCGCTCTTCATTCCAGTGACAGGATAGGTCTTATTCTGCCATACTATCTTCTCTGGTACGACCACCTTACCGGAATATTCATCACGATGGGCCACCTTTGCATAGGGAGCATAATCTTTCCATGGAATAACCCCTATTTCGTATTTGATACCGTCAACGGTTACCTCTTCAGCATATACATATGCAGGCAACAATAATGCTATAACAAAAAACAATAACTTTCTCATCACTCAATTGTTTTAATAGTGATTACTTTCCATTTCCTTCCTCAATGAACACAAATCTTTCCCAGCCGGCGCAGGCCTTGTACTTATCCAATGAGCCTGAGGGAACATACAGAGTTGCGTTGTTAAACGTATTAACGGAGAAATAATTAGACTTTCCATTAAGTGGCATTGGATTGACAATCAATGATATGACAGTCGACATGTCTGCTTTCTCAAATGCACGATAACCTATCGTGGACAAACTACTTGGAAGCGTGATGGATGTCAGGCTTGTACAGCCATTGAAAGCATCTTTCTCTATGGTGTGAACGCCGTTGGAGATCTCTACAGATTTCAGGTTCTTGCATTCTTCAAATGCACTATAATCAATGATGCCCACACTCTTGGGAATGGTGATGGCGGTAAGGCCACTTCTCTGAAATGCTTCATGTTCAATTTTAGTTACGCTCTGAGGAATGACGATAGATTTCAGGCTTTCGCAATCCTCGAAAGCTGATTCCGATATTATTGTCAAGCCTTCACCTAATTCCACATGGGCAAGATTAGGGCATTTTAAAAAGATACAAGGACCCAATTTCTTCACACCACTCTCAATCGTTGCAGATTGTAGATTCTTACATTGATTGAATACGCTGGAGCCCATCTCGCTTACACTTTGGGGGACGGTAACAGAAGTCAGAGCCGTACAAAGCCTGAATGCACAATCTCCTATCTTTTTTACGCCATCACAAATGGTCACGGAGGTGAGGCCATCGCACTGCAAGAAAGCATCATCACCTATAGACTCCACGTTAGATGGAATAGTGATGGAGGTGAGGCCTATACAGCTTTGGAAAGCTTGTTTATCGATAGTGGTCACGCTACTGGGGAAGGTGATGGATTTCAAGGTCCAGCAGCTGGAGAAAGCCATCTCACCGATAGAGGTTACGGTGTTAGGAATGCTCACAGAAGTTACTCCCGGGCCGGAAAGCGCGTATTTACCTATAGACGTTACTTTTCGTGAACGATTCATGAATGTCACCTCTTCAGGGATGGTCACATGGCCTTTATGCCGGACCTTAGCCACTTCAAGCTCCTTTCCGCCATTGGCGTATCTATAAGTAATGACGACACCATCGCTGTTTGCGACATCAATTTGGTCTTTTTGTGCAAAAACCTCAGTTCCTACCAAACCCAAGACTGCTGCGAGAATGAATCTCTTTTTTAATTGTCTGTACATAATTCTATTATTGGTTAAAAATCAGATATTCCTATAATGCCAAAGTTCGGATCTCGTTCCGGCTGCCAGGTGCGCACCTTGATAATGGGATTATCAGGGTCGTTTACGTCGATCATCAGGAACAGATACCCCGTATCGCCGTAGGTGCTGGAATAGTAGTCCTGCTTGATCTGGATACCATAGGTCTCGCCACCCTTGCCCGACTTGATGATGTCGTTGTTGGCAAAGCGGATATTGATATACTCATTGCCCTTGAAGCAGTGCTCCAGGTTGCGGATGTACTCCTGTTTCGACTGTCGTGTGAACTTAATCACCTTATTATCCATATACTGCCCCTGCTCACGGCTCATCTGCGGGCGGCGGCTCACCTTACCAGTAATGATGATCGCATTATCATCAAACACATTCTTGATGAAGTCGATATCCTTCAGCGCGTATGCCGTCTGGTAGTCTTCCATGAAATTGGCCAGAATGACTCTTGCCTCCTGACTCCAGGCACCCTTCAGCATAATGTCATTATATGCTTCCTTGCCCAGGCCGAACTTCACCTCGTCGATCTTCTTCTGCTTATCAAAGATCAGCACCACGTTCTCAACAAACTTACGGTTGTTGTTACGGAATCCGAACGACATCGTCATGCCTCGGCAGATGACCTTGTCGCCAAGCTGTGAGAACTGCACATCGGCATTACCAAGCATCTGCGCCCTGCCATAGTTGATCAAACTGTGGAACTGTTCGTTTCCGCGCTGGGTGAAGTACTTGCTGATGCCGTCATAGTCCTTCTGCTGGATACCTTTGGATACAGCATTCAGTATGGGGAGGTAGGCATCGAAATTATCTACAGAGGCGACTGCCGCTGTCGTCACGTCCAACATCTGGATGGCAGGGGCAACCATCTGCGTCTGTTGAGGCTTGCCCTGCACATTGATATAGGCATCGCGAAAAGATGTTGCATCTACGAGAGCCATCACGCTCTCTATCTCACGATCAATATGGGTCTCACCCTCAAAGGCATATTCACATTTCACCTTCAGGTTTTCTGCCGTCTGGCCTGGACGCAGGTCTATCACGCCGCGTCCGTCCTTGGCGCTGTAGATATTGCTCCAGTCCATACCGTCGAAATAGGTATAGTCGAAGCTGTTCACAGGACTTCCCTTATAAGTTATCATCAACTGAACTTCATTGTCAGAAATACTTGTGGAGGAGATCCTGATGTTCGAGAAAATATCATTCATCTGCTCAGGAATCCAGGTCATAAGCAATCGCTGCTTACCATCAGCACAATTATACCGGATTTCATTCGGATGTTGCAAACTCTTCAGCAATTCGTATGCCCAATAGTAATAGCGCAGGGCATCATCAATCTTAGCCTTCTTCTCCGCACGTTCAGCAATATCCACCATATCCAAAACTTTCACCTTACGGCCCTCAAAGATGCGATCTACTTCAGAAACTTTAATATATCTGAGCACTTGAGCATCAGGTTCGTTTTGAATCACTATACGTTGAGTGTTTGTCAATGTAGCCTGTGAATAAGTACGGATCAATTTCTCGAAATTCACCTTGGAATCCGTTGCTCCATTCTGCTGGACATTCTTCACCTCCAAGAAATCGGCACTATTCACAGACACAGAGATCTTACTCGTCAAATCTTGCAACGCCGCATTATCCGCCTGTTTGAGAGAGTTCCCCCAACCTTCACCATAGATATAGTTGTCGTCGGCCTTAATCTGGCTGACACTTTGTGCTTGCACATATTGTCCAAACAAGGTAAGTGCCACTACAATGAATAAACTCTTCATATTTCTTAATATTATTTACTATGTAAATTTAGATACGAAATTAAAGCAATACAATAAACAGACTATAATTCACAACTATCATTCTATGGCAAGACGCAGTCCGATGTAGCAGTCCTTGTAGGACGATGCGTAATAGTCTCGACACGAAACACAACACCATCTATCTTCGCTCATCCAACTGCCACCACGACGTACTCGGTATGATCCTGATGCAGGTCCTTTAGGGTTGGTCTGCGATTCTCCGTTGTACTTCTCATACCAATCCTGACAAAATTCATCCACATTACCTGTCATATCATATAACCCTAATTCATTGGCTAACTTTGTTTTAACATCATGGGAAGTATCTTCACTATTTTCACGATACCAAGCTATGTCGTTAATATTTGTACTTCCACTATATTTGTAACCCTTACTTTTATTACCACCTCTTGCAGCGTACTCCCATTCAGCTTCAGTTGGCAGGCGGAAGCTAAGACCTGTCCTCTGGTTTAACTTGCTAATAAAGACCTGACAGTCATCCCAACTAACCTGCTCGACAGGTTTATTATTTCCCTTAAACGTAGAAGGGTTATTACCCATTACAGTTTCCCAAAGAGCCTGAGTAACTTCCGTCTCTCCAATATAATAAGGTGAAAGCGTCACCTGATGGGACGACTTTTCATTTTTCTCCGCCCCAGTACCTTGTTCTAATGTAGCTCCCATCATAAAGGTCCCACCTTCAACACGAATCATTTCAAAGGATACATCACCAACAGTTATTGTACGACGTAACAATACTATCTTTTCCATCGGGAAGTTGAACGACTGCTGCGACTCATTAACATTGATTGTCGTCTTATATTCGCTCCAACCATCAGCAACAAGGCAAATTTGATGTTGTCCAATAGAAGTGTTCTTAACGCCAGAAGCTGTTCCTTGTTCGATCCCGTCAATATATAGTGTTGCATTGGGATTGGTGGAACTGATTGTGATTTTTGCTGCAGTTTTGAGTGTCGCTGACACTTGAGTCGTTTCACTCTCAGAGATAGTCAATGTACTGCTGTAGTCGGCATAACCCTGACGTGACAGACGGAACTGATGCTCACCAATAAGCAGTTCAGAAATCAGGAGAGGAGTCTGCCCTACTTTCTTACCATCAATGTAGATGTCAGCCTTGTCAGGCAAAGATTTTATTTCGACCTTGCCAAGGATAGGTTTGGGATCCTGAAGATGGATGGTCTGAGGGAGAGAGGAGGCCACGATGTCACGAATAATAGTCTGAGGAATGTGATTGGGCTTACGAGTCTCCAATTCGTAGGTACCAGCCCCAAGATTACCTGTCCAAGAGCCTATACCCTTGCGCTCACCGTTTACCCAAATCTCAGCACCATTATCAGCCGTCAAGGTCACTGGGGTAAAATTGGGCTTCAGCGAAATGTTGATTATATGCTTATTCGTCGGATCGTTGACAGTTACATTTCCTGCTTCTGGCAAATAGTTCGGAGCTTTAACATGGTAATTATATGTACCGAAGTTCATCAGTTTTGTAGCTGAACCTTCGATAGTTTGAAGTAATTCCCCGTCTAGTTCTACGAAAGCATTGGGAGGGGTGAGGTGGAATACAACATATTGTGAAGACCTGTCCTGGCTAATAGTCGTTTCAATGGTCCCTGTCACTAAAATCATCTCATAAGTACGAGCAGAAAGTATAGCTGTGGGCAGATAATAATCACGTAAGGTTCCTAACTGCGGATGAGAGATGGTTATTTTTTTCATGCCATGAGGCACGTAGACCCAAATTTCCCCAGGTTTCTGTAGTGTTTTTACAATGCCAAGGGTACCACCATCAAAAGAGAAACCCGTCTGGGTTGAAACGACTTTAATCAGTGCAGCGACCTCGCCATTTTGGTCTTTCTCCATTGTACCGGCAGTATTAGCATCGAGATCGTTCTCAAGAAGTCTGAAACTACTCACATTTATACCTTGTGCCCAAACCATCAGGGTGCAGACCTGCATTAATGCTATCATCAAAATGCGTTTCATAAATCTCATTATTCCACAAATCAAATCAGAAACGATATAACTATTTCAAAAGTGCAAGGCGCAGACCGAGGGTGTTGCTTCGCTGGTCTTTTCCAAAACCGTAACGGCCGGACAGACGGCAACCTCTAGCTTTGCTTCCCCATCCTCCACCACGAGACACATGATATAAACCCGACGCAGGTCCTTTGGGATTAGTTTGTGCTAAACTTTTATAATCACCCATCCAGTCTTGAACAAATTCCCACACATTACCACTCATATCATACAGTCCCAACTCATTAGCCTGCTTTGTTTTCACAACATGGGTTGTCTTGAAACTATTATCAGTATACCAAGCCACTTCGTCTAAATTGGCACTTCCACTGTATTTATAACCTTTACTTTTGTTGCCGCCTCGGGCAGCATATTCCCATTCGGCCTCAGTAGGCAAACGGAAATTGAGCCCTGTCTTTTTGTTCAGCTTTTGAATAAACTCCTGACAGTCATCCCAACGAACTGTTTCAACAGGTCTGTCTTTGCCTCTTAAATTCGAAGGATTTTCATCCATTACAGTTTCCCACAAAGCCTGAGTAACTTCAGTCTCCCCAATATAATAAGATGAAAGCGTTACCTGATGAGCAGGCTTCTCATCATCATTGGTATCGCTCCCCTGCTCTGTGGTAGCTCCCATCGTAAAAGTACCGCCATCCACACAAATCATCGTAAAAGAGACATTACCAACATTTATCGTGCGGCGAAGGGTTTCCATAGGGAAATTGAACGACCTCTGCGAATCACTTACATTGATTGTCACTGTATAGTCGCGCCAACCATCTGCAGCAAGACGAATCTGATGTTGTCCGAAAGATGTGGTCTTGGTCCCGTTAGCTGTTCCTTGAGCCATTCCATCTATAAAAAGAGTTGCATTAGGATTTGTGGATGTAACAGTGATTGGGATCGCATCTTTCAGTGTGGCACTCACTTGAGTAGTCTCACCTTCACGAATAGTCAGCGTACCATTGTAGTCGATATAGCCTTGGTGAAGAATGCTATACTGGTGTTCGCCAATAAGTAGTCCGGAAATCTTCTGTGGAGTTTGACCAACCTTTTTGCCGTCAATGTAGATATCTGCCTTAGTGGGAGACGAGTTGATATTGGCCTCACCGAGAATGGGCGTTGGAGCCTGAAGATGAATGGTCTGAGACTCTGAGGACGCTAGGATTTCACTGGTCGTGGATATACTGCGGTGATTTTGTTTGCGAGTCTCAAATTCATAAATGCCGGCGCCGAGATTGCCCTGCCAAGTGCCAGTACCCTTGCGCTCGCCGTTTACCCAAATCTCAGCATCATCATCAACCGTCAAAGTTACCGAGGAAAAATTGGGAACTAAGGAAACACTAACTACATGCTTGTTCTTCGGATCGTTGACGGTGATATTACCTGCCTCCGGAAGATAGTTTGGAGCCTGTACACGGTAGCTATACGTGCCGAATTGCATCATCTTTGTGGCAGATCCTTCATCAGTCTGAAGTAGTTCGCCATCGAGTTCCACAACAGCATTAGGTGGTTCCAGTTGGAATACGACATATTGTGAGGTGCGGGCCTGACGTACGTTAGTCTCTACCTTTCCCGTTACCAATACCATCTCATATGTACGGGCAGATGCTACTGCCATGGGCAAATAATAGTCACGGAGGATTCCGAATTTCGAATGAGATATGGTAATTTTCTTCAATCCTCGGGGAACATAAACCCAAATTACTCCCGGCTTCTGAATGGCCTTCACAATACCGAGGGCACCACCATCAAATGAAAAACCTGTATGTGTGGTCACCACTTTTATGAGTGCTGCAATCTCTCCATTCTGATCTTTCTCTGCGGCATTATTCGCATCAAGATCGTCCTCAAGAAGCCTGAAACTGCTTACATTAAAACTCTGAGCCAACATTGTCATGGCGCAGAATAGCATAAATACTATCATTAATTTGCGTTTCATTCGTCAATTCGATTATAAATCAGTTGTATAGATACAATGAAAAAAGTCAAACGACACGGGGATCACTGGAGGACAAGACGCAGCCCAATAGTGTTAAACAGATAGCTGGGTTTGTTATTACTTCGCGATGACACTCGAAAGCTCCTCACGTTAGCAAAGTAGCTGCCACCACGATACACACGATATTTGCCTGTAGAAGGGCCTGTAGGATCTGTCTGCGGTTCGTCGCTATATTTTCCATACCAATCTTGACACCATTCATCCACATTTCCACTCATGTCATACAATCCCAACTCGTTAGCTTTTTTAGTTTTCACATTGCGAGTTCCATGTGTATACATTGTTTGTTTCCTAGCAACTTCTTCCGAATTGTTGCCGCCACTGTATTTGTAACCTTTACTTTTGTTACCTCCTCTTGCTGCGTACTCCCACTCTGCTTCAGTTGGCAAACGAAAATTGAGACCTGTTTTCTGGTTCAACTTGCGAATAAACTCCTGACAATCATTCCAACTGACCTGCTCGACAGGTTTATTGCTGCCCTTAAAATTCGAAGGGTTATTACCCATCACGGTTTCCCATAGAGCCTGAGTGACTTCCGTCTCCCCAATATAATAAGGTGATAGCGTCACTAAGTGGTCAGGCTTCTCATGAGGATAGGAGTCTGTACCTTGTTCGCCAGTGGCACCCATCATAAACATACCCCCATCGACATGAATCATCGTGAAAGAAACGTTCCCCACTGTGATGTCCTTCCGGTCATTGTTCGAAGATGTTGAATTGGAGACAGCATTGGCCACAGGCTTATCTGTTGGCGAGTTTTCAATAGCAACCTGCTCTGCATGTATTTTTTCCAAAGAAGCGGAGAGTTTCGTTGTCTCACCTTCCTTTACATCAAAAGTGGCGGAATAATCTTCATAGCCGTGTCTGTTGATGCTCAATTTGTGCTGACCTATGAGAAGCTGCTCTATGACCTGTGGAGTCTGACCGACCTTTATACCATCAATGTAGATGTCTGCCATAGCCGGCGATGAATTGATATCAGCCTCACCGAAAATGGGCATTGGGGCCTGTAGGTGAATGGTTTGCGGCTCAAAGGACACTTCTATATCTCGGGTAATAATCTGAGGGCGATGGTTTTGTTTGCGAGTCTCAAAATCATAAGTGCCGACACCAAGACGCCCCTGCCAGGAACCTGTACCTTTGCGTTCGCCGTTTACCCAAATCTCTGCATCATTATCGACCGTCAAGGTTACTGATACAAAGTTAGGCTTGAGAGAAATATTAACCACATGCTTATTATTCGGATTATCGACAGTTACACTGCCGGTCTCAGATAAAAAGTCTGGGGCCTGAACACGGTAGTTGTATGTGCCAAACTTCATCAACTTCTTGGCAATACCGTCGATTGTAGTTAGTACCTCACCATCAAGTTCTACTATGGCATTAGGAGGCGTGAGTTGGAAAACCACATATTGTGAATTAGAAGTCTGACTGATGCTGGTTTCTACTCCTGTCTGAGTGGTCACCTCATTAATGAGTGCTGCCACCTCTCCATTTTGTTCACACACCATCGTTTCTGCATTGTTCGCTGTCAAATCAGTTTCTAGCAATTTGAAACTGCTAACGTTTATGATCTGCGCCCATATTAAAAGTGTGCAGACCAGCATCAGGGCAATCGTCAAATAACGCTTCATTATACAAAATAAGTTTATAATTCTGCTGCAAAGATACAAATAATAACGCATATTCCAAAGATTCAAGCAACTTTTTTGCATAATCCTTGTAATCTGAGGTTATAGTCAGCAAAATATATGCACACGAAAAGAGGAACAAGCATAATTACTCATCCCTCTTTCCTGTTCATCATTTCACTTCTCTGTGAAAATCGCTTCCTCTGTGACAATCACCCTTTTTGTGTTAATCACCCCTTCTGTGATAATCACCTTTTCTGTGTCGTTCCGTGTCCATCTGTGGCTCAGAAAGGTCCCTTTCCCATGCACGAGGTAGTTCCCAGTGCCGTCAGGGCTGCCGTGAGGATGCTCACAATCACCTGAATGACGGTCTTCCACTTTTCCTTTTTCATACGCATTAGATTTTAAGGTTTGTTACTTGAAGCGAGGGCCTCAGCCGTCTGACCTCGGCCCTCAGACTTCGTT
>JAEEGF012064093.1_pt1 | contig 12488 bp, 14 predicted proteins | sample 9134171 | NCBI WGS metagenome assembly JAEEGF01 (sample SAMN16246542, study PRJNA631951) | gut metagenome | biome: gut microbiome; feature: rumen; material: AP-attached | host: Bos | place: Iran: Karaj | collected 2018-10 | reverse complement strand
CGTGACGATCTTTATCCTCCTACCGGTGTTGACCGTTATCAGCAATTATATGAAGAGTTTCAATACGGCAATTTCCCTATGTGTTATGCATACAATGAAAATGACCCAAAATTTTACAATCGTTTTGAGTATTAACATGAAAAGCAGAATCCCCTCGCCATCCGGCAAGGGGATTCGCTTTTCATGTTTGTTGCTTATTTGCCCATGTTCATCTGAGCAGCGACTTCTGCGGCGAAGTCTTCCTGCTTCTTCTCAATGCCTTCGCCCTTGACAAAGTGCGCCGCATTCACGAACTTCACCTTGCCGCCGAGCTTCTTGGCCGCATCGGCGATGTAGCCTTCAACCGAGCCCTGGAACAGATCAGAACGGACAAACTCCTGCTGCAGGAGGCAGCTTTCCTTGTAGAAAGCATTCATCTTGCCGGCCGCGATCTTTTCTTTAATTGCGGCGGGTTTGGCAGCCATCTTCGGGTCGTTGTCCATCAGTGCAACCTGCACGGCCAGTTCGTGGTCGAGGTCTTCCTGAGGAACCAGAGCCTTATCCCAGAACTTCGGGCTCATGGCAGCAATCTGCATGCATACGTTCTTGCCGATCTCAGTTGCGTCAATATCGCCCTCGACAGCCAGGTTTACCAGCACACCATGGGTACCGCCCGCGTGGACATAAGCCACGTTGAACGGCTCGGCAAAGCGGACAAAGCGGCGAATCTGAAGATTCTCACCGATGGACATAACCTTCTCCGGCAGAATCTCAGCCACCGTCAGGTCACGATCGGGATACTTGCACTGCAGCAGCGCATCCACATCCTTGGGGTCATCGCACATGACAACTTTGCAGATATCTTTGACGAAGGCAACAAACGCCTAGCTCTTAGCACAAAAGTCGGTCTCGCAGTTGACTTCAACCATGGCGCCGACACCGCAGTCAGGGCAGACATCGGCATATGCCATCCCTTCGGCGGCAATGCGTCCGGCCTTCTTTGCAGCCTTGGCCAGGCCCTTTTCACGCAGCCAGTCGACTGCCTTCTCCATATCACCGTCGGTCGCCTGAAGGGCCTTCTTGCAGTCCATCATGCCGACATTTGTCATCTCACGGAGTGTTTTTACGTCCTGAGCAGTAAATGCCATTTTTGTTTCCTCCTTCATATTTGGCTCGGAAACGGGGGCGCAACCACGCCCCCGCCGTTTTGTTATGCTTCCTCAGATTCCGCAGCTTCAACGGCTTCGGCTGCTGCCTCGACCTCAGCTACATCAGCGCCCTGGTGGCCTTCCTGAACGGCATTGGCCATGGTCGCAGCAATCAGGCGGATGGCACGGATGGCGTCATCGTTTGCCGGAATGACATAGTCGACCTCATCCGGGTCGCAGTTGGTATCAACGATCGCAACGATGGGGATGTGCAGCTTGCGTGCCTCGGCAATGGCGTTGTGCTCCTTGCGCGGGTCAACAACAAACAGTGCGCCGGGAAGCTTCTTCATATCCTTCACGCCGCCGAGATACTTCTCGAGCTTTTCCATCTCGCCGAGGTGCTTCATAACTTCCTTCTTGGGAAGCATGTCGAAGGTGCCGTCTTCCTGCATCTTCTTCAGCTGAGCCAGACGGTCAACGCGGGTGCGCATTGTCTTGAAGTTGGTCAGCATGCCGCCGAGCCAGCGGGCGTTGACATAGTACATGCCCACGCGCGAGGCCTCTTCACGGACAGCATCCGTAGCCTGCTTCTTGGTGCCGACAAAGAGAATGTTATCTCCGTTTTCTGCCAGTTGACGGACGAACTGATAGGCTTCCTCCAGCTTCTTCACGGTCTTCTGAAGGTCAATGATGTAGATGCCGTTACGCTCACAATAGATGTACTCGGCCATCTTGGGGTTCCAGCGTCTGGTCTGGTGACCGAAGTGGACACCGGCTTCCAGCAGCTGTTTCATGGATACTACTGCCATTTGTTTTCTCCTTTGTTTTTGTTTTATCCTCCGGACGTCTCAACCCCTCCGCCAAGCCATTGGCCACATGGGGAAAGTCCCCGTCCGTGCGAATTGCCGATATAGAATAACAGAAAAAGCAGGGATTTGCAAGTGTTTTTTCCGCATTTTTCAAGCTTTTTTCGGTTTTCTTTTTCGCTTTAAAAGCTCCGCAGCGGGACGCTTCCGTCGTCCTCTGCCTTGGTGATGGACCGGATCTGGGCGGTATAGCTGTACGTCTCGCTGACCTGTACAACGAAGCTGTCGCCCACTTTTTTCCCGAGCACCTGTTTCCCGAAGGGCGACTCCCGGCTGATCAGGCCTTTGCGCGGGTCACAGCGTACCGTTGTCACCACCTGGATGATCTCGGTCTCATCGTCCTCGGGCATATAGATCTCCACTTTATCGAACAAGCCTACGCTGTCTTCGTCCGCGTGATCCTCGATCACTTTTGCGGTTTTGATCATGCCTTCCAGATACCGGATCCGGCTGCGGTTTTTGTTCTGCGCCTGTTTGGCGGCTTTGTATTCAAAATTCTCGCTGAGATCGCCGAAGGCGCGGGTGCGCTTTACCTCCTCGATCAGCTCCGGCATCAGTTCCAGACGCCGGTAGTCCAGCTCTTTCCGCATTTTGCGGATATCTTCTTTTGTCAGTTCATCGTGCATGGGTCTTCCTCCTGTTCGTCGACCTGCTTATTATACGACGCGGTTTCTGCGGATTCAAGAAAATTTGCTTGTGTTTACTTATGTTTTAGGATATACTGGGTCGTCAGCTGTTGAAGCTGTCCCGGCAGAGGAAACCGGCCGTTTTCTCCTGCCGGAGAACAGATGGTTGAACGGAGAGCAGAATGGACAACCGGCCCATCGGGATCTTTGACTCCGGACTCGGCGGACTCACAGGCATGAAAGCACTGCTGGAGCTGCTTCCGGAGGAAAACATCATATATTTTGCCGACAGCGGCCGTAATCCCTACGGATCCCGCACACGGGAGCAGGTACGCCGCATGGCGGAGCAGAATCTGCGCTTTGTGTCCTCTTTCGATGTAAAGGCGATCCTGGTCGCCTGCGGGACGGTCTCTTCCAATGCTGCCGATCTGCTCGAGCGCTGGCCGCTCCCGACGGCAGGCGTCCTGCAGCCGGCGGCGGATTTCATCGGCCGGCTTCCGGGAGACGCGCCCGTCGCCGTTGCCGCAACGGCCGCCAGTATCCGGAGCGGGTCCTATCAGCAGGCGCTGCAGGAACACTGCCCCGGGCGGGAGATCATTGCCGCCGCGTGTCCGGATTTTGTGCCGCTGATCGAAAGCGGCCATTGTTCCGCCGGCGATTCCCTTGTGCAGGAGGCTGTCGCCCGCTGTCTGCAGCCGGTGAAGGAAGCCAAGGTCTCCGTCCTTCTGCTTGGCTGTACGCATTACGGACTGATCGGCGACGCCATTTCCGCGTATCTGGGCCCGGATGTTTCGCTGGTCAGTGCGGCGGACTGCGGGGCGGCCGCGCTCTGCGGTCAGCTGCTGCGGAGCCGCAGCACCGGCGGAAACCGGGAGCGGCGCTTCTTTACCAGCGGCAGTGTTGAGGCGTTCAACACCGCCGCCGCGCAGATCCTCGGCGAAGGCAGATACGTCGCAGCAGAATACGTTCCTCCGCTTCCGTGCGGCTGAGGACGGGAATACTCTTTTGAGGAGCAAAACAAATGATGAAAGATGTCTGGATCTCGATCCGCAGTATACAGAATCCCGAGGAGGGAGAAGCAGACGAGGTCGTTTTCGATACCGACGGGTACTATTTTTATGACGACGGAGTCGGTGTTTTTACGTATCAGGAGTCGGAGATCACCGGCCTGGAGGGTACCCGCACCAGTGTGATGGTAATGCCCGACCAGGTGGTGGTCGACCGCGACGGGAAGCTCACCAGCCGTATGGTGTTCCGGGAAGGTATGTACGATTCCTTCCCTTACAACACGCCGTACGGACAGGCGAACTTTGGCATCAGCACGCGCAGGATCCGCCACAGCTTCAATGAGAGCGGCGGGCACGCGGAGATCGACTATGATGTCGGTCTGGAGCACTCCGTTTTCCTGCATAACAGGTTCAGCATTTCGGTAAAAGAGATGGAGGCAAGGAATGGCCAACTTAATTGAACTGGCAAAAGAAAACGCCGCTCAGGTGCTGAGCCGCGCATATGAAGCGGCCGCTGCCGCCGGCGCGCTTCCCGCCGGAGCCGTTCTTCCGGGCTCGGTGGAGATCCCCAAGGATGTTGCCAACGGCGATTACGCCGCAAACCACGCCATGGTCGGCGCGAAAGCGCTGCGGATGCCGCCGCGAAAGATCGCCGACGCGCTGGCGCAGTACTGCGACCTCGGCGGCAGCTTCTTTTCTTCAGTCTCGGTGGCCGGTCCCGGTTTTATCAATTTCGTGCTTGACCGTTCCTGGTATCGTGCGGTCCTTGCCGCCATTCGGGAAGAGGGTCAGCAGTACGGGCATGTTGCCGACGGCGCCGGACGGACGGTGAATGTGGAGTTCGTTTCTGCCAATCCCACCGGCCCCATGCATCTGGGCAACGCCCGCGGCGGTGTTCTGGGCGATTCGCTGGCTTCCGTGCTGGCCTGCGCCGGCTGGAACGTCAGCCGCGAATTTTACGTGAACGACGCCGGCAATCAGGTGGAGAAGTTTGCTTCCTCCATCGACGCCCGTTATCAGCAGCTTCTGCTGGGCGAGGACGCCGTTCCGTTCCCGGAAGACGGCTACCACGGCGCCGATATTATTGACCTTGCCAGAGCATTTCTGGAAGAATATGGCGATGGATGGCTCGAAAAGCCGGTCGCCGAGCGTCACGCCGCCATGGCGCGTTTCGGCCTTGACCGCAACATCCCCAAAATGAAGGCTGATCTCGAGCGCTACGGCGTACTGTATGACCGGTGGTTTCTGGAGTCTGAGCTGCATGAGAGCGGCGCCGTGAGAGCGGCTGTCGACCGGCTGACGGAACTCGGTTATACGTATGAGAAAGACGGCGCGCTCTGGCTGAAGACGTCCGAGATCCTGGCAAATAACCTTCGTGCCGCCGGCAGGTCTGAGGAGGCGATCGCCAAACTCGATCTGAAGGACGACGTGCTCCGGCGTGCCAACGGGTTCTATACGTATTTCGCAGCGGATATCGCCTACCACCGCAACAAGCTGGAGACGCGCGGTTTTGACCTGGCCATCAACATCTGGGGCGCCGACCATCACGGGCATGTCGCCCGCTTGAAAGGCGCGCTGGACGCGCTCGGACTGGACGGCGAGCATCGGCTGGACATTGTACTCATGCAGCTGGTGAAGCTGATGCGCGATGGCAAGCCTGCGCCGATGTCCAAACGCACCGGCAAGGCCATCGCTTTGACCGATCTGCTCGACGAAGTGCCCGTAGACGCTGCACGCTACTTCTTCAATTCCCGTCCGGAGTCGCCGGTGGAGTTTGATCTGGATCTCGCCATCCGGCAGGACAGCGAAAACCCTGTCTACTATGTGCAATATGCCCACGCACGGATCTGTACGCTGATTGCCGCGCTTGAGGCAGAAGGCCACGCGCTGGCGGATGCCGCCGACGCCGATGTTTCGCTGCTCACCGCACCGGAGGAATGCGAGCTCATCAAACAGCTGGCTGCTCTTCCGGAGGAGATCCGTCTGGCCGCGCGGGACTACGATCCCAGCCGTGTCAACAAGTACGTAACAGAGCTTGCCGCCCGTTTTCACAAGTTCTATACCGTCTGCCGCATCAAGGACGCGGAGCCCGGCCTGCTGGAAGCCCGCCTGCTTCTGTGCGACTGCGTCCGCCGCGTGATCGAGATCTCGCTCAGGATCATCGGTGTATCCGCTCCCGAGAAAATGTGACTTCTGCTGTCCGTGAGATCACGGCAGACCGATGTGATAAAAAAGGAAACAGCAGAGAGAAGATTTACTTCCGTCTACTCTCTGCTGTCCTTTTATCCGGCAGGAACGGACTATTCCGCAAATACGATGCCGGTGTCGGTCATGGCGGCGATCTTGGCCAGCGACTCTACGCGCATCTCCTGCGCGCGCAGCTCGTTCCCTCCGTTCTGAAATTCTTTCTCGATCGCGATCCCGGCACCGATCACCGTGCCGCCCGCCTGTTCCACAAGTCCTTTCAGTCCGATCAGCGCGGAGCCGGTCGCCAGGAAGTCATCCACGATGAGCACGCGGTCTTCCGGTCCGAGATAGTCTTTCGCTACGATGACCGTGTTGGTGTTGCCGTGGGTGAACGACTCGATCTCCACCGACCAGACATCGCCGGCGATGTTTTTCGTTTTGCTCTTTTTCGCAAACACGACCGGACAGCCGAAAACATAGCCCGCCATAACAGCCATCGCAATGCCGGAGGCTTCGATGGTGAGGACCTTGTTTACCCCCGCGCCTTCATAAAGCCGCTTCAGCTCCACGGCCATCTCATAGGAAAGCTGCGGATCGATGCGGTGATTCAGGAATCCGTCCACTCTCAGGATCCCGCCGGGCAGGACCTTTCCCTCTGTCAGTATTTTCTGTTTCAGCAGTTCCATCTGTATTTTCTCCTTCCGGAAGGTCCGAAAAAGCCCGTCGCGAATCTTCTGCGACAGGCTTACTCGGGTAATGTTCAATTACACAGCGCGGGTGACCTTTCCGCTGCGCAGGCAGCGGGTGCAGACGTAAACATGTTTGGGCGATCCGTCCACGATGGCCTTGACGCGCTTCACGTTCGGCTTCCAAGTACGGTTGGAGCGTCTGTGAGAATGGCTGACCTGAATGCCAAAGGATACATCCTTATCACAGAACTGGCACTTTGCCATAGCTGAAGCACCTCCTTGCATGTGTTTGCTGAAAAAACAGCTTTATTATAATAGCAGACCGGTTTGGTAAATGCAAGCAAAATTTCCTGTTTTTGCTTATTTTTTCTGTTTTCCCGTTCTGAAAGCTTCCCGGGCGGCGCGTTCGTTCTGAACGCACCGCCCGGTTTTTCCTCTTTCGTTTATGCTTCTGCCTTCCAGAGTCCGTGCAGATTGCAGTACTCATAGGCGGCTACCGCCTTTTCGCCCTCAGCGAGGACAAAATCGGCGGCGGGCTTCTCGCCCGGCTTCAGATTCTTCTTCTGGAAACCGGCGGTGGTCTCCAGCACAATGAAGGTGATGTAGTGCGCTTCCAGCATCGGGTGCTCCACCGAGCCGACCTTCACATTGACCTTGTCGCCTTCAACGGTGACTACGGGAACATGCTTTTCTCCGGCGGCGTCGGTCGTGTTCGGCACCAGCTCCGTCATGCCCTGTACGCAGCAGGGGAAGGCGTTCTCCATGGGGAACACATTCCCGCACGCGTCGCATTTATAGAATTTCATGGTTTTTCCTCCTTCTGTTTTTTGTTTGCTGTCGGTTCCAGTTTAGCATATTCCGAGAGAAAAGAGAAGTCTTTTATCGCGTGTGCGTTCCTCTCATTTTCTACGCCCGGGTGCGTGTAAAATGCGCTTGTAAAACAGCCCCGGAAGCAATATAATAAAAGGCAAGAAACGGACAGAAAAAGGAAAAGCGGGAGGGTTCTGCGATGAAAACCAAATATACTGTCCCCCTGAAAACGATCGTTGAAAAAATGCATCTGCAGCCGCTGCACCTGGCCTCGAATTACGACTCGGCGCTGGTGCGCATGGCGGAAGTAAACCGGCCTGCGCTGCAGCTCACCGGATTCTATAACTATTTCGACCCCAAGCGTGTCCAGATCATCGGCCGTGTGGAGAGCACCTATCTCGACACGCTGACCCATGAACAGCGGCTCGACGCGTTTGATCGCTTTATGGCTTATGATATTGCGGCGCTTGTCCTCTGCCACGGCGTTGTGCCGTTTCCGGAATGCCTCGAGATGGCGGAAAAACACGACCGCAACGTGTTTTATACTTCGGAAGAGACCTCGGAATTTCAGGCTCGCATTATTGCGCTGCTGCACCATTATCTTGCCCCACGCGTCACGATGCATGGGGTTCTGGTGGATGTTTACGGTGAAGGCCTTCTGCTGATGGGTGACAGCGGCATCGGCAAAAGTGAAACGGCGCTGGAGCTCATCAAGCGCGGTCACCGCCTCGTTGCCGACGACGCCGTCGAGATCAAACTGGTCGGGCAGGACACGCTGGTCGGGCAGGCGCCGGAGATCATCCGCTACTATATGGAGCTGCGCGGTATCGGCATCATCAACGTGCGCCATATCTACGGCGTCGGCGCCATCAAGCCCGACGCCAGCATCGATCTGGTCGTCCGCATGGAGCCCTGGGAGAACGGCAAAGTCTACGACCGTCTCGGCATCGAGGACGAGTACGAAGAGATCCTCGGTGTCCAGAAGCCTCTGGTCACCATTCCCGTCACGCCCGGCCGCAACCTGGCCGTCATCCTGGAGCTGGCCGCCATGAACAACCGCCAGAAAAAGACCGGATACAATGCTGCGGAAATGCTGGCTAAAGAGCACGACTATGCCGTCGACAACGGCCTCATCTGATTTGGCAGAGGAGTCAATATATGGAAAACCTTGAACTTGCCATTGCTGAGATCCGGGAAAAACTGCCGGGCCTCAAATTGCTGGAAAACGAGCCGATGGCTGCTCATTCCTCGTTCCGGATCGGCGGCCCCGTCCGCGCGCTTGCTGCGCCGGCAGACGTTACAGGCCTCTCCAAAGTCTGCGACCTGCTGAAGCAGCACCACGTGGCGCCGTTCATCCTCGGAAACGGCACCAACATCCTTTTCCCCGATGAGGGTCTGAACGACCTGTTCCTGCTCAGTACTGAAAAGCTGCAGAACATTTTCCTCCTTCCGGACGGCGCCGTCTACGCCGAAGCGGGCGTCTCGCTCGCGCGGCTGTCCGCGTTTGCCTGTGAAAACGGGCTCGCCGGCCTTGAGTTCGCCTCCGGCATTCCCGGTACGCTCGGCGGTGGCTGTATGATGAACGCCGGCGCCTACGGCGGAGAGCTGAAAGACGTGATCGAGAGCGTTGTCATCCTGTATCTGCCGGATCAGACCCTGTATGAGCTCTCGGCCGAGCAGTGCGCGTTCGGCTATCGCCAGAGCTATTTTCAGAAAACACCGGGTTGTGTGATCCTGAGTGCCGTGCTGCGCCTGCCGCAGGGCGACAAAGAGACGATCCTTGCCAAAATGCAGGAGCTGGGTGAAAAGCGCCGGGCAAAACAGCCCCTGGATCTGCCTTCGGCCGGCAGCGCGTTCCGCCGACCGGCGGGCCACTATGCTGCCGCGCTGATCGACGAAGCCGGTCTGAAAGGCTATACCGTCGGCGGGGCGCAGGTTTCGGAAAAGCACGCCGGGTTCGTGGTGAACAAGGGTGGCGCCACCTCCCATGATGTCTATGACCTGATGATGCATGTGCGCAACACCGTATATGAGAAGACCGGTGTGTTCCTGGAGCCGGAGATCATCATTCTCCCGCCGGACTACCGTCTGGAAGACAACGGCCCGCCGGCGCCGCGCAACCGGGTCATCTTCACCGGCGTCCCCGAGGACGGAGACGCCGCGGAACAGACCGGAGGCTGAATATGGAATTTCTGATCATCACAGGGCTCTCCGGCGCCGGCAAGAGCCGCGCGGCCGACGTGCTGGAGGATCTGGATTACTATTGCGTCGACAATATGCCCGTCGCGCTGATCCCGCGCTTTGCGGAGCTCTGCCTCGACACGCACGGACGTTATGAAAAAGTGGCACTGGTGACGGACTGCCGCGAGCGCGACAGCATGGCCAACCTGCTCTCCGTTGTCGATGAGCTGGCAGCCATGGACTGTACCGTCAAGATCCTGTATATGGATGCCGACGCCCGTACGCTTGTGCGCCGCTATAAGGAATCCCACCGGCCGCACACGCTGGCCGGCAAGCGCATGAGCATGGAGGACGCAATCAAAAAAGAGGAGGAGTTCCTCGCACCGATCCGTGCCCGTGCGGATTATATCGTAAACAGTTCTTCGCTGACGCTTGGTCAGCTGCAGGGAAAGCTCTATTCCTATTTTGCCGGGACCGAGCGGAAGCGCGAGCTCGACGTCACAGTGCTCTCTTTCGGCTACAAGCACGGTATCCCGTTGGACGCCGATCTTGTGTTTGACGCGCGTTTTTTGCCGAATCCCTTCTATGTGGACGCCCTGCGGCCGCTCTCCGGCCTCGACCGGCCCGTGGCGGAATTTGTGTTCAGCTATGAACAGACGCGCAGCTTCCTGCAGAAGGTGGAAGATCTGATCGATTATTTGCTCCCGTATTACATTGAGGAAGGAAAGCTCACGCTCACCATCGCCGTCGGCTGCACGGGCGGACGGCATCGCAGTGTAGCCATCGCCAGCGCCCTGCACAAACACCTGCTGGCAAACCGGGTGAGCTCCGTCAACGTCAACCGGGACATCGACAAGTAGGTGAGCGCCATGTCCTTTTCGTCTGAAACCAAAGCTGAGCTCTGCCGGATCCGCATCGAAAAGCGTGCGGCTGCGCTGGCGGAATGTTACGGCGTCCTTTTGTGCGCCAATACGTTCCATTCCCGTGAGATCCGCATCATTACGGCCAGCGAAGAGTTTGCGCAGCGGCTGCCGAAGCTGTTTCGCAAAGCATTCTCCCTGTCGTTCGATCAGCTGCCGCCGGAGAATGCGGCGGGGAAGCGCACCTTCCTGATCACCGACCCGAAGAAAACCTCTGCCGTGCTGGACGCGTTTGGGTTCGACGCCTCCGGACCGTTGTCCCATCATATCAATCTGGCCGTGCTGGAAGAGCCCGGCTGCACCGAAGCGTTCGTGCGCGGCGCGTTTCTGGCCGGCGGCAGCGTCACCGACCCGGAAAAACGCTTCCATCTGGAGCTTGCCACTGCGCATCTCAGCGTTTCCCGGGAGCTGTGCGCCCTGCTGCTGGATATGGATCTGGACCCGCGGGAAGCCGCCCGCGGCGCGCACAGCCTGCTCTATTTTAAAAAAGCCGATCAGATCGCGGATTTTCTCATCCATATCGGCGCGCCGGTCGCCTCTATGAGCATCCAGACCGCCAAAGTGGAGAAAGAGATGCGCAATCAGGTCACCCGTCAGATCAACTGCGATTCCGCCAATACCGACAAGACCGTCTCCGCCGCCGCGCGGCAGACACAGGCCATCCGTCTGCTGGCCAGACGTGACGGGCTGGACTCTCTGCCGGAGCCGCTGCACGCAGCGGCGCTGCTGCGCCTCACGAATCCTGCCGCCAGCCTTGCCGATCTTGCGCTGCTCTCTGATCCGCCGGTGACGAAGAGCTGTCTCTCCCACCGGCTCAACAAGCTGATTCTTCTCGCGGAGGAGTCCTCATGAGCTTTGTTCATTTACATGTTCATACGGAATACTCCCTGCTGGACGGTGCCTGCCGCATCGACAAGGCGGCAAAGAGAGCCCGCTCCCTCGGGCAGACCGCGCTTGCTGTCACCGACCATGGCGTGATGTACGGCGCCGTCGCTTTCTACAAGGCCTGCCTGAAAGAAGGCGTGAAGCCGATCATCGGATGCGAAGTGTATGTAGCGCCGCGCAGCCGCTTCGACAAGGAGCACGGCACAGACAACAACTATTCCCATCTGATCCTCCTCTGCAAAAACGAGACCGGCTACCGGAATCTCTGTTATCTTGTCAGCGCCGGGTTTACCGATGGGTTCTACGTGCGCCCGCGGATCGACTGGGCGCTGCTGCAGGAGCATGCTGAGGGTCTGGTGTGCCTCTCCGGCTGCCTGGCCGGGGCCATTCCGCAGCTGGTGCTGAACGGCGACCGGGACGGCGCGCAAAAACTGGCGCTTGAGCTTCGTGACCTTTTCGGATACGACAGTTTTTATCTTGAGATCCAGGATCACGGCATTCCGGAGGAACGCCGTGTGGCCGAAGGGCTGGTACAGATCAGCCGTGAGACCGGGATCCCGCTCGTGCTGACCAACGACGCGCACTATCTTGAAAAGCAGGACGCCTATTATCAGGACGTGCTGATGTGCATCCAGACCGGCAAGACCGTCGATGAAGAAAACCGCATGCGTTTTGAGACCGAGGAATTCTACCTCAAGAGCGAAGGGGAGATGCGCATGCTGTATCCGCAGTTCCCCGAGGCGGCCGACAACACGGCGAAGATCGCCGAGATGTGTCAGTTTGATTTCGAGTTCGGCCACTATCACCTGCCCCGGTTTCGGCTTCCGGACGGAGAAACTGACAGCGCCGCCTACCTGCGCAAGCTCTGCGAACGCGGCTTTGCCGAGCGCTATCCCGCAAGCCCGGAGGTCCACGACCAGCTGGATTACGAGCTGCGTATGATCGAGAAGATGGGCTTTGTCGATTATTTTCTCATCGTCTCTGATTTCATCGCCTACGCCAAGAATCACGGGATCCCCGTGGGTCCCGGCCGCGGCAGCGCGGCGGGCAGCGTCGTCTCCTACTGCCTGCACATCACCGACGTCGACCCCATCAAATATTCCCTCTTCTTTGAGCGATTCCTGAACCCGGAACGTGTGTCGATGCCGGATATCGACGTTGACTTCTGCGTCAATCGCCGCGGAGAAGTG
>JAEEGF011041694.1_pt1 | contig 12488 bp, 10 predicted proteins | sample 9134171 | NCBI WGS metagenome assembly JAEEGF01 (sample SAMN16246542, study PRJNA631951) | gut metagenome | biome: gut microbiome; feature: rumen; material: AP-attached | host: Bos | place: Iran: Karaj | collected 2018-10 | reverse complement strand
TTTTCAATGCAAAGAAGATGCTCATGAGCACAATTGCAGCAGTAGTTTTCTCATTCGTGTTCACCACCAATGCAAATGCACTTCCCTCAGAGAATACGCAAGGGCACAATCTTGAAGTCCGAGTCAAAGGGTGTCTTAATGAGGATAGTCAGAATAAGCAGGAAGAAGATTTTGATATTGTATCCTTTATATCCTATGTCCTCCAGAATATTTTTGGCGTACGAGTATAGTGACCTGCTTCTGTTAATAAGACAATAAACTAAGCGTTCTGGAAACTAATCCAGAACGCTTAATGTACTCGGGGACAGGTGCTTTACACAACGTTCCTGGCACTTTGTGTACACAATTATTCTCTGTTCTCCCTCAATAGGAATTCCTTCATCTTCTCCTTGCTGGGCAATTGAAGTTCGTATTGTGCTACAAACAACTGAGGATCTACGAATGGTGACAAGTATTCTACCATTTCCTGTCCGTACTCTGTGCAAAGCAACAAACCTACTGGAGGATTGTCTTCAGGCTGCATATAGTTCTTGCGATAATACTCGATATACATATTCAACTGGGCAACATCCGCATAATCCAGACGATGCCCTTTCAAGTCCACGATGCAATGACATTTCAATATCCTATGGTAAAACACTAGATCAGCCTTGTAGTAGCGATCATCGATAAGCAATTTCTTCTGTCGTGCCTCCAAACAGAACCCCATACCCAGCTCTAACAAAAATTCTTCCAGATGGTCAATGAGGCTTTGCTCCAATACATCTTCCTCGACAGTATCCTTTGCGGCAAGCCCTAAGAATTCGAATACATAATGCGATTTCAGTTCACCTCTGAAAGTAGATTTCTCTGCCTTGTCATTGACTTTGCCTGCCAACAACTCAGGTTTCTTACTCCACCCGCTACGTTCGTAGTAACTAGAGTCTATCTGGCGTTGCAATTCGCGATAACTCCAAGGGCCACGCATGGCTTCGATGGCATAGAATGCACGTTTCAGAGGGTCATCAATATAGGCAAGAATGGCTATATGTGTGTAGGATAGTCTGTCGAAGACCATTTGGGGCACTGGTACCACTTTGCCTTCTGTAGTCAACATAGCAAAACCATCACGTGATACCTCGGCTATCTCAAATGTCGATTGCAAAAAGTCAGGCAGTGCTTGACTTTTCATAATCATCTGCGAATCAGGTATTAGAAAAAAGTCAGGCAGTGACTGACTTTTCCCAAATCGCTGCACTAAATATTGGGCGACAGGTTGAGATACCTCAGGAAACGTAAGATAAAAAGCACGTGCATTCTTTAAACTTGTCTGACTCCAACTCTTGCGATCCACTTGCTCTGCCAAACGTTTTAACAATTTGTCACCATACTTAGCACGATCCTTACCATGCTGTTCGTATTCCACAATATAAAATCCAGTAAGCCACGCTCGTGTCGTGACATTCCTATTGATGACTAAGCGAGCATCTTGCTGCAAGACATCACTTGTGTTCTGTATACGCCTGACCAAAGAGTCAAAATCCTCACTCATCTGCAATTTCTGTTTGTCTGTTGTCATATCGCGTTTGCAAAATTAATCAATTATCTGTTCTTTCTACCTATATAGTATGCAAAAATCGAAAATGTTACATCTGAGAAGAGAGGTTTTTACACAGTAGGGCACAGAGGAGCCTGTTGATTAGGACGCTGGATTATTTCCAAATTAAGATGCATCTGGGCACTTATTATCTTTAGCGTCTTTAGTTTATCCTTGGTCTGTGGAGGAATCATTAGCCATCGTTTCTCACCAATTTCTATCTGGCCATTATATTGCTTTATAGGAGTGATTAGCGGTTTCCCACTATACTGGGCACCCTTTCGCATCAGTGCTTCTACGCCTACCTTTTCAATTGTATGAACAAAGGTATCCACAGGATTAGCATCACAGATACAAATTCCATCAGTAAATTTCACCATCAGCCGTTGAGCCTCACGCTTCTTACGTTGTGTAACCTTGTCATCGCTTGGATTAAAGTCTGGCCCAACCTCAATCTTCCAATCTAGTCCTAATTGCTGTTTGATGGATACTAGTTGCATATACTTCTGGTCGCTGTCACTTTGCACATTGACATACCATCCTTCACCAATAGGTTTCATCCAATCTTTGAATCTTGGATATATCTCCTGAGAAATGAGCGGCAGATGATAACTCTCCAACTTTACTTCTTGAAACCTCTCAGAGTCAATCATACTAAGTGCCTCGATAAATGTCATCGTAGCACTCTTATAGCACAGGACCTTTCCATCAGGAAGAGTAATGCGTAGCAATCGCCGCAGCTTCCTTTGTCTTACGTTCTCGTCCATTTTAATCGTTCTCATTCATTGTTCTAATAAAATATTCAGCATCAGTTTTTGGTGTTTTTGGATGTCTTCAAACAACCATTCTTGACCATCTTTGCGATTATTAGACTCATCATTATCGCGACACATCTGCATCATGATTCTGAATTTTAAAGAAGCTACGCCCACTTGCCGAATTTTCATCGACGAGTCAAGATAGTGAAGAAGTTTTGTCTTTGGAGTCCAGTCAGAACCAGAGTTGTTGGCATCGCTGCCTATCATAGCAAAATTACCAAGACAGTTAATCTGTTCTTCTGTGATTATGTCAGGATATTTTTTTGCCAATGCCTGTGGGTAATAATGCTCCAATGAGCGACGGGTACGTGAGAAGTAAAACCTGTTAAAGGCCTCCAATCCAAAGTCTGAACAACCCAATTCGCGGAAGAACCCTTTACGTTCTTCTGAGTTTTCCTTCAATTTCCCACCAGCCATCTCACTTGCATATTTTTCCCATATCCGGAAGTCAATGTAGTTGAACACAAACAAAGGAATTCCTTTTGTCATATCACTTCCATCTCCATATATCTCGTTGAATTTGACGTAGGTTACATCTTGATTAGATATATCCAAGGAAATTTGTCCTTTCTGGACTATGGCTTGGTCAAAGGCTCCTGGTCTTGGCGTGTTTATTTCATTGAGACAATCAGAAACCATGTAAATGTCATTGAAATATTTCTTCGCTAGTTTTCTTAAGAAGTCACAATATGCTGCTAAATCCCTATTGACAGAAAGGTTGTAAAGTATATAGAAAAGATAGTTCTTACGTTGACGAGCTGAAAATGACACCTCGAACATCGAAAGCAACTGAACTAATTTGTCCTGCAGTCCGCCTTCAGCTAAGTTCTTTGGATATCTGGATTTATCCACAACTTGCCAGCGTTGCAGTTTCCACGGGTTATCATCGGTCGTCTCTTCCACATTCGCATGGTGCACGACATAATTATCAAGTAGATACCTGATTAGTAACAGATTAAAGCAGAACCTCTTTACGAAATCAGGCCCAGGATTCTCTTTCATGGCTTTATTGAACTCGTTGATCAGTTCTTTGTCATCAAGTGTAAAATTGTTTGGTTTGAAACCGATTTCTTGCATGCGAGTTATCTTGAGAACAATGAGCAAGAAGTTGGGAAAATCAATAATGGGCTGAAACATACTGTTTTTGCTGTCGTCATCATAGCCAGAATTATTGATTTTATGATTCTCATGCTCATAGATTAAGCTTTTCAATGTAAACGTTTTTGAAACAGACTCATTGGGATCTGTTAGGTCATCGAAAGAGTAACCATAAAACTTAAAAACCTTCGAAGTATCCTCAAAATAAATCTTCACTCCCACTTTTGTTTGGACATATGTATTCATTTCACTACATGCCTCCCAAATTGCAGCGAACTTGGACTTGTCACTCTCATTTGTGAGTACATTCATGAGTTTTGCCTTAACAATCTCATGTTTTTCCAACTGTTCGCCTCGGGAGTTCATCACCTCAAAATAATGGTTCAGGTCAACGTCCTTGGGGACTCTGTAGTGTATAATACGAACATTGTACAACAGATAATCTGAAAATAGTTTTTCTTTATATTCCTTATCAATTCCCTCTATAGCCTGAACTACATTTTCGTATCCTTCTTTTATGCCTTCGTCATAGAAATCATGGTCAAAACTTGGCAAATTCTCTATGGTTTCGTTTGAGCGTTTGCGAGCTCGATAAGTAAGCTTATTCTTCACTTCCCTATTTAGGGCCTTAAGTATTAGGTAAAGAGTGGTAAGGCGTTGCTGACCATCAATAACCTCAAACGTGCGGTCACCTTTATCATAGGTTACGAGCGTTCCAATGTAATAGACATTCTTTTTATTTCCCAAAGCATCACAGACATCCTGTACCAATTCGGATATCTGATCTTTTCCCCAAGCGTAATTACGCTGATAAATGGGAATTTCGTATTTGACATTCTCACTACCATTGAAAATATCATTTATCGACAAATCTTTGAGTGGTAAACTATTGCTACTCATATTCTATTCAGTGTAAAATTTGTGTTTATTGAAATAATAAAGATAGTATGAATATACTTCACTTCCATATTTTCTGTCAATCTCCTTTTCTTTAATGTTATCGACTCTTGCATTTAATGCCAATCTTCCCTTTGGGAGTGGTTTGATTCTGTCAGCCAATTCACTCAGAAGACTTGTAGGCGAAGGGGCTTCTGATATACATTTATAGAGATTAAAGGAATTTATGACATCAGGATTGCCCATAATATACTTCTGAGCAGATGCCCATCCAAGACTATAATATTGAGCACGAAGTGAGTAGGCCCAGATGAAATCCAATACCAAAAATTGCTCAAAGAGGTCAAGGTCATTCTGTGTGGGCTTATCTGGACAGAACCTATCTACATACAATAATGCAGCCAAGTCGAAAAGCTTTCGAGTGATACGATTACCAACCCCATTGCAGTATTTAGGCAAATCCAGCGTTTTTACAATTTCATTGCCATTGACGAAGTACCCTACATACTTCTCGTTATTCTGTATGTCCTTCAATATCTCAAAATAATGGCTAGTATAGTCAAAGAATGATTTTCCTGCTACGATAGGAGCATCCAATTGGAAAGGATTCAAATTATGCATGCCTGACACAAATGGCATTGCCGAGCGATTCACCATGTCTGCATACGCAAAAGCACCCTTGAAAAACTGTGCGTATGGTGAATTGTCACGTTTGCTGATGCCCTTGAACTTGTCAATGTTGTGTTCATTAAGTTCCCAGGCATAATTACCTCGCAGCCATTCCCTCACGCGGAAGAGGTATTCTCCAAAGAGATCTGCCAGCTCGTTTTGCTTCGCATCCTCCCAACGTTTTACTATCTTCTCCGTTTCTTCAACTCCGACGTCACTCATTTCACGTAGATGATAAGCTTTCAACAGATCATGTGGATAGAGTTTCTTTCCACGGGCATTCTGAGAGTCAAAGAACTGAAATGCTTCAGAAATGTCATTCGTTATCACAACGATGAGTTCACATTGATTTTCAATGAAATCACGCAAGTCTTTCACGTTGCGATTATCACGTTCCTTTTCTGTCATTGCATCCTTTCTCCGCACAAATGCTCTATAATTATTGGCCACATTCTCTCGTGTATAAGGATTGTCTGTTACCTGCTGGTTTAGGAATTCAATATCCTTTTCTTCTAAGAGAGCCAACAGCAAGAGAGCGAAGGTTGTGACTCGTTGCTGACCATCCACAATGTTGTAGATATCATTATCCTTGTCATAGTGAAGAATAAGTGTCCCAACACGATACACCTCCTTATTGTCATTTTTCGCTTCGATGATGTCATCCAGCAGTTGAATGGCATTTTTGGCCGTCCACTTATAGGGACGCTGATAGTTGGGTATCACCAACTTAATATCTTTGAGGGGAGTATCTCCGTTTACTCTCGATATAACTCCTCGTAATAGTAGGTCGCCAATATTCGCTATACCTAGTTGCAAATTAATACTGCTGCCCATATTATTATGTTTTTAGTTGTTATTTGATTGCAAAATTACAAAAAATCTTTGAGATAATATGAATTTCATTCAGAATCTTTTGATTATTCAATAAAAATGCTTATCTTTGCATTGAATTAATCATCCACCGCCAGCTATGGCGAGCCCGGATTCGTTCCCCCTCGCGCTGGAACAAGGACTTCCTTATGTGAAGTCCTTGATTTTTATTTATAGTTTTTTGAGTCTCATATCGATTTATGGGTGAATGTTTATAAAATCTTCCTCTACCATCAATTCCTTTACTAGATTATAGAGTAAGGGCCAAAATTCTATCTCATCGCAATCAACATATTGGCGAAACATCTCATTTCCTTTTTGAATTATATACCAATAATCAAATCCATCCACATGTCCACCTGTTTCTGGAAAATTATGTTCCTGAAATAATTCATCAATATTGTCAACAATGGTTTCGATGATTGACTCTGATAAAAACAACTTTGTATTATATCCGTTAGAAATCTTCGTACAATGGTATCTTTTTGACACCATATTAATTGACAGATGACAACAGCATCCAACTTTAGACCCAAATCCATGGGTCATGATTGACAAGTGAAAGACATTGTCTGTATCTCCAAGTTCGCTGGACGGGAATTCCAAATTGCACGTAAGGCAATCACTATTTTCAACAAAACGTCTGCATATAAGACAGCGACGTAATCCTTTGATACAAATATCTTTAGATAAGATCATCATATTGTCTTTAGAATTATTTTCTTCAATTCATCATACCCGTCCTTAAATGATGTGTACTTGTAGTACAGCCAGTCGCCACCTTTAATGAAGTCACCATCGCTATTGATGAAATTCATCGCCTCCTGCAATTCTGCACGCCTCTCTCTTGTCGCTGGCATGCAGGCGAGACCATAATATAGTTTCCCTTTCTCATATTGAATGCGTATGGCGATGGCGTCAGAAACGCCTTCAAAGGGAATGGTGATTCCTGTGTTGATAATATTTTCAGGCTTAATAAACTCGACCTTCTTACACTCTGGGAAATCTGCAGATAATCGATTGCTCCATCCTTGCATCACCTCACAAGCATAGTTGTTTCTGATGCGCTCCAAATGGCCAACGCAATCGAAGATCTCTTTCAACCTGCCATTGATTAACTCGATGTTGAAGCCTTTTTCATCGTTCTTCAGGCCCAGTTGCTTGTGTATATACTCATCAATATAACTCATAGTCGTATCTCCTTTGTTTATTCCTTCATAAAGTTGATGCACGTCATTGACTGCGCTCGCCTTAGCGCGATTGATAACCGTCGTTTCTTCAATGGGAGCACCCATCGTCCAATATTTGTAGTCACCAATATAGAGGTAGGGATTGTTGTACTTCCCCCAACGTTCCTTCACACCATGTTCGCGCTGCATATTGACGAAATATTCGAACTCTTCCATCGTAAGCGGACACTTATCCTTCACTATGTACTCATGCGGAGCGAATGGCATCGTCTTTGCAAACGTCCATTCGCAACGGGCTATCATCGAGCGCAGTTTGTCGTAATTCACTTTGTAAGTCATAATTTCTCAATTAAATACTTTGCAAATTTACGACACTGAGAAAGAGGATGCTCTGGAAATGTCTCATCATATTCTTCCTTTTCTGAGACATTCATCAAGTATGGATGCAGAGAATCCTTGTCATAAGGATCAAACCACCAATTCTTGGTATCTGTAGTTGACACTATGCCTTGACGAATTGCCAATTCGAATATCATGTTGTCACGTATTCCAGTTGTACCTATTTCGTCGAAGAATGCCTTGATGTTCAATACAGCATGACCATATGCTACTTGGAGCAACATGAAATAATTAACGCCACATGGTTCTTTTTTGTTCTTTATAATACTATATGCATATGGATAGTCACGTTTTGTAATGCCAACTTTTACCTCAAGGAGTGCTTGAGTGTCTGACAGCGTTTTATGGATACTATCTATCGTTGGCTGGGCATTTCTAAAATCCATTGCTCTATTCATCCCTATCGGGAATACTTGGATAAAGGAAGCGCATAAAGATGTTTTCATACCATAATTAACAGCACCTTCAGGATCGTTTGGCATATTATTCAATTTATGATAGCCTTCTGGCATAGACAGAACTGCATTCACATCACCATCTAAGAACAACTTTGCTGCTCCAAATATCAACTCATAAAACTTCTGTTTTGAGGGTTTTACTCTATAAATTCCTATTAAAGTCCTTTCATCCGGATTGTTTAATCCTAATGCCCATTTTTCCTCTGTCAATCCCCTTTCTAGAGTATAATAGCCAACACTCTTAGCAGTATGATCAATAATGAATGCACCATATATAGCTTCTGGTTCTTTGGTGGGTTTGGGGAAAGTATAGAAAATAGAAGCGTATCTATCATTTATCCTTTCTACTTCTATCGAGAATTCTTCCCATGTAAAACCATCTGGCTCCAACCCCATCTTTCTGGTCAACGTCATAAAATACTCTTTATCTCCCAGTATTCCAATACCAAACTTATCATTCGTCATTGCAAATTGGAATGATTGTTTTATAACATCAAATTCGAAAGCATATTTTGTAAGTTTTCCTGTGTGGCTATTAGCGCTGGTAGTTCTCACTTCTGGGGCATTGTTTAATACCTGCTCAATTTTGGCTACCATCTTTTCTGCCCTCATAACAAAGGCTTTCTCACAGAATGAGCAATATTGATCAACAGCATTAAAATACTTTTCCCTGTCGAGCCCACGCTGAGAACTCCACACAAAATCGAAGATGTCCATGGGCTTACCATAGTAATCCACATAGTCTTCCAACATCAAGTCGCTGACAAACTTCTTGAATCCTTCTTCACCATAATAGGGTTTCATCTGAGGGCTATTCTCGATAGCCTTCTGAAGAGCTTTGTCTACGCGCTTTTGCTGAGTCAGCACTGCATAGATGTTCTTCAGAAACTTATCCATATAATAGCGATAGCTGTTGTCAAGGATACGATTCGATATGGTACCATTTCCTGGCAAAACCCATAGATTGCCAATAGAATATGTCATATGTGCAACTTTCAACGCTCTTTGGAATTGAGAAGGTAGCGGTTTGAAAAACTGCATCCCCTTGAAATATTGGTCACACATATTTATACCAAAGAGATTCTGATACGTTTGAATGGTCGCGCATTTATATGGGCCACGATCAATCTGATCCATACTCAGTTCTGGCCATACATCGCCAAAGGCCAAAGACATAATGGCTTTTACTATAGGTGCCTCAGTGTAATTGGTCGAGCCATATTTCCTGTCATCATCCAAGGAGGAGAAATCATAAGTCTTCAACTTATGTATGTCTCCGCCTAACTTCTCCTTTACGAAATCTCGCAAAAGGCTGATTGCTTTATAATCTTGTGTCATTATTTTCCGTTTTATAAAATCAAAGATTGCTGCCATCGGGTAGAGAGAAACCATTAACAGTTTCCTCATCTACGTTATTCACAAATTTGCTCAGATATGGAGCAAGTAGGTCTTCAAGTTGCCTTGCCTGTTCATCTGTCAATAAACGTCCTGAGTGTCCACCACTCCAGTCAAATGAGGGGATAGCCTCCTGCAGTTGCTTTGTTGAGATGATTTCTGCTTCTTCTGGATCAGCGATGAAGTTAGGCGTCATATCCATATAAAACACCTTGCGACCCTTGCCACTCCAATCTCCCGCCTGATAGGGATTGCTGTCAAAGATGCCACTCATCACCAGACCAGTCTTACCCTCGCCACAACGAATCAACACAAAACGGTCGTTCTTCTTGGCCTCCTGATATTCATAGACACTCCAATTGTAGTGTTCTGTCAGCAAATTGGGGATACTCTCGACGTGATCTTCCATCTTGACACTTGAAATAGCCGGATTCCACATCAGTACATACGTCTTTTGCTTCTCGTCATATCCATTGCCTGGGAATGTTGGATGATAGGACAAATCATCAACTGCAAAGAGTTTCGCTTTTTTCTGCATCTCGAGAAAATTCTCATAAGACAGTTCTCCCTCTTTTGCAACTTGGTAGTCATCCATAAATACAAATCCTTCAGAAGAAATTGTTTTCCAGAAGTCTTCCATGTGTATCATAACGACTTCCTTGTCCTTATCCATGAAACACAGAACATCTGCGTATGATACATAGTCAAAAGGCTTAACCTTACCATCTTCTGCATAAATAAGAGATATGCTAAGAGGACGGTCTTCATCATTCGGATTATGAAGTGCCAATCTGGACGATGTACTTTCTTTATCAGCGTATTTCCACTGTAGCTCAGAAAGGTAATCTTGTATCTCGTTGATGTACTCAGTAAAAGGATCAGAAAGATCTATATCAAAATCTCTTGCCAAGATAGGACCAAAACAGAATGGAAAGAATAAGCCATCCATAATGATGGGCTTACCATTATACTTGATGAGAGCACAAGTAACACTAAGACTTTGTTCCAATTGAGTATTAATCCATTTCTCCCCAAAATATTCTTTAGGATTGGAGATAATCTCTTCTTCATCATTCTCATATAGGGGTTTCTCACCTGTGAGAGATACCATCATTTCAATTACAGCGGCATAGAGTTGCAGGTCTGCCCTATTGGCAAAGGAACAAACTCTAATCTCATAGCCGTTTTCCTCCTTATTTATTTCAATACCACGTAAGGCTTCCTGGTGTGTACCCAATTTCAGACATGGGAATTCTGCTGAAGTAACCATAATCTTCTTGCCACGCTTTACCAACTCATCAAAAAGCATTTTAGGTTCAAACTGCTTTTCAGTGCGGACATTTACACAAACGCTCATAATTCCATCTGTTTTTAGTTAATTTGTTACATTCTGCTTGCAAATATAAACATTTCTTACGTAATATGCAAATAACTATGCAAATTATTTTTCATTACGCTTGATCTTGATCGTCAGATATACCTGCTGCTCCGGATGGGCATCAGGGTTAATCTTGCTGATGCGGCACTCAAAGATGTCTGCCCAGCCCATTTCGAGGAAATTGGCAATCTCCTCATTTTCACCACGAGGGATATAGCCCAAACAGAAAGATTCTGTATCATTCTTATACTGGTGGTCATACATAACAGCTACTGCGTGAGGATCTGTGTAGTTGTCCTTATCACGCTCCAACCTCAAGACATTTCCAACCTTGAGCTCATCCCACACCTCGTCTGCATCGTGATACTTGCGGCCTGCGAGGTGACAATCCATAAAATACAATTTCTTCGTAACCATAACCTTATTATTTATTAAGTGAAACAATATAGCCGTTCGCGAGGGTGGCGAAGGCGAGAATCATGATGAAAAAAAGAAATAATCCAGCCATAACTTTTACTTTTTTAGTGAAACATTTAAGAATTTGTTTGCAAAGTAAAAACGAGGGTGTCCCAAAAGTCAGGACACCCCTTGAAGATTTAATATCTTTTAAGGATTTCGGGCGTTATTCGTAGCGTTTGAGGGTGTCGAGGAGCATCTGGCGCATCTTTTCACGCAGCTCGAAGGGTTCAAGCACCTCGATGCCGTCGCCGTATTTCTTCAGCTCATTCTGGAAGTCGACTGTGGGACGGATGTCGAAAGAGAAGTCCGTGTAGTGCTCCGTGGTGGCGATTTCGCGCTGGGAGTGATGCAGGGGCAGCGTGCGAAGGTAGTTGGGCGTCCAGTCGTGGGCACGGATGACGACGTGGGCCAGAGGCGTTTCGTCCGTCATCACGCCGAAATACTCTGAGAAATAGTCCTGTGGTGAGAATTCGGCAGGCATCTCGAAGGTCTCGTCCGTCAGTTCCACCTTCGTCATGCGGTCCAGAGCGTATGTGGCCATGTGACGCCCTGTGTATGTAAGCAGATACCAGCGCCGCTTGTCGAGTTTGAGCGAGTACGGACAGAGCATCTTCTCGTAGCCCTCGGCCCCAAAAGCCTTGTAGCCGATGAGCAACTGGTGGTGAGTTTTGATGGCGCGGATGATGGTCTCGAGATATTCCTCTCCCGCTGGCGGGTTCTCGAGCACCACGTACTCCCTGACTGATGCGCTGTCGGCCAGCACACCGTGAACGGTGAGCGTGGAGAATATCCAACGCTTGATGCTGTCGTCGTTCAGCACCTCCGGATTGCTGATATAGTACTTGTAGGTTTTGGGTTCGCACTCGATGACGATACCGAACATGTCGAGGATGGCATCGCGATGGCGGTTGAACGACGATCGTGGCAGCGGGTTGCCGTCGGACACCTCGTCGTCCTGCCACTTCTGGCTGAGTTCCTCGAGGGTCAGCCGTTTGCACGCCCTGAGCGTATTGATGATCCAGATGTACTGGCGGAAGATCATTGCTGGTTTCATGTGTGCAAAGATACGAATAAGTGAGTAAAAAAACGGTTCTACTGGATTTAGTGTGAGTTAACATTTCCATTCGTTAAAGTGTTTAACAGTTGAGTATGCATACAAACCAAATATTCTTCGTACCTTTGCATCCGTATGGCAAAGAGTACAGACGAGATACTTGCATCCCTTCTGCTTCCACGCGGGAGCGACTGGAAAATCAAGGATGTCCATTCGGACGATCCGAA